>ERZ826396.3326-NODE-3326-length-10885-cov-2.799631_pt1 | contig 10885 bp, 5 predicted proteins | sample MGYA00519926_ERZ826396 | MGnify/ENA primary metagenome ERZ826396 (study PRJEB31778, sample SAMEA3449230) | human gut metagenome | biome: human gut; feature: human-associated habitat; material: faeces | place: United Kingdom | collected 2010/2012 ...
AAGATATTCTTTAATTTTTCTAAATCCAGTTTCAGCAATTTCACTAAATATAACCTCTTGTTCCTCTCTAGAATTACATTTTTGTGCATCACTATCAAGCCCTAAAGAATATGGGCCATACTTATTCCATGAAAAACTATAATCACCTACGTGTACACCCATATTTTCCAATATATAAACTGCCTTTTGAAGTTTAATTCGATGATCAAGTTCACCGTAAACAAATGCTTCATCATAAACTTTCCGATAAATCTCTTTTAAAACGTCACACATAGGCTCGCTCCTTCGACAAATGAATGATTTTATCACTTTTCTTTGTACAAATCAACCCTTTTTTATTACAAAAGTCTATTTTCATAATATCACATTTAAAGCAAAAGAAAAGCATTGATTTTTAAGATAATATATGATATAATATATGATTTATAATTTTATTGTATTCATTTCATCAATTTTTGTTTTTTATTTTAACATTATTTGCTTGAAAATAAAACTAAAATTAACTATGTATACATCATTGATTACTCAAAACCGTTCCTAAGTGTTGATAACAGTTTTTCCCCATAGATCGCTTTTACATTTATCTCGCTCAAACTCAACAATATATTGCCCAATCTTCCAATACGTCTCCATTATCGTTTGATTAACCGCCCTGGCAAGACGTTCTTTTACACTTGTTACTGTTTTTTCGATTTCAAAAATTAAATGATCCATCATATTATTTTGCGTAATATCTTGCACATATTTCTCCTCCTGAATTTGTCAGACACCGTCTGACAAATTCAAAACCTTTCAATTCAAGTTGCTTTTTTATAGTTATTTTCCCCAAATAATGTCTTTATTATATCACTTCCCATTTAACTCCGCTACTCAATTATAAGTGCTTACCCTTTCTTAGCCCCAACAACTCCATCGCCTCCCACATATGCCGACACCCCAGCAGATACATCTGCACCCTTTCCATTGACATTCTATCGGTTTCCAATAACCAAAATCTGGATAATGCTTTCGTTTCTTCTAAATTCAGGCTCATCGGTTCCTCTATCTCATCACTATCAGCAATCGTAGAAAGAAATTTATGTTTATCCAGCAATTCATGTACCTCGCTTAAAACATTTCTATAAAACTCCGATTCCTCCTCCAGTTTTTCATAGCACGTTCTTTCCACTTCCTCAAAAATAGCCTCCAGCCATGCCGGGAGATGGTAAATATCAATATCCCCAATTCGCACTCTGCTCACCTCTTTTCTCAGCACATAAGCATAACAAGTCAGAACTTTTCCTTCCAACGTGCGAATTTCCCATCCGCAAAGTTTACAAATCCTCTCTGCTATGTATGCGGCATGGGAATCCCAATACCGCAACGCTTACCGTTCCATAACTGCCCGGCTTCCTTTTTCTGGTTCCTCCAGTTCCTCGTCCGGCTCTGCGTCTAACATCGTATGCTCTTTCTTATCCATATCAAGCATGGCATTTAACTCTCCCAGGCGGGCAACTTTTTCCTTCAGTTCTTCTTCCTGCGGAAACGGCTTCTCGATCTCCTGTCTTGCCGTCTCCAACTGTATCTTCATTGTTTCCAGACGTTCTTTACAACTCAATAGGTTATCTTCAAATTTCGCAATCGCATTATCCAGACGGGTAATGTTACCATGAATGTCCGTACCCAACGTAACTTGGTGTTTCATTTTCCCTTTCAGATTAATAGCAAATTCCTGCCCAAAGGTGTTGTAATATAACTCCATTGTCAAGCCTCGGTAGACACCGATAATTTCCGGATCAGGAGATTCCATCTCTTTACAGGCGGCAATAATCGCCTTTCCTGCCTCCTGTTTTTCATCATATACAATTCCTTTTATCTGCATAGGCGGAAACGTCTCTCTGTCGGGTGGTGTGTGTGCTTTCGCCAATACAATATCTGCCTCATAGCCTGCAATCCGTCCGGTCATCTCTTTGATGTCCCTCGGATATTGTTTTATCACTTTATCCTCCATATCGTACCGCTGGCTTAAGAAACTTTGCTTTAATAACTGTAACTTCGACACCTGAATATCCAGATCCATCTTCTCTTTTATATGGGGGTTCCCTGTTGCAAGTGCCTTGATCTCTGCATAAGATAAAGCAGCTGCGTCCACATCTTCTACTGTCCTTGCCGGACTTTTGGAGGTCATGATCTGACCGATAAATTTCTGCTTTGTCTCAATCATCTGATAGAGATATGCGTCAAATGTCCCCTCCGTCACATACCGGACAATATCCACCTTCTTATTTTTATTGCCCTGACGCACCGTTCTTCCGGCTCGCTGTTCCAGATCACGGGGACGCCACGGACAATCAAGGTCATGGCTGGCAATGATCAAATCCTGCACATTCGTACCGGCTCCCATTTTAAAAGTGCTGCCCATGAGAACACGGACAGCACCTCTGCGTACTTTAGAAAATAACTCTTTTTTTCGTATCTCTGTATTTGCGTCATGGATAAATGCGATTTCTTCCGGCGGTATGCCTTTTGCAATCAGCTTATCCCTTACATCATTATAGACGCTGAAACTCTCATCTTTCTTTGGTGTGGAAAGGTCACAAAACACAAGCTGCGTGAGTTTATCTTCTTGATTCTCATACCAAAAGCGATACACCTCATTCACACAGGCATTGACTTTGCTCTCTCCCTCATCCGGCAGCATTTCATTGACAAGCCTCTGGTCGAGTGCCAGTTTTCTTCCGTCATTGGTAATCAGAAGCATATTGTCCTCTGTGGGCGGCACATTGCCATTTCTGACACGCTCTGCACGTTCTCCCAATTTCAAAACCATTTCCCTCTGCATTTCACTCGGTTTGACCGTAATTACCCGATACTCTGCCTCCGGCACCGGAAGATTCAACATATCCGCTGTCTGTATATCTGCCACTTCACGGAACATCATCATCAGTTCCGGCAGATTATAGAACTTTGCAAACCTTGTTTTCATCCGGTATCCACTGCCCTCTGGTGCAAGTTCAATGGCAGCTACTGTTTCTCCAAAGGTAGACGCCCATGCGTCAAAGAATTGCAGATTGCTCTCCACCAGACTATGATACTGTAAATATCTCTGCATAGTATAGAGTTCCACCATACTATTTGAAATTGGGGTACCTGTGGCAAAGATGACGCCCCGCCCTCCGGTTAATTCATCCAGGTATCTTGTTTTCATAAACATATCGGAAGATTTCTGTGCCTCTGTCTGTGCAATCCCTCCCACATTTCTCATCTTGGTATACAGATACAGATTTTTGTACGAATCCGCTTCGTCTACAAAGAGACGGTCGATTCCTAATTCTTCAAAACATACAACGCTGTCTTTCTTGCTCTGGTCATTGAGTTTCTTCAACCGTATTTCTAAAGATTTCTTCGTTTTCTCCAATCGCTTTACGGTTACACGGTCACTTGTATTTTTCTTTGCCTCGCGGATTCCGTCTACAACCTCCTGTATCTGTTCCCTCAACATTTTTTCCTGTCGTTCCACACTCAAGGGGATTTTCTCAAACTGAGAGTGTCCGATGATGACTGCGTCTATATCGCTGGTCGCAATTCTGGCACAAAATTTCTTCCGGTTCTTCGTCTCAAAATCTTTCTTTGTCGCTACCAGAAGATTCGCAGAAGGATATAATTGCAGCCACTCCGCCGCAAACTGCTCTATGATATGGTTCGGTACAACAACCATAGATTTGTTGCATAATCCTAACCGCTTACACTCCATTGCTGCAGCTACCATCGTGTACGTCTTTCCAGCGCCCACAACATAGGCAAGCAGCGTATTTCCGCCATAAATGATACGGGCAACGCCATTCTTCTGGTGCTGTCTCAACTCAATTTCCGGGTTCATGCCATAAAAATTCAAATGGCTTCCATCATACTCACGGGAACGCACGGCATTGAAATGCTCATTATAATAGGCTGTTAGTCTCTGCCTCCGTTCCGGCTCTTTCCAGATCCAATCCAAAAATGCCTGTTTGATTAAGTCCTGTTTCCCCTGTGCAATGGCTGTCTCCCTCTTATTGAGGATTGCTTTTTTCTTCCCGTTTTCATCTTCCTCATAATCATAAATTTGGGTATCTCTCAGGTTCAGGGTGTCCTCTATAATGCGGTAAGCATTTGCCCGGTGCGTACCATACATACTGTTTGCTTTCACATTGCCCCTGTCTACACTCTTGCCCTCGATATTCCATTCCCCTGTTACCTTGATAAACCGGACTTTGATATTCCATCTGGAATAGTTCGGCGTCTCCAAAAGTTCAAATATAAAGTTCTCTATATCTTGTGGCGGTATCCACGTTGCACCTAACCGGACGCTGATTTCTGAAGCAGCCAGATCTTTTGGCTGTACTTTCTTAAGCGCCTCCACATTGGGACGATAGATTTCGTTTCCCTCTGCGGCTATGATTGCCTCTTTCAACTTCTTTCGCACATTCCCGGATAAATACTCATCTTCCGATACAAACTTCGGCTCACTTCCTGTAATGTCCGGCAGACGGAAAATCACGCCCTCCAGTTCTCTCTCGACCTCTTCTGCACTCTTTCCAGTCAAAGAACACATATAGTCCATATCCACAAAAGCCCGTTCTGATAAGGACAGGGACAATGCCTCGCTTGCGGTATCTACCCTTGTAACTGCCCGGTGCGGCTTGATCGTCCGTTTCGTGAACATATCCGCTTTCCGTTCCAGCGTTCCGTCCTCTGCCACAATTTCAAGGGAACAAAGAAGCGGATAACTGTTATCATCAGAAAATACGGTACTGTTTGCCCTTGCATTTAGCAATCCATATTTACTCTGGAAACGATCATATAAAGCATTCAATTTCTTCTGCTGTTCTTGGATAACTGTATCAGAATACCCTTCGGTCTGATACTCGATCAGTTCCCGCACACAATCCCGGATCGCAATCATGCCTTTTACCCGGTTGCTGGCGGTGACAGATAACTCTACAGGTTTCATACGGCTGTTTTCCCGATAGTAGATTTTCCCCTCATATAGCGTATAAGAGAAATTCGCAACTGTCGGATTGGCAGAAATAGATCTATCCTCTGCCTCTACCAGTTCTTCCGTCTCAAACTCTGCGATTTCTGCCTGGATATTCGCAACCGCTTCGGCAAGCTGTTCTTCCAGATTTCTGTCTGGATATGGTCTGCAGGTGCTGCTCATTCCATACTGGGTAGATTCCATCACCATTTCACCCAACACCATCTCCGGGTGCTGCACAAAATATTGATTCTGTGTAATCCCTTTCTCATCAGCAGCAAGATGAATCCAATCCGGCTCTATCTCCACCATGCGGTCACGCTTTTGTAAAAATAAAATGTCTGAGGTCACTTCTGTTCCTGCATTTTTCTGAAACGTGTCACTTGGCAGACGGATTGCCCCCAGCAACTCCGCCCTCTGTGCAATATACTTCCGGATTGCCGGGTTTGCCTTATCCATTGTGCCGGACGATGTGATAAATGCGAGCACTCCGCCCGGTCTGACTTTATCTAAGGTTTTCGCAAAGAAATAATCATGCACAAGGAAGTTATGCTTATCATACCGCTGATCCAATACCTTAAACTGCCCAAAGGGCACATTCCCGATTGCCACGTCAAAGAAACTATCCGGCAGATTTGCCTCCTCATATCCCTGCACCGCAATGGTGGATTTCTGGTATAACTGCCCTGCAATCCTGCCGGAAATGCTGTCAATCTCCACTCCGTATATCTTACAATCCGACAGGCTTTCCGGCTTCATGCCGATAAAATTTCCGATACCGCAAGACGGTTCTAATATATTTCCTGATTTCAGCCCCATATTTTCCAATGCCTGATACATGGAACGGATCACCACGGGCGGCGTATAAAAGGCGGTCAGGGTAGATTCCCTCGCCGCCTCATATTCTTCCTCTGTTAACATACGTTTCAGTTCCGCATATTCATTCGCCCATGCAGACTTGGATTCATCAAAGGCTTCGGATAAACCGCCCCAGCCTACATAATTGGATAAAATCTTCTGTTCTTCCGGTGCTGCATACCGTTTTTCCTCCTCACATTGCTTCAGCACTTTGACTGCCTCCATATTGGCACGGAACTTTTCTTTTGCACTTCCCTGCCCTAACGTATCGTCTGTAATCTGGAATTGGTGACGTTTGGACTGAGGGATTTCCGGGTGAAGGTCAAAGGTTTGTGCCTTTCCCCTCGGCTGGGATTTCTCCCATGCCGGGGAAAGGTCGGAAAGGTTTTCTTTTTCGGCTGGTAAATCCAGTTCTTGCAGAGGTTTGTATCCCTGTTGCCGGATATTCTGAAACCATTGATGGGCAAATTCATCCAGTTCCCTTTCTAATTCCTCGTCAATAATCCCGCCCTCTTTTGTAACGTCTTGAAAATGTGTATCATAAGCGGAATCATACGTCCTTGCACGAAGTTCCTGTTTTTCATGGTCAACCTCAAATTCCATATCCGGATCAGGAAAGGAATCTCCGTTTTCTTCAAAATAATGAGACATGGCAATCCAACTGTCCCCAACCCATTCCACCGTCAATGGCAGGAAATGTTTCCCCGCCTGGAACTCCATACTCTCCAGCTCTCTTTGCAATACCTTTGGCGCCAGTTCCATAAGCGCCAGATAATTTTGATGAGCCAGTCCGCTCTGCGTATCTTCTGCTTGCAAGGACGTTTTGTTTTGCTCAATTTCAGCCTGTTCTGCTCTTGGTATTTCCTGTTTGATTTTCAAATGGTCATTTGCCGGATTTTCCCGCACCCTTTGTTCAAACACTTCACGGGGCATTTCCTCTGTGAATAATGGATACATCTGATTCCGCAATACTGCTGTTTCATCAGAAAGAGACAATATCTCATAAGTGTCCATACCAATAGAAACAATGGTGTCTGTATGCAGGTCATACGGTGGGTTCATAGACTGAAGATCTGCTACATCTTTTATCAGTCTCTGCAATTCCTCATATTGCTCATCATCAGATGCCATTTCTTCCACTATACCGATAAGAGAATCGTAGAATCCTTCTGCCTGTTCTGGATTCAGCAGCTGTTCATAAATCTTCTTTTGGACGTCTTCGTCACTTTCTCCTGCTTCCATGTTGTCACGATAACCATACAAATCAAAGGTTTCATAAAAAGATCGAAGTCTTTCCGCTAACCTCTCAATATCCACTTCTTCTGTATTTACAACTTCCTCATCAATAACTCCCTCTGAATCGGGCAAGATGGATTCTTCTTTTTCGGCTGGTATTGGTGAGAACAGGCTGTATACTCCGTCCCGATAATCCTGAAGATTTTGATAGGCTGTCTGCATAGACGTATAATGACGGTCAAAATCTGCAGTATTGTCAAGCACTTCCGCCATTCCTGAAAGCAGTTCCTCTACCCGTTCTGGATTGTCCAGTTGTGAACGGATTTCTTTGACTGCATTCTCATAAGCCGCTGGCGGATAGGGACGTACTACAGTAATCGGCAGATGTGTATAGAACAAATAAATATCTCTGGCAAGCATGTGCTTTTCATATTCCGGTATAAAATCCAGTTCCTTTTGTGTCATATAGCGGTTAGCGGCGATTAGTTCCTCAATCCGCTTTACTACCTGTGTCCAACTCAAAAGAATCTTTTCCCCGTCATCTCGATAAGCACGGTATAATTCTAAGCCTTTTGCGTTATGGTTTTCCCCTATATCCACACCGGCGAGGATTGGTGTATGACCGCCTGTGCCATATTCCTCTTTCAGAAAATCTGCTTTTTCTTTCGTTGTATGCCCTTGTAAGAAGTAGGAATAGATACGGTGTTTTTCATACAAAAAACCTTTTCCCTCTCTTATCACATAGTCTATAACTTCTTGGGAAAAAGAAAAGGCAGAGGTCTTTTCCTCTGCCAAATCATCTAAAAATGCTAATTGTCCGCCTAAACGTAAATCAGTTCCTTCAGCACGATCTCCTCCGCTGACTGACGGATATTTCCCATCATTCCCACCCATTTCATCGGATCGCTGGCTTTCAGTTCCTCCGTCACGTTCTGTGCTGCTTTCATCTCCGTTGTAATCCGCTCTATCCTGCTCTGTGCTTCTTCCTGTGTTTCCTTCAGGTGCCGGCTCAATTTTCCCTGCGTCATCAGACTGATAAACAGTCCGTAGCGGTTCTCTTTCAGATATGTCCTGCGGAGGGAGCCATACTTCCCAACGTGTACTTCCGGCTCGTCTGGTACGGTCAGATCCGGTATCATATATTCGCCCTGTCTGCTGTATGTCATTTCTCTCATTTTCCAATCCCCTTTCTGAAATTGTTCTTTGTGTTCTTTCCTGTTCAGTATACCTGTCTTTATCCTGTCCGGCAAAGGTATGATTTCTCCGGTATTTCTCCTGCTGTAATTTTTTCATCGTATCCGAAATTTCCGTCAATGCCATCTCCGACACATCACTTGCAGCCGTACCAAACAAGTTCACAAGTTCTGATGTGTTAAACTCCCGGATTTCCCGGAAATCTTCTAATTCCAAATATTCCTCTGTATCTATGCCGCACCGTACCATCAGCATATAAGCAACACTTTTGGACAATAGATTTCTTACCATAACCTCTACATTATAGTCATCTAATTCCTCGATAAAACTGTCATTACGGTATGCCAAAATATCCTGCATATAATCCAGCAGATTGTCCTCTGCCAAATGCTCGGCGGCGCTCAGAATAATCTCCGGCAATTCCGTCCTATCCTCCGGCACACGAAAGGCATTAGAAAGTGTCTCTTTGACTGCCTGCTCATTTTCTTCCGTCACTTTCCAAAGCGGCACCGGACGGACAAGACGTTTGTACCGCCCCTCTTTTGTGTCAGAAACATCAAAGTAATACTTCAGCTTCACATAGTTTCCACTTTTATCAAAAACTGCGATTGCATGGGAATTTTGCTTTACCCAACGCCCAAACTTCTGGTTCCAGTCCTCCATTGTAAGAACTGCAGACGCCTCTGGTCTTTGCACATGGACTAATATCTGCTCATCGAAAGGCAGACGGAAATTCCGGCAGGCAGAGCGTAAGAACGAAAGCCAGTTTTCCGGTTTGGCGGTCACTTCCCGTATGCTCTGTGCATATAAATCTGTGATTAAATCATATTTCTTTGCCACGGTTCCTCCTACCTTTCTCTGTCTTTTTCTCTTTTCGGCGGGTATTTTTCCATAAACTCCTGCACCGTCCGACACTCTCCACCGGAATAATCCCAGTCTTTCTCCGGATCAATATCCAAATATCCATCTGGAGGTAACTTCATCGGTTCACGGGTAAGAATACTTCCAAAATGATTCACCAGAATCCCCTTTGCAATCTGCACCGGATCGCCCACCCCGTCATCATCGTGCCGTACCTCATAAAGATACAAGCCTTTTGGTACGGTATTTCGATCAAGACGCAGATCGTGAAATAATGCGGGTTTCCCCAATACTCTAACTTCCTGAAAAGATTCTTCCATTACGCTATATCGTGCCATCCCTATCCTGCCTCCTGTCCTTTCTCCTGCTCTCCTCCTGCTAAAAAAGTAATGACTTTATTTGCCTTTACTGCTTTTTGCATTTCATTAATCATGCCAATCTCCGCCACGGTAATACCGGGCAGGGATAATATATCGTCCATTGTCATAGCAAGAATCGCTTTCTCCGTATCAAATCCTGCGTCTATCAGTTTTGATAGACAGCGAATGATTTTGTTGCTCATTTATCTCACCTCTTTCCTTTCCGCTATGTAAGAGGGCGGATTCCCCCGCCCTCACTACACATTATTTTTCTTTCTTCTTATTCTTTCTGAAATGCAAAACAGAAAATGCTGCAATTCCTGCCGCTGCTAATGCAGATAAAGCAATCCATAATCCTACATGACTGTCATCTCCAGTTTTTGGCGTTGGTTTGCCCGGTGTCTCCGGTTTTGGTGTCTCCTTTTCCACTACCCGAACCGTCTGTCCTTCATCTTCAATATCCTCGTGACTGGTTACTTCCACTTCCAGATCTTCGCTCACAAAATAAAGTTTCTCAAACACTACCAGTTCCCGGTTCACAAGTCCTGTACCATCAAACGTAAAGGTAACATCTACTTTTCCCTCTGATTTCTCTGCTTTAAATACCGTCTCGGCTGTAACTGGCTTTTCCTTGACAAGCAGCGCCTCTCCGGTTGCTTTATCCATCAGAACACCCGATACCTTATACTCCTGTCCTGCTTCCAGATTTTTGTACTCCACCGTATCAACAAGCGTAATCTTCTCAGACTCCACCATCTCCTTATCCCCATCTGCACCGTCTTTTGCAGTTGTATGGATCAACGGGAAGTAGATACTCTGTTCCTGATCCTCAATGTCCGTATGGGTTGCTACTTCTTTTTCCTGATACGTTACCGTCTCAAAAGCAACAATCGTTTTTCCGTTTAATGCACTTCCATCAAAGGTAAAGGTAAGTTCCACACTTCCCTCCGGCTTTTCTGGTGTAAATACGGTTTCTGCGGTCACGTTCTTCTCATTTACAAGAAGTTCTTTCCCAGTTTCTTTATCCATCAGCATGCCCGATACTTTATATTCCTTGCCCGGAATCAGATTTTTGTATGCTACCGTATCTACAATCGTCACTTCCTCATCGGCTTTGGATACATGGCTGTTTGTCTCTGTATCTTTCGCTGTTGTTCCAATCTCCGGGAAAAATATGGTCTGCCCCTCATCGGAAATATCTGCATGAACGGCAATCTCTTTTTCTTCAAACAATAAGGATTCAAATACAACCAGCGTTTTTCCTTTGATACCTGTTCCATCAAATACAAACGTAACTTCTGCCGTTCCCTCTGATTTCTCTGCTTTAAATACCGTCTCTGCGGTCACTTCCTTGCCATCTATCTCTAATGGCTCTCCTGTTTCC
>ERZ826396.3328-NODE-3328-length-10880-cov-3.403788_pt1 | contig 10880 bp, 8 predicted proteins | sample MGYA00519926_ERZ826396 | MGnify/ENA primary metagenome ERZ826396 (study PRJEB31778, sample SAMEA3449230) | human gut metagenome | biome: human gut; feature: human-associated habitat; material: faeces | place: United Kingdom | collected 2010/2012 ...
TCTGGTATTTGGCTCATATACAGCAATTTCCATGGTGATGATATTTGCAAAACCATAGACAACCTGTTCATTTTTATAAAAAATCCCTGTCTGTTCTTTGTCGTCCATCCAGACAGGATATCCCCGTTTATCCTGTGGAACAAGATAGAAATCGGACTTGTAAAAGGCGTCCAGATCCCGGATAGTGCCGCCTCTCTGAAAGCCGTTATCCTCTACCATATGGTACTGGCGGGAGGGAGTGACAAACTGGATGTTTACAATATGTTTTTTGTTCTGGCGCAAAGAATAGAGCCTGTTTTCGATCAGAAAGGTGTTTGTCTGAAACAGCTGCTCCTGACCGGGACTTCTGTTTTCCGGCAGAGCAGAATTTTCGGAGATAGCTCTGATGATCCGGCTGTCATTATAAAAATTGAGCGCCATATTTTCATATTCTTCCATGGTATCCTGTATTTTCAGCCGGGTGTTCTGGACCAGCATAGAGGTATAGCGGGTAAGGTTCAGATTGATCTCTCTGGAATACTGGAAAAAGGAAAAAAAGGTAAGAAACAGCGCTGAGATAAGCAGGAGTGCAAGAAAGGAAACATTCAGGCGTTTAAAGATACCCACCTTTCGGAGCTGTCTTGTTACCAGAGAATTCCATTTTTGTTTTGCTGTGCGGATCATATGGATGAATTTCATTTGGGACCTCCGTAACATGTATGTAAACATAATGCATGAATTATTTTTTATTGTACCAAGTCGCTAGCGCGACGGCTAGTCCTAAGTACGTGGTTCTATTACTTTTTTTCAAAGAAATCTGTTTTCCTCAAAATAAAAGTAGCAGTTTTTTTATATATGTTTTATTGTTGAATCACCACAAGACAACCTAAAACAATACAAAAAAACTGCTATGCTTATGTTATCATGGATTTTTAAACTCAACAAGTACATATTTTACTTTTTTATCCGTCCACCGCCTGTTTTGAAATATCCTGACTCTAAATCAATCTTATTTCATTTACAGGAGGTTCCTTATGGACAAATATTTATCTTCTTTCAGGGAGATGGTCTCCCTGCGCGGTCTTACTGACCACACCATTGCTTCGTATTCTACCTATATCTCCGCTTATCTGCAGTACCTTTCCGACAACGGCCCCACTGCACCGGAAGATGCATCATGGCAGCAGATGCGGGACTTTATCTTTTGGGTCCAGAACACAAGAAATCTTTCTGACCGTACGATAAATGCCTGCATCTCACAGCTGAGATTTTTTACACTTTATGTCCTCCATAAGCCCTGGGACCCCTATCAGCTCCCTTTCAGAAAATTTGACTCTTATACCCCTTTTATCCCTTCACGTGAAGAAATGAAAACATTCCTGTTTTCCATTTCTGACATAAAGTTTAAGGCCATACTCTGCCTTATGTTTTCTTCCGGGCTGCGGGTGGGCGAGGTACGTCATCTGAAATGCTCTGACATTGAACATTCCAGAAAACGTATTCATATACGTGCTTCCAAGAACCGCTCTGACCGTTACGTGCCTCTTTCTGATAACGTCTGGGAACTCATCCTCCGGTACTGGTATTCATTTCCGGCTGGTTCCCGGCCGAAAGACTGGCTCTTTCCACAGAAGAAAAAACCGGACAGACCCATCGATCACCAGCGTATCCCCAGCTTTATCCTTGCACACGAAAAAGAACTCGGATGGGAGCACCGTTTTACCTGTCACACATTCCGCCATGCTTTTGCCACCTACCATTATGAAGACGGAACCGACCTGCTCACTTTGAAAGCGCTCATGGGACACCGGTCTGTTTCTTCCACGGTTATATACGTACATCTGGCATCAAATGCTCTGATGGCTTCTTCCAATCCTTTTGACAGAATGGCAGGTGGGTTTTATGAGTGATCTCAAAATCCAGAAGATCTGGCAGTGTTCTTTTGACTCTTTTCTTTCTTCCGGGCACCCTGTTTCTGACATCCAGAAAAAAGTCTCCCACGCTGTCATGCGTTGTAAATCCGGCGCTCTCGGAGCCAATGCCTGCCAATGTACCGAGTGCGGCCATACGGAATTCCACAATAATTCCTGCCGTAACCGGAACTGCCCAAACTGCCAGGCTGTCTTAAAAGAAATATGGGTGGATAAACGCCGGGAGGAAGTCATTGATGCACCGTATTTTCATGTGGTCTTCACCCTGCCCCATGAGTTAAACCCGCTTATTTATTGTAACCAGAAGCTTCTGTACGGGCTTTTTCACAGATGCTGTGCCGAAACACTTCTTGAATTATCTTACGATAAGAAGTATCTCGGTGCGACACCTGGCATCATACAGGTGCTCCATACATGGAACCAGGAGATCGGCTACCATGTGCATATGCACTGTATTGTTTCTGGTGGCGGCCTCACATATGACAAGAAGATACGCAGGTCAAAAAACAAGTTTTTCATTCCTGTCGGGGTACTCCGGGATAAATTTAAAGGGAAATATCTTTCCCAGCTTGATTCCATGTACCGGAAAGGACAGATCGTTCTCTCTTCTTCCTGTGAAACACTCCGGAATTCCTATGAGTGGAAGGAGTTCAAAAATGATCTTTACGGCAAAGACTGGTGCCCTTACATAAAAGAAACTTTTAACGGATTTGGCAATGCGCTCGAATACCTTGGACGGTATACCCATAAAATCGCCATCTCCAACAACCGTATCCTTTCCGTCACGGAAAAGGAAGTCACATTCTCCGCCAGGGGAAAAAAGCCCGGCGAGTCCAGGCGCCAGATCACTCTGGAGCATACAGAATTCATTCGGAGATACCTGATGCATGTGCTTCCATCCGGTTTTCAGAAGATCCGTTATTATGGTTTCCTGAACAACCGGATGAAGAGAAAAAATCTGAAACTCATTTTTACTCTGCAGGGACACCAGCGTTTTAAAAGACGGTTTACAGAGATGTCCATGTCTGAGCTTTTAAAGGCTGTGTGGGACTTTGATATTTCTATCTGCCCGGATTGTGGACATAGTTCCATGAAACAGCTGGGAAGGTGTTATGCACCATCCTGATTATCCTGACTTCTTATATTGTTTTGAAAAAGCCTGCCAACGGGAGGCTTTGAAAGTATGTCCTGCAATGTTTTACATCACAAAAATCAGCGTGTTTTCAGCTGATTTCTCATCATCTTCGACGATTTTGGCCATCTGGGAACAATACAATCCCCATATAAGAACTGGCTAAAATACCGCGACTGGGTACAATATGAAAGAATCACATTCAGAGCAGTTCCGATTTATTGCAGAACTGCTCTTTTTGTCAACTCTGAATCTGATACTTTCCTAATGAATTATAACACTGTTTTTGGGAAAAAGACACAATAAAAGGAGTGCGGACCAACCGCACTCCTTTGGCATATAAAAGAAAATGGATAGGATTTATTTCTTATTGGCTTCATTAAAGCTTTCCAGAGCCTCGGTCTCACAGAGCTTCTGAGCATCTGCAAATTCTTTTTCCGGATCCGCATTTGGATCAGTGAGGATCTTCTGGACTGCACGGTCAACATAGGAGCCGAAATCTGCTTTTCCGTAGAATTCCAGGCGTCCAACAGTTTTTGCTGCTTCCAGAACATCTCTGTATTCTTCTGGGAAATCATAGAAATCAGTCACACTCATGTCATCACGAGGAATGATCACCGGGCTCAGAGCGCCTTTGGTTGCAAGGTTTTCAAAGTAAGATGCAAAATAATCTTTGGAGTTATAGAAGCTGATGTATTCCCATGCAGCATCTTTTTTGGCCTGATCTGATTTTGCGTTGATCACATAAGCAGTACCTGCAATAGCAGTAGTCTGCTCACCGGAAGGTCCTGCAGGCGGCAGGCACAGTCCCAGATCATCGGGGTCCATACCATTGGATACAGCGTCGGCAACCCAGTCAGATGCAAATGGCATCATGCCGATCTTGCCCATTGCGAAATCAGCGGTAAGATCGCCGAATTTCAGGGTCAGATCACTCTGGAGTACACCCTCGCTCTTTAACTGCTGATAATATTTGGCAGCTTCGATCACAGCCGGATCCGTAAAGGTCAGTTCTGCTGTTCCGTCTTCGTTTTCTTTTGTCAGATCGCCGCCTGCCTGCCATACATAATACTGGAAGAACCATTCAGTCCATTCAGCAGCCAGAGTGGCATATCCGGCAACCTGATTGTCGGGATTGTTGATTTTCTTTGCAAAATCCAGTGCCTCTTCCCATGTTTTTGGAGCAGCTTCCAGACCTGCCTCTGCAAAGAGAGCCTTATTATAGCCAAAAAGCATAGGAGCAACTGTAGATGGTATTCCATAAATATTATCGTCTTTTGTAAACATATCCACATATTCTTTGGTAAAGCTTCCCCATTCATCCCAGCTGTCGGTATAGGCATTCAGTGGCTCCAGGATTCCTGCTGCAATATAAGAATCCATCATGGTAAAGGAGCAGTTTACCAGGTCAGGAGCAGTTCCGGAGGCAACGCCCTGATAAAATTCATTTCCCGGATCCCCTTCTTTGACAACTTTGTTTAATGTGATCCATGGATGCTCTTCCAGGAATTTTTCTTCCATGGAAAGATACCAGTCATCCTGATTACGGCTTGTGACCCAGATGGTAAGTTCAACCGGTTCGTGCTCTTCTGCCGCAGAAACAACAGTAGTTCCGGCCAGAGTTGTGGCTGTCATGGAAAGCGTGAGCAGTGTGGCCAGTAGTTTCTTCTTCATCATAATGAAATCCTCCTTTTTATCCGGTCCATTGATCTTGTGCCGGTATTTTGTCCTGAACTAATCATAACAGATTACAAGGATTCTGAAAATAGAATAAATTTAACCATATTTCATAGAAATGTCACTTTTTTTAAGGTGTCTTCCAGGAAAAAATGAAGAGGTTAAAAAAGGTGACATAAAAGTAAGCTATGTATATTTTCCTGAAAAGTAATTTTTTTTATACTTTATTTTAACAGGATTATGCAGAAAATGGAGGTATGGAAAATGAGTGCAAAAATGAGTACGAAAAAGAAAAAATCCTTTACCGCAAAGCCGGGAAGCTATACATTCCGTAAAAAAGTAACACCCTGGTGTATTTTATTTCTTCCTATGGCTTTTACGGTCTGGCTGAAATATTATCCGATTTTCAGTGCTTTTTATATTTCACTTTTTAAATATGACCCCATAAATCCCCCGGGAAGATTCGTGGGGCTGAAAAATTACCTGGAAATGTTCCAGATGCAGTTTTACTGGGAGTCCTGGAAAAATACTTTTATTTTTCTGCTCCTTCAGCTGTGTATGTGCTTTTTTATCCCTCTGATCCAGGCGCTTCTGCTTAATGAGCTGATTAAGCTGCAGAAATGCCTGACCACTCTTTATATCCTTCCGGCGCTGATCCCCACTTCGGTAAATGTGATTATCTGGAGATGGATCTGGCATCCGGATTATGGCGTGGCAAATCAGATCGTAAAATTTTTTGGCGGAGAGCCGCAGGTATGGCTCAGTGATCCGGATCTGGTCAAATTCTGTATTATCTTTCCAGGGGTACTGGGCGGAGGACTGACAGTGCTTCTTTATCTGTCTGCGATTCAGGGGGTATCTACAGATATTATGGAATCGGCAGCTCTGGATGGATGTACCGGATTTAAAAAGATCAGACATATTATTCTTCCGAATATCTCTTTTATGATCTTTATCCAGCTGATCATGTGTGTGATCACTACCATGCAGCTTCTGGATGCTCCATACATGTATGCGTCAGGAGGACCCAGCGGAGCGTCTACCACACAAGGTATTTTTATCTATAATGCATTTAATGATGATCTGAATTATGGCCGTGGTTCAGCAGCTTCGGTGGTACTTTTGATCGTGATCGCAGTACTGACCATGCTTCAGATGCATTTTGAGAAGTCAGAGAAGAATTAAAGGAGGCATGGACATGAAGAGAAAGAAAAACAGAAAAAACAGAATCCGCTGCGGAAAATCCGAACGCTTTCTGAAAATTGTTGCAGTTACAGTGTCTCTGCTTTTTGCAGCGCTGATGCTGTATCCGCTGGTTTTTGCCGTATCCAGCGCCATGAAGGATAACTCCCAGATTTATAAGGTTCCTCCGAAGCGTCTTCCGGGAAAGGCAAACAGCGTATCCTTTGTGCTGGATTATACCGGGCAGGAATTTCAGAATGCAGAAGAAATGAAGGATCAGATGCTTAAGGATAATGTTCTTGTAATGTTTGGAACCAACTTTAAATTTGCAGATCAGTCGATTATGGAGATACATGTTTATGGAACCAGAGAAGGCAGAACTTTGTTCCATTCGAGAGCGCATCAGATGAAGCTTCAGATGGAATGCGATTATGGAATTTACAAAAGAACTGCAATCAAAAAAGAAATCCTTCTTCATGATGACCGTTATGTCCGTGCCTGTGAATCCATTGGTTATGAGTTTGATGAAAACGGAATCGATAAAGTACCGGAAGAAGGGCTGGCAGATGATTTTCAGGATCAGATAGCGCCTGTAATCCAGGAAAAATATACTACAGCAGGAACGCTGGTCAGTATTGGAAACAGAACCAAAAACCTTCTCAGTCTGGAAAGCTTTAAATATTATCTGGATATGCCGGCCTATATTTATCCCCAAAGTGAAAGGGTTGTAAAATACGGATTTCTGACTTTTGTGATGAACAGCGTCATCGTGATCGGATTTGCAATGATCGCCCAGGTGATCCTGTGTTCTGTCTGTGCATTCGTGATCAGCCGTCAGCTCTCTCAGAGAGCCGGTAAATTTGTACTGATGTTTTTCCTGGGGGGAATGATGATCCCCTTTGCCAGTATTATGCTTCCGCAGCTGATCATGTACCGGGAAATGGGAGCTTACAATAACTATGCGGCTCTTTTGCTTCCATTTTTATATCCCTATGGATTTTATGTATATCTGTACAAGGGATTTTTTGATCAGATCCCGGGAAGCTATTTTGAAGCAGCCGCTTTGGACGGAGCCGGAAGCTGGTATCTTTATTCCAGAATATGTATGCCCCTGTCCAAGCCGATCATTTCTCTTATTGCTCTGCAGACCTTTATTGGAAACTGGAATGATTTCTTCTGGGCATGGCTGGTCACAGAAGATCAGAAACTTTGGACATTAAACGTGGCACTGTATAATATTTCTAACAACGTGGCGACAAAACAAAATGCGCTGATGGGACTTGCGGTCGTGACGATCACGCCGGTGATCCTGCTTTCGATTTTGTTCTCAAAACAGTTAAAACAAAGTATTGTCGCATCTGGTGTGAAAGGATAATAGTTCTAGTATTTTCGTATGAGAAAGGGGACGTCATATGTATAAGAAAAGAAGTGAATTCAAGAAAATTGCAGCGATCGCTGTGGGAGCTTGTGGAATTGCATATGGATTTGGAGGAGCAGAAGTACAGGCAGCGCCGCCGGAAGGAGGAAACTGGACGTTGCTTCCGGCTTCTTCCGATGAGTTTGATGGAGACTGTCTGGATGAGAACAAATGGACGAACGGAATCTGGTATGATGTCACAACAGATCTTGCGTTTTGTCCGGAAAATGTATCTGTGCGAGATGGAAATCTTGTACTCACAGCGAAAAAGCAGGACTATAACGGAAAGGCTTATACGGCAGGAGCGGTGGAATCAAAATTCGATGTTCCGGGAACTGCAAGCTATGTAGAAGTACGTGCGAAAGCATTAGACAAAAAGGCGAATGTACTCAGTGCAATCTGGATGCAGTCTTCCCCATTGAGCTTTGAGCTGAATCCGAATCCGGAAATTGATATTATGGAAACATTTGATTATACAAAAATGACAAGTACGATTCATACGTGGAATCAGAGTCCGTCTCTCCATCTGCAGAGAGGTACAAATGGGTGGAAGACTGGCCTGGAAGATATCAGTGCAGACTATCATACCTATGCACTTGAGCGGAGAGAGGGAAAGATGCGGTTCTACTTTGACGGACAGCTTGCATGGGAGAAGACAAGCAGAGAGGATTCTTTTGTAGAACTTTCCCGCCACATGGTGCTCAGTTTGGAGGGACATCTGGGTGCACCAGAGGAACAGTATCTTCCGGGAGAATTTCTCGTAGATTATGTAAGAACTTACTATGACAGTGATTTTGCAGGGCTTCCGGAAAGTGGAACCTATCAGATCGTCAATCAGGAAAGCAAAAAAGTGCTGGATCTTTCCGGCGATCAGAAAGGAATTCAGTTGAGACAATCTTCGGCAGAGAGTGGAAGTGACAGTACCAAGTGGACATTGACGCAGAATGCAGATCAGACATGGAGTATACAGAATAGGGCAGATGGAACCTATGTGGATCTGACTGCGGATTCCGGAGTGACATCAAATGGGAATCCGGTCGTGGCATATCCTTATCACGGAGGAACTAATCAGAGATGGTATCTGGTTCCAACAGAGAGCGGGACATGGAAACTGATGTCGGCGCTTAGTGGAAAAGCATTGTGTGTAGAAAACGCTTCTTTGGAAGAAGGTGCACCGATTGTCCAGTGGAGTTATGAGAAAAACGAGGATGCAAACGATGAGTGGACGTTTGTACCTGTTCAGTAAAAGGCAAAAAACTGAGACAGATAAGGAGCAGGAAAGAGAAAAATGGATAAGAAATATCAGGGTGTCCTGACAGAAAAGGAAGAATTTTTATATCCGGACAGTGTTTCAGAGACACTGCCGGAGTCCATTCGGGTGGTAATGCCGAAAAATGGAAAGCAGGGAATTCAGCTTTTGCTGGATACGACAGGTGATGAGATCCAGATGGATTTCGAAGGTGATGGATTTTATGCAGAGTGGTATGAAATGATTGCAGTGCCGGTGGAATACAATACCGGAGATGGAGAAAATCAAGGCGGAGCGATGGTGCTTGTGGAGGAGCAGAAAGAAACACCGGCTTATGCAACAAGAAAGGCGCCGTTTTTCGTCTATGATTGCCTGAAAGAACAGCAGACCGGGAAGATTCCGGCGAGGGAAAGTGAAAATGACAGAAGAGCGGCAGTTTACTTTTGCATCTGTCCGGAGAAAGAGATGGAAGCAGGAGAATATTCCGTCGTGGTGACGGCAAAGATGGCAGAAGGAATCTATCAGCTTCGAGTCACTGTGCAGATCTATGATGTGAGGATACCGGAAAATACATTTTGGGTCACGAACTGGTTTTCCGAGGAGGCAATCTGCCGTTTCCATGGGGTGGAAAAAGGCTCGGAAGAGTATTTGCAAATGCTTCGAAAATATATTCAGACGATGCGGCGGATGCACCAGAATGTGTTTTTTATTCAGTTGGATGAGAAGTGTGTGACTGCAAGAAAGCCGTATCAGTTTGATTTTGAATATCTGACATCAGAGATTGAAGCATTTTTTGAAGCGGGAATGCAGTATATGGAACTTGGAGTGCTGCTTGATCGAGGGAAAAAGTCGGATGGCATGCCGGATATGTATACAGAACATTTTACATGTGCGATGGCGAAAGAGGTTCCATTTGAGACACTGGAAGGGTATGAACTGACGGTGACCTTTGTAAAAAGTCTTGCAAACTATCTGACAAAACATGGATGGGAGAAACGAGTATTGTTCCATATCCACGATGAACCAGACATTCATTATCAGACGCAGGAAGTATTGGAAGCACGCAAGAGACAGTATTATCTTGCAGCCGGAATTTTAAGAAAATATATTCCGGGGATCCGGATTATTGAAGCAGTGGATTCGGCAGAATTCAGAGGTGGAATTGATATCTGGGTTCCGGGTACTGCCGGATATGAGAAGAAAAAGGAAGAGTTTGACACATTGATCCGTCTTGGAGAAACTGTATGGACGTATGTCTGCTGTGGACCGGAAGGACATTGGCTGAACAGATTTCTTGATTTTGCATTGCTTAAAGGCAGAATGCTGTTCTGGGGATGCGCAAAAAATCGGATTTCCGGATTCCTTCACTGGGGACTGAATCAATTTCCAGGGGAGATGAATCCCTATGAGGGAACAAGTTGCCCGAACCATACGGGAATCGGCACGAATTTTCCGTGTGGAGATTCTTTCCTCATCTATCCTGGGGAGGAAGGACCAAGGATGGGAATGCGTCTGGAGGCACAGCGGCGTGGTGCAGAAGATGCTGCATTGTGGCAGATGTTAAGGAAAGTGGATGAAACAGCTCATGACAGACTGCTGGGAAGCGTTTTTACAAATAATTATACATACAAAGATAGTCCGGAGTTGTTTGCCAAAGTATATGAGGAACTACTTAGCGCACTTCAGAATGCAAAACAGAAAAATACAGATGAAAGATCCAAAGGATAATGGATCTGAAAATATGTAAAATATGAAAAAGGAACATTGACAACTGCATGGCGTATTTTTATAATGGAAATAGAAAAAAGAAACAGCATTCATGCTTACGGAGCGCGCCCGAATATCCGGGTACGCTCTAAGTTGCTGTATGGGTGAAAAAAATCAGAGCTATTTTGCCTGTCAAAACCTGTCGTAAGAAGGGTTGAAAAGCACGTTTGTAAGCGAATGGAAGGAGAAAACTACAAATGAAAACAGAAAAGAAGTACGCATCTGTATTTGAGCTGAACGGTGTTCCGAAATTGACACAGGCGTTTCCGCTTGCGCTTCAGCACGTAGTAGCGATGATCGTAGGGTGTGTGACACCGGCCATCGTGATTGCAGAGATGGCAGGGCTAAATGAGGGTGACAAAGTAATCTTTGTCCAGGCAGCATTGTTCATCGCGGCGGTTTCCACACTGATTCAGCTGTTCCCGCTTGGAGGCAGAATTGGTTCAGGACTTCCGGTGATTATGGGGGTGAGTTTTGCTTATCTGCCAAGTATGCAGGCGATCGTTGGTAATTTTGATATTGCTACGATTCTTGGAGCACAGTTGA
>ERZ826396.3331-NODE-3331-length-10869-cov-3.073978_pt1 | contig 10869 bp, 8 predicted proteins | sample MGYA00519926_ERZ826396 | MGnify/ENA primary metagenome ERZ826396 (study PRJEB31778, sample SAMEA3449230) | human gut metagenome | biome: human gut; feature: human-associated habitat; material: faeces | place: United Kingdom | collected 2010/2012 ...
CAGTCCACCCCCGCGGCAATATCCGGGCTTTGCTTATGGACGAGGCACTGGATGGCGTATCTTGCTGGATCATACCCTGCCTTTTGAAGAACAGAACGGGCGATGGCAGGGATTTGCGGCTCAAACAGGCTGGTGATTTCTCCAGCCACGATGATCTGCCCTCTGGTGGCCAGCACTTCGCAGGCCACACGAGAAAAGGCGTCATGGGAAAGGCATTCGTCCAGCACACTGTCGGCTATGAGGTCGCACAGCTTATCCGGGTGTCCTTCCGTCACCGATTCGGCGGTATAGAATTGGTTCGTTTTCAATCATTCCTTTCTTCGAAAAAGTGTGGTTTCGTATCTTTATGATACGAAATGCGGGCCTTTCTGTATGGCCCGCAAACAATTTTTCAAGACTGCAAAATCTCATTTTGCAGTCATCTCACTTGCAGGGAAAAAGGCTTGAGGCTTTTCCCGATTTCTTCGTAACTGTTAAAATGCACCTCACAGCCTAAGAGATAGGACACGGCTTCTTCCCATTCCTTTAAGGGGTATTTTTCCTTGTCCGGCAGGCGGTACAAATCTCCAAGCGCCGCCCACTTGAGTTCCGGCAGCAGGCGCAGGTTGGAGATATAGGTATGGTGCTGTTCGGCTATCACGTCTAAAAGTCCGGTTTTCTTCAATCAATCCCTCCAGTGCAACAAAAAATATGGGCGGGTCACCCTGTGGCCCCCGCCCGGCTTCATGCTTCCGTTATTTCTTCCTGCGGTTACGGATATGCAGGAAAACAAGGCCGCCTAAAATGACAGCGCATAAGCAAATCAAAATAATGGCTTTTGGTTCCATAGGTCGATTCTCACCTCACTTCTGCGGCGACAACTACCGTGCGGGCGCTTTCCCACTCATAGGAACAGGTGACAAGCGTCAGCAGGCGGCGGTCCGCGCCGGGGATGGTTTCGGGTTTGTAAAGCGACTGCGCAAAGAGCTCCTTCTGAAAAGACAGGAAATCCCCATCGTCCGCAAATTCGGTGCGGTTAAAGGTGAGCTTTTGGATATCGGTTTTCAGCACAGCCGCAATGTGGTATTCCCGCAGCCCATCGCTGGTCTGCAGGAGGATTTTGGGATGCTCCTTTCGGAAGGCTTCGTCCGCCATCTTTTGTAGAACAGCGAACATGGTCCCGTCGCTCATGTTGTGCCCGTAGACTACAAGGTTTTTGCTTTCCGGGGAACAGTCCCACTGAAAGAAAATACTCCCAGCAGTGCGATGCTCGCCCTTGTAGGTGCGCCGCAAATAGTATTCAGGTTCATCGGCGCTGCTCTGCAGAACAGGGTAATCCACACAGGTGCCGGGGATGGAAATCCAGCCCTTGATATCCGGGTATTCGGCTTGCAGGGCGGGGAGGTTTACAAGGGAGGCGGCCTGTTCTTTCCCAGCCGGTAGCTCCCCGGAGGGTTCTCCGGGGAGGGGCTGCGCGTATTCTTCTTTCAAATCCTGCGCTTCTCTGTTGGTCAGCCCCGGCTGGATTACTAAGAACCAGAGAAGCCCCAAAAGACTCAGGCACAAAAGGCCAATGCAAAATCCTTTCAGGAAGATTTTCATTCTTTTGCGCCCTGATCCTCATCGCCAGTGGCCTTTTTCTTTTTGCCTGCAAAGCGCAGGACAAGAAGCCCGCCAGCAGACAAAACCGCCAGCACGGAAAGGCCAATCAAAACAGCGGGCGTCCACGGGTGGTCGCCGGTCTGCGGCACAGTGGGAACCTCCGGCACCAGCTTGTTGTGCATCTTGACGGTCGTGGTTTCTCCCGCCTTGATTTCTATGGTCTGGTCATCCGGCAGGATGTACTTTTTGGCGTCCTCGCCAGCTACTTCGGATACGGTGTATTCGCCCACACGAAGCTCGACGTTGATTTCGCCGTTCTCATCGGTCTGGAACTCCTGCTCATAGGGGTTGCCCATGAAGTCGGTGCCGCTGATTTTGAAGGTGCGCCCTTCAATCTTATCGTCATCGGCTGTCTTTACCACCTTCAGGGAACCGGTCTGCGCTTTGTTGAGGAACCCAACGCCAGCTTCGGTTTCAATCCGTACAATCGCTTCATTTTCCGTGATGGAGAAGGGGTAATAATTTTCGTCGCGCTGGAAAAATTCCGGGCTTTCCTTCTCATGCAGGAAATAGTTTCCGTACACGAGGTCCTTCATCTGATAGAGGCCCGGTTCGGATTCAGCCATTTCGCCCACCAGTTGGTCGATCTCCGCGTCGAATTCCCCGTTGTTGTCCACATCGGCGTAAATCTCAAAGACAGCCCCGGAGAGCTTGTTTTCCGGGAAGTCGGCGTCTACCTTGGTGGTTTCGGCAATACCCTTGATGATCTGGTTTTCGATGCGGATTTCGATGGTCTGCCCATCCTCGGTGATCTCCACCGGGAAGGTTTCTTCCGTCAAAACGAAAGCTGCCGGAGGCGCGATTTCCCGAACCAGCCAATTTCCAACCGGTACCTTGTCAAATTCAAAGTACCCGATTTCATTACTTTCAGTAACCATGAGTGCAGTTTCCTCGGTGAATTCGGTTTCGTCGAAACGGAACAGGCCGATTTTCGCGTCCGCCAGTTCAAAGCCATCCTGATCCACTTTCCAGCCGGAAACCTTGCCGCGCTTTAAAGTGTTTTCAATGGCTTCTCCATCGTTGACCTGAATCTGCACCTTGGCCACATCCTGACCGGCGTATTCAAACGCCACCGGGTATTTCTCATCGCTCACAATATAGTGATCGTCTGTACCGATTTCCTTTACATACAGGGAGGCTCCGCAGGGGATATCCGTTTTAAAGATCGCATTGCCGTTTTCGTCAATGCCGGTGGTTTCCAGCAGTCCGTCTGCCGGGATGGAGGTTCCGTCCGCTGCGGTCAATTCCTCTGCGGCGAACAGGCCGAAGGTGATGTTTTTCCATTCCTCATTCATGCCGATGGAGAAGGTTTCATCCTGCTCCAGCAGCTTCTGAAGGCTGATTTCCACCTTCTGGCGCTCGTTATAGAAGCCGACGTCGGCAGTGGTGATCTCCACTTCCTGCCCGGCGTAGGACAAGGTGATTTCCTTGGGTTCTGGATCAATTATCATGCCATCCGGCGCGGTGCGCTCCAAAATCTGGTATCGGCCCAGATACAAGGGTTCCGATGTGGCGGTCCCGTCGCTTCCTGTGGTGAGGGTAGCTGCCAGTTCACCGGCTTTCAGGTGGACGACGCCATCCGGGGTGACGATATCTTCCAGCGCGGTGATATCGTAAACAGCGCCCGGCTGCCCCTGCACCTCATATTGGGGCTGATACATCCCGCCTGCTTCTGCTACGTGGCTGAATACTTCGCCCTCTTTGGAAACGGTGATGGTGCCTTTCTGCGGGACATTGTATTTTTCAACCGTGACGACGTCCTGCGTTCCATCCACCACAAAGAGCACTGGTTCTCCGTCGAACACATATCCCCATGGACTCTGCTGTTCAAAAAGTTCATAATTTCCAAAAGGAAGGGGTTCCGGCAGCATGAGGGTGCCTGTGGAATCCGTCACGAAGGTGTCGATGTCAATGGGGCTGGGGTAATTGATATGCTGTACTACCCATTCGCCGGTATCGGTATTGCGGATTTTGACGGCTGTTCCGGCCAGCGGGATAATTTTCCCACTTTCCAGATCCTTTTTCTCAAACCAGATGAGGGAGGTAAAGGTGGGGTTGTTGAGGATATAATAGTAGGTCTTGCCATGTTCGGAAATGAACACGGAGAAGTCGGGGACAAATTTCTGCCCCTCGGCCCCCTTGGTTTGATGCACCACATACAGGCCGTATGGAAGGTCCTTCGACTGGGCGAAACCATGGGAATCGGTGGTCAGCAGGTCACGCTCGGTTTCCTTGGCGTTCTCATAACTTCCGGCGCTGGCAAGATAAATCTGGAATTCCGCCCCTTCCTCCGGCTGCTCAATCTGCACTTCGTCGTTGGAGGACGTGGTGGACAGAGGAAGAATTGATGCATTGGAGGCAAGGCTGGCAGCTGCAGGAATGATTTCCGGCACAGATGATACGCTTGGGGCAGGCTGCGGCTGGCTGGAGGAAGCAGCTTCCTCTTCCGGCACAGGGGTGGATTCCGGGGTTTCCGAAGAACTGGAGGCGGGCGCTTCCTCGACAGAATTACTTTCTGCCGGTTCTTCCACCGGGACATCTTCAGCAGGAACGCTCTCTGGGGGATTGCTTTCCTCAGCAGGCGCATCCGACTGTGGGACGGGTTCTTTCAGATCCGGGATGGCGGGCTGGTCGGTATGCTTGGTGATGGCGATGCTGCCGAGAATGACGTCCTCTGTGGCGGTTATGGGGATGCTGTTGTTTTCCAATGTAAAATTCCCCGGCTGAGCGCCTACCGGATAGACGGTTTCGTCCAGCAGGTACCCCTCGCTGGGGGAGATTTCACGGATGCTGTAATCCGGGCCGCAGGGGTATTCCTTGGTGGTGAATTTGCCCCCGTTCGCTGTGGTATAGGTATCCAGCAGGGTTTCGCCTTTGAACAGCCCGTACACAGCGCCATCCAAGGTGGAATCACCCTGCGCTTCGCCGGTAACAGAGTCCACCTTTTCCATGTCCACGGTAAATTTCTTCAGGATATTGGAAAAGTTCACGCTGGAGGTCTGGCCGGGATAGATGGTCACCTGCTGGGATTCGGGCTGGACATATTTGTCCGGGGCCTTTTCGGTTACGGTGTAATTTCCAGCTTGGAGGTTATCCACGCGAATGATCCCCTCCGGCCCCGTCACCACGTCTTTTTCAATGCCGCCTCCAGAGATGTGGAAAGGAATGCCGGAAACCTCTCCATCTTCAGAAGTTTTCACAAGCTGCAGGGCGCCTGCTTTAATTTCAAGGGAGAAGTAGCATTTCACCGGTTCTGCGGAACCGGCCACATCGAAGGTGACCACGTTCTGGTATTCGTCCCGCAGCCAGTATTTCGTGCCGCCGGTAACGACGCCGGGAACAGAAGAGGGCAGCCGCTTTTCGGCGGTAATGGTACCGAATTCCTTTTTATCGGTGGAAATACGAAGCTGGTTCCCACTGACGGAAAAATCCACCCCCGAATAGCTGACCGCGAAATTCCCCAGCACATTGTTCTCATCCACCAGAGTGGTTTCATTTTTTCCATTGCTCTCGTTGTATTTGAGGTCGTGGGTATATGCCCCAACCGCGCTGGGATCATCGGTGGCAAAGGACGGGATGGTGTGGTAATTCATGACGTTTTCCCGCAGCTGGTAGAAGATAGGCTTCGCGGCGGGGCTGTTTGCGGTAAACTCATTGACGATCTGCGTTTCGTACCCGGTCCCCAACTGCCCATGGGCAATGAGCCAGATGAGGATTTGGGTGGCGATGTATTCGTCAATGGCGCTGCCGCCGTATTTGGTGCCGGTTTCCACATTGTACCCCAAGGTCAGAGCGGTGTTAATCATCGCTTTCTGCTCGGCGGTAAAGGCGGCGTAATCGTCCGACTGGTCATAACCGATCCCTGTGTGTACGCCTACACTGAACTGGATGCAGTAGGCGGTGCGGAAATTTATTAGGTCGTTGATCCGCAGTTCGGTGAACTTATCGGAGCTGTACCCGCCGAACGGGGCCGGAAGATTGGAACTGAGGGAATACCCTCTGCTCTTGTGGTCGATCATGGAGATGTACCCGTCATACTCATATTCTTTGGCAAAAGCGCTGCTTGGGAAAATCCCAAAACAGAGCAATACCGCCATCATCATGGACAGCAGACGTTTTAGATGTTTTTTCATACGATTCTCCTTTTAGACAAAATAAAAAAGGCCCCCGCAGACTGGGAGAGAGTTCTCAGTCCACGGGGGCCAGTGTTCAGATTATCGTTCTTCGCCGCTTTTCCGGCGATGGTGTTTTTTCTGCGGAATTACTTTCTTCGGCAATTCCTTCTGGGTAAGCCAGACTGCTTCCAAAACGGGGGCGGTTTCGATCCCGTTCTGCCTGCAGCCGTTCAGGATTCCTTCCAGATAGGCTTTGGAGGGCATGGCGGGGGTATCCCTGTACGGGCTGTTCATGGTGTAGGCCATGATTTCATGACTTACCCCATCCGGATCTATTACTACAACAGGTTCTTTCCCGTATAGATAGGGAAAGCCCTCGTAATGATCCAGATGCCGTTCGTCCCGTTCGGAAATCCGCCAGAGGACGCCGTTTACACAGCTTCCTTCTTCCGGAACAACCGTGGCGACGCCAGCCCCGCCGCCGTTGGTGCGGAAAGCGAGGCGGTATCCTTCCAAGCGGACGGTATCCACCACCTCGGCATCCGGGCAGCGGAACGCCATCTGGTTTAGATTCATATTGCTTCCATAAGCAAAATACAGTTTTTCTTCGGTTTTCATCATCTCCTATCGTTCTTGGCTTCGGCGGTTCTGCAGGCTGGGGTATTGGGCTTTGTCATACCGCCACGCCCGGTCGCCGGGGAGGTTCGAGAGCAAGTGCTCCCGCACATTTTTGTATTCCGGCCCAATGAGGCCCAGCCGCAAAAGGAAGGTTCGGAAGGTAAAGGCAGGATTTTCGCTGATCTCGGTTTTTCGCATGACGGTCCTGCTCTGGTTGATGGCCTGTGCGGAAATCGCCAGCGCCAGTGTGATATTCGCCCGAACCTTACCGGCATGGAGGGTGCTTTCAAAACAGCGCCATTCCAAGGTGCCGCGATAAAACACCGAATGCAGGTTCAGGGCGTAATACCTCGTCCAGTTGTAGTGCTCATAGCTTCCGTCAGAACCCTCATACCATTCCCGCCTTAGCCGGTCCATGGTGGTATTGGTGGGAAGCTTGCGGATTTTCTCCAGCATGGGTTCCCGCACCTTCTGGCACCAGCGCTCCACCCGACTCTCATTTACATTTAAGGCTTTGAACAAGATATCCTCTTTGGAATACATAATGAAAAGGGCGTTTTTGAGACTTTGCGGTGTATGCTTGGAAGCGTCCACATGGATGTGCATCCCGCAGCTTGAGTTGACCACAGCCCCCGCATGGCGCAGGGTGCGGACAACTTCCTGCAGTTTCGGCATTTCCCTGTATTCCAGTTTGGGGGAATTCATTTCCACCTTGTAGGCGCTGTCACCGATGGCAAGCTGCTGCCGCCCGATCCGGTGGGAACCATGGATGCTGGAGTCGTAAACAAACCGCCATGTTTTCCCCTCATTGTCGGTTACCTCCCACGGGTCATAGGTGCGGGAAGAACGGGAATGGACAGCGGTGGTCCCGAACAGGGAAGCCACCGCTTCCGCCGCCTGCTGGCGGGTCAGCCCAGTCATCTCAATCTCGCAGCCGAAGTATTGGTCTTTTAAATCAATCGATGGCGGTCACCTCCCGTTCTTTTTTAATTGTTATGGTTTTAAATATCACGCTCCTTCGCTAAAATGTAAATATATATGAAAACACCCCCACAGGCGGCTGGGGCTGTACCTCAGTCCTGCGGGGGTGTTGTTGGCTTTTTATTCGTAGGATTCTTCTGTTTCAAAGGATTCGTCGGTTTCTATGGCATCGTCATCCGGCTCGGTTTCTTCATCCTCATCCTGATTCCAGCTTTCCGGCATGGTATCCTCGTCGTTCTCGCTGGGGCATCCCTCGCCGCTGTCATCTTCTTCTGCCGGGGCCTCCGCTTCGCTGTTCTCGCCGTCCCAGCCCTCTGGTTCCTCATTGTCGGGTACTTCCTCGTCCTCGTCGTTTTCGGGGCTTTCTGCGGGTTCCCAGCCGTTCTCTGCCTGTTCCTCATGCTCGGCGGCTCTGGCCGCTTCGAATTCTTCTTCGGCTTCCTCCAGCGCCTGTTCGATCAGCCCTATGACGAATTCCTTTTGGGTGAGGCGGCGGTGATAGGCTTTCTCGTAGCGGTCAAGGTATTCCTTCACCCTCTGGAACAATTCCTCGCTTACCTGAAATGCTAATGTCCTTCCTTTTTCCATAGTCTTGTTAACCCCTTTCTCATAATGTTCCCGGATAACCATTTCGATGAATTTGCTCATGGTGCTTTCCGTTTCCCGGATTTCCTCGCTGATTCGGTTGTGCAAATCCAGCGGGACTTTGCAGGTTACGCCTTTGGTTTCCATGCTCCATCGCTCCTTTGTTGTTTCTTTCCCTTTCGGGCAACACAAGCATATCGAAAAAGCAGGGATAAAGCTATCACCAAGACCAACAACCTTTCAGCCAAAGCAGGGGCAACATACGTCACAACCAATAAAGGCCATGTTGGGGGTTATTCTTCACCCAGCAGGGAACCGAGGAATCCCATCATCTCCTGTGGGATGGCTTCTTCCTGCTGTTTCACAGGCTGGGAAGGAACAGCTTGAAGTTCTTCCCGCAGTACCCGGCGCAGGGTGCTTTCAAAGGTTTCCTTTTCTTCGCTCTCCAGAATCGCCTGCACCAGAAAGGCGTTTTTCTGCCCGTCCGGCACAGTCTGCAGGATTTCCCATGCTCTGCGGTGGCGCTCATTCTGGAGGTTGGGGCGAAAGCCAAATAGGGGCCTGTTCATCCCTTGCTCACACCGCCCGAAAATTGCCCCAAAATCCGTTCAAATCCTTCGGCGTTTACACGGTCGTCTATCAGGGCAAAAGCCCGGCACAGGCCGTCCTGTTCGCTCACATTGCCCTTGACCACCGCCGCGCCACCGCCCAGCATGACTACCGGGATGGCTTTGAGGTCAAACCCCGATTCCATGGCTGCCGAGAGAAGCCGTTCGGTGTAGAGGCGGCCCTGTTTTTGGATGATGCTTCGGGCGTCCTCGTCCATGCTGCAGGGCTTTCCCGCCAGCACACGTTCCACCTGCGCGTCGGTAACGGACAATCCTACATCTCTGCGAACCTGTTCTTTCGTTTCGTCAATGCAGCGGATCATGCCAAGCTCCAAGCTGCGGCAGGTGGAAGCATTGGGGACGCCGTTATCCAGCCGCATTAAATCGACGGTCCAGCCGCCGATATCCATGAGCAGAACAGAAGGCTCATTCTGGATGAGTTCCGGGTGGATGGCGATGGCGGAATACCCCTGCGGGAACAGCTTCACATCTTCGATGGTCACTTTGTAGGGGATTCCCTCAAATTTGAAGCACACCAGCTGGGAAGAACGCAGAAGGTATTCCCGGAAGGGCTTTTTCTCCCGGCCAAATCCGGCCAGAGGCAATCCGGCAGCGAGTTTGACGGAACACTCTGTTTTTTCACCGCGCTGTTTCAATTCCTTGGCGATGGCGGTAAGGGTAAGCAGGTAGTAATTGTCGTTCTCCATTTTGTTTCGCAGGATCGGCTGTCTGCCGGTTCCGCAGACATAAAACTTCCCGCCGTACTCCAATGTGTTCTGCAGGGTGTAGGGTTCATGGGAATATTCCGAGATACCGGCTGGGAAAGAAAAATGCCGGGTTTTGATGGCGTAGTAGCCATGGTCGATGCCGATGTTCATAGTTTTGCTCATCCTTTCTTGACAGTTGTTGAAAACTTGGAAGGTTTACTGGTTTTGAGTAAGCTTGCTGGAGAGAATCTTGTTCTTTCCCAGCCAAGTAAGTAATTTAGGGGGTGAGGGTCTGGGAGAGGGGGAAAGCGGAAAACCTCCCCGGCCTGTCAGCCGGAGAGGTTCTAAAAAAGGGCGCACTACCCCCTTGTATTTTGAGGGTTTGATTTTGTGCCGTTTTGGGCTTTCGTCAATCTATCTATGAACCTGCCGGAAACTTCTACACATTTGACAACGGGGAAAAGGGCCGCAGAACGCAAAAAAGCGGGGCCTCCGGCCTGAAAAATCAGGCGGAAGCCCCGCTTGTGGGGTTTCTCTGTGGATTTTGCCTTGGACATCCACGGTAAAACCGTTTTCCGGATTTTCTGTCCGAAAGCCCGCAAACCCGCATGAATACTAAGAAAAAAGGGTTGACATCTTTTTTGTCAACCCTTCATGGTGCCGGTGACCGGACTCGAACCGGTACGGTGTTGCCACCGGTGGATTTTGAGTCCACTACGTCTACCAATTCCATCACACCGGCCTGTGAAATCGCAACTGATTATACAACAGGATCCCGCTCTTGGCAAGAGTTTTTCTGCGGCAAATTGCAAATTAGCCGTAGGAAAAAAAGGATAAGTGTGGTATCATAAAATACTAGAATACATTCTTGAGAGAAAGAGGGGCTGGCATGGGAAAACGGATGCTGGGCGGCCTGCTCCTGGTGGTGTGCCTGCTGGGGCTGGGGGGCTGTGTGTTTGGCAGCGTGGATGAGATGTACGCCCTGCCCAAATCCTCCGAGGCCTATGTGAACCTACAGGCAAAAATCAACGAGGAAAAGGGGACCGGGGAATACATCGCGCCCTTAAACGGGGAGAACCGGCAGACCATCCAATTGGTGGATGTGGACGAAGACGGCCTCCAGGAGGCCGTGGCCTTCTTCCGGGACGCGGACGCGGACACCCCCCTGCGCATCGTGATCTTTAAGCAGGACGACCAGGGGGAGTACCAGGTCTATGCCCGGATCCAAGGGGTGGGCAGCGAGATCGACTCCATCGAGTACGTGGACCTGGGGGGCGCCGGAGAGAGCGACGTGCTGGTCAGCTGGCAGGCGGGGTCCTCCCTGCGTACCCTGGTGGGGTACACCATCACCGACGGCCAGCCCACGGAGATCATGCGCAGTGCCTACGACCGGTACCTGACTGCGGATCTGGACGGCGATGGCCAGGAGGAAGTGGTCCTGGCCCAGGCGGAGGAGGAGAGCAGCACCCGTATCGAGTACTATGACAGCCGGGACGGGGTGCTGACCCTCACGGCCACCTCCCCCCTGTCGGATGGAACCACCGACATCAGCAGTTGGAGTGCGGGGTGGCTGGAGGAGACTGTCCCCGCCCTGTTCGTCACCTCCTATTTCGG
>ERZ826396.3335-NODE-3335-length-10859-cov-4.223899_pt1 | contig 10859 bp, 10 predicted proteins | sample MGYA00519926_ERZ826396 | MGnify/ENA primary metagenome ERZ826396 (study PRJEB31778, sample SAMEA3449230) | human gut metagenome | biome: human gut; feature: human-associated habitat; material: faeces | place: United Kingdom | collected 2010/2012 ...
CTGTTTCTTATCAAAGAAGAATTTTTCCCATAGACACAGAAAATTTTACGCTCTCTGAAAATCCCCTCTCATTCCTGCCCAGATAATAATAGGAGCAAATACTATTAACGCAAAAAACGGCACAAAATTATACCTGCTTTCTCCACAGACATTCTCCTTGCGCCGTACATTCACTTGAGTTGTTACTCCCCACATTATGAATACCCAGATTACAATTAAAAGAAATTGATTCATAGTTCTCCTCTATCTCTGCATAATCTTTTCTATCGTCTGACCGACAATCTTCTTTTTATCAAACATCAATTCCATTCTTTTTCGGCTTTCTTGTCCCATCTTACAGCGTTCGTCTTTTTTCAACTTCATAAACTTGTTCATTGCCGCAAACAGACTACTCATATCTTTCACTTCACACAAATACCCGTTTTTCCCGTCTTCTACGGCTTCCATACACCCATGAATATTACTGGTTATCAATGCTCGGCCTGAGGCTCCTGCCTCGAGCAGTACATTTGACATTCCTTCATGATATGATGGAAGAACCAGACAATTTGCTTTCTCATAAAATGGTTTGATATCCTGTTGATATCCCCAGAAATGAATAATTTCTCTTTGACTCAACTGTTCAATAATATCTTTGTATGATTCCTCAAAAAATCCCACAATGTCAAAAATAGCTCTATTTCCATATATCTCTTTTATTCGCTTCGCAGCTTTAAAAAGTTCTTCAACGCCTTTTTCTTTCATAATTCTTCCAACAAACAGAAAATGTATTACTCCGTTTTCAGAATATGGAAGATATTTGTAGTAATCCAGATTTACCCCTGCCCCGTTCAGAACAAATACTTGTTCTTCTCTTACAAGCCCTTCCCTCAAAAATATCTCACAATTTTCTGCATTTTCGAAAAAGATTGTATGCGCTCTTTTCCCTGCAATTTTATACATTTTAACAACTAGCTTCCTCACTAATCCCTGTTTTTGAAATGCTGTCCCTAATCCTGTTATATTGATAGAATATGGCACTTTGCAAATCCTGCAGGCTGCTCCTCCGTATACATTTGGTTTAATTGTATATGTAAGTACATAATCAGGCTTTAGTCGTTTAATCAGCATACAGTAACACAAAAAAAGTCTTATATCCTTTAAGGGATTCATTCCTCTCCGTTCTAAAGGCGTATCCAAATACCGACATCCTAGAGCGGTAATCTTCTCAAGATACTCTCCTTTCGGAGCTGTAATATACACGGTATTTTTTTCACTTATCAGTTCTTCTATCAATTCCTTACGAAATTTATATAATCCGATATCGCTGTTTGTCATAATCAATACTTTCATTACAACTCTCCGAAAGAATTTTTGCTGGAACACCAGTATATGTACCTTGATGTCTAATATCTTTTACTACTACAGCTCCTGCTCCTATAGTGCAATCTGAAGCTATATTTATATTGTTTCTGATAACTGCCCCCGCACCTATATGTGTATTCTCTCCAACTTTTACATTGCCAGCGAGTACTGCCCCAGGAGAAACATGAATAAAATTCTCCAAATAGTTGTCGTGTTCTATAACTGCGCTCGTATTGATTATACAGTGCATCCCTATCTTTGCAGATGAGTTAATTACTGCCTGTGCCATGATAACTGTCCCTTCCCCGATTGTCACACCGAGATTGGATAGCTGCGCACTTGGATGAATCGCTGTATACCATTTAACACCTATCAACTGATTCACAATCTTTTTTCTTATTACAGCATCTCCAATTGCAACTATAAATTTGCAATCGCTATATTTTTTATAAGATGCGATTTTTCCCAAAACTGGAATTCCTTCTATTGTATTCGGGATATTCTCTGCGTCATCCAAAAATCCCTTTACCCAATTACCAGATTGTATTACAATATCTGCGACAACTTTTCCATGTCCACCTGCCCCTATAATAACAATCTGTTCCGGATCCCTATCCTCTCTCATCATATTCTCCTTTAAAGGGTTCCATTGTTTCTGTATTAGCTCCATGGATACCTTCTCTTGTAAATACTTTTTTTACAGTCTGTAAAATAACCTTTACATCCATCAAAAAACTTACATGATCTACATAGTACACGTCTAACCTAAATTTTTCTTCCCAAGTTATCGCATTGCGGCCATGAACCTGTGCATATCCAGTAAGCCCGGAACGTACTTCATGTCTCCTTTTTTGAAAATCGTTATATAAAGGAAGATATTGTACAAGAAGGGGACGTGGGCCAACGATGCTCATATCTCCTTTCAATATGTTGAAAACTTCTGGAAGCTCATCCAAACTCATAGCTCTCAATATTTTCCCGAATCTTGTCAGTCTTACTTCATCTGGTAATAGTTCACCGCTAGGATCTCTTTCGTCTGTCATAGTCCTAAACTTATACAATGTAAAAATTTTTTCACTTTTCCCCGGCCGCTCTTGTTTAAACAATATTGGACTTCCTAGCCTGATTTTTACTAATACAGCCAAAATGATATACAACCACCAGAACCCTGCCAGGGCAACTACAGCACAAATGATATCTAACAAACGTTTCAAATAAAGTTCATAAATTCCTCTAGCTTTATATTCTGTTTTCATTTCATCTTCACCGCTATTTGAAGCAATTCTTAATCTGTTCAATAATAATCTCCTGCTGCTCAGCTGTCATTTTATTATCACTCGGAAGACAAAGTCCCCGCTGAAAAATATCCCTTCCTACGTCCAGCGGTTCTCCATCTTTTCCAATTACTACTTTTGAAATAGCTTTTCTATTTTCTCGTACTACTCCTTCCCTAGTAACAAAATCATTCATATAATATATGGGCTGCATATGCATCGGTTTCCAAATTGGCCTTCCCTCTGCATTACACGCTGCTAGTGTTTCTAGTATTTCTGTTGGACAACTTTTTCCAGTTTCACTGATATACATGACATCCTGCTCTCCACGTGTTTGACTACACATCGCTTCCGGCTTAACTATTAAGCAACTAAGCCAAAAATTAGGATTACTATTCTTAATATCATATGGATTCATCTTTATCGGAAGATTCTTTAATCCTTCTTTATATCTTTCATAAATTGCTTTTTTCTGGGCAATATGTTCTTCTAAATACGGTATCTGACCTCTTACCACTCCTGCAATGACATTACTCATTCTATAGTTATAACCCACCTCTTTATGCTGATACCAAGGCGCAGCTTCTCTTGATTGGGTGGACCACTTTCTGGCACTATCAGCAGCTTCTTTGTCATTAGTCAGAAGCATTCCTCCCGAGGAACCTGTTATAATCTTATTCCCATTAAACGAAATTGCACTAAACAGGCCAAAATTTCCTGTCTGTACGCCTTTGTATGTTGCTCCCAAAGATTCTGCTGCATCCTCTATAAATGTGGCTCCATAACGTTTACAAATTTCTCTAATATCATCAACTTTTCCTGGCGTTCCATATAAGTGTGCTAAAATGACTGCTTTTGTATCCGGATATACTTCAAATGCTTTTTCTAATGCTGCTGGATCCATATTCCAGGTATCGTATTCTGTATCAATAAATACAGGTTTTCCACCTTCATAAACGACAGGATTTACTGTTGCTGAAAACGTCAGATCTGAACAAAAAACTCTGTCACCTTGTCTAATACCCGCCAGTTTCACCGCCATATGTAATGCTGAAGTCCCTGAAGATAACGCTACCGCATAACTAGCCCCTACTTTTTCACAAAGCAATCGCTCTACTTCATTTATATTTTCTCCAACTGTCGACATCCAATTTGTATCATATGCCTGCTTTATAAACTCTAATTCTGTACCGTGCATTGTCGGAGAGCTGAGCCATACTCTATTTGCAAACTTTTTCATTCTCCCATTCCCTCTCCATTCATCTTATACTCCGGCACCAGTTCCCTGATCTCCGCCCGGATATCCTTGCTCTCATCATAGGCATGCCGGATCAGATCCGCAATTTTCTGGCTGGTTGCCTCCACATCCATCCTGCCCATCTGTGCCACGAAGATCCTCTCATTGTCAGTCTCGATCAGGTTCTTCTCATCAATCAGCAATTCCTCGTACAGCTTTTCTCCGGGACGTAAGCCTGTAAATTCAATCTTGATATCTTCACCCGGCACATGGCCGCTTAAGCGGATCATCTTCTTTGCCAGATCCACGATCTTCACCGGCTCGCCCATGTCCAGGATAAAGATCTCTCCGCCGTTTGCGTAGGCGCTGCACTGGAGCACCAGGTTTACAGCCTCCGGAATCGTCATAAAGTAACGGATGATATCCGGGTGGGTCACTGTCACTGGGCCTCCGGCTTTGATCTGCTGACGGAAAATCGGAATTACGCTGCCGTTGCTTCCCAGCACATTTCCAAAACGCACTGCTGTATATTCGGTACTGGAAATCTCAGAAAAGACCTCCATCACCATCTCGCAGATCCTCTTGGAGGCCCCCATTACATTGGTAGGCCGTACCGCTTTGTCCGTGGAGATCAGCACCATCTTCTGCACATGATATTTATTTGCGGCGCTTGCCACATTATAGGTGCCTTTAACATTGTTCTTGATCGCCTCGTCCGGGCTGTCCTCCATCAGCGGTACATGCTTATGCGCCGCCGCATGATACACAATGTCCGGATGATAGGTTTCAAAAATGTCGTCCATTCGATGCTTATCTCTCACTGACGCTATAAGTACAACGAGATTTAAATCCGGATGCTTTTTCTTAAGCTCCAGCTGGATATCATATGCATTATTTTCATAGATATCTAAGATGATCAGAAGCTTTGGCTCGTGAAGCGCCACCTGCCGGCAGATCTCGCTGCCGATGGACCCTCCGCCTCCGGTGACCAGGATAACCTTGCCCTTGAGATAGCTGCCGATTTTCTCCATATACAGCTCCACCGGCTCTCTTCCCAGCAGATCTTCTATGCTGACGTCCCGCAGCATAGATACATCTACCTCCTGATTGACCATCTGATAGATTCCCGGCAGGATCTTGATCTTGCAGGCCGTCTTCTGACAGATCTCCAGGAGTTCCTTTTGATCCTGATCCTTCAATGTTGGGATTGCGATAATAATCTCTTCAATACTATATTTCTTTGCCATCTCGGGAATGTCTTCTTTTTTCCCGACGATGGGGATTCCCTGCAGATAGGTTCCGACCTTCTGCGGGTCATCATCTATGATACATGGGATTTTTCGGTTTAAGTGCTTGCTGTTTTTCATTTCACGCACCAGCATATATCCGGCGGCTCCTGCTCCTACCACCATAGTCACTACTGGCTTTGTCTTCCAGATCACTTCATGATTCCGATATGCGATTCTTAAAAACCGATAAGAAAACCGAGGTACTATTATACATACAGACAGCAGCATGACATAAATGAAAATATAGCTTCTCGGAACCGGAAGATCTAATATCTGCATCCCCAGATACTGCAGCAGTGAGGATAACCCGATCGCTATGATCGCATTTTTAAGCTCCTCCAGACTGGCAAAACGCCACAGGCTGGTATACAGCCGGCACAGAGCGTTGATCAGGATTGTGCAGCCCACATTGATCCACATATACTTCCGCACAGACTCCCAGAAGATCGGGTCAATATTGGCAAAACTAAAGTCTACCCGGAGCCAGAGTGCCCCGACCATACAGCCGATAATTAAAATACCATCCAGGAGCAGTAACGCCATGCCTTTGATAAAGGCCTCCCTGTTCCCGTAAAACCTTCGTATATTAACCCTCATAACAATCCCTCTGTACCTTAAAAAATAATGTTTCTAATAAAGCAGCTCCTGGATATAATCCTTATTTGCCTCCAGGTCTATATTCAAAACCGACATTTCCTCATAGGTGCCGAATTCATAAGTGCCTTCCGCCGGGATCGCCGCCTGCTGCGTCTTCAGATTGTCGACGCTTAAAACATCCATCGCCATCTCATACAGTTCTGTCACGCTCATGTTTGTGGATACCTGCGTCATGCAGAACTGGATCAGAGAGAGTAATGTGGATGGATCATTTCTCTGTTCTAATACTTTATTATAGATGCCGTAAATGACATCTCTCTGCCGTTCGGTTCTTCCGAAGTCATTGTCCAGGCTCCGGTTCCTTGCATGTGCCAGTGCCTGGGATCCGGTCAGAGTAACATTTCCCGCCACAATATCGGGCATGCCGTTTTCACGGTAATATGCCGCCTCTTCCTCTGTCAGCATCACCTGGATGCCTCCCAGCTGGTCTATGATCTCTACCAGATTTTCAAAATTAATGATCACATAGTCCTGCACATCCAGACCGAACTGTTGATTGATCGTGTTGATCGTCAGACCCACGCCGCCGTAAGCAAAGGTGTGGCCCAGCTTGCTCTGTCCGTGACCGTCGATCTCCACCAGTGAATCACGAAGGAAGGAAAGAACAGTGGCTTTCCCTTCTGCCTTATTAAAGGAAGCCAGGATCATGGTGTCCGAACGTCCCAGCTCCGCATTCGGATCCCGGGAATCAGAGCCTACCAGCAGGACATTGATCACGTCCTTGTTTTTCTGGTCTTCTCTGGCAATCTGCACTTCATCCGCATTGGGATCTACGTCGTCAGCATCTACGATCCCTACATTATCCTTATTCAGATTCCACAAAAGCACGCCCAGCGACATCGCCATAACCAGGAAACACAGGATCAAAAGGCACAGGATTGTCGAGACCACCTTATGCCTCTTCATCCAGTTCCATAAGCCTTTTCCTTTTGCTTTTGTCTTTGCTTTTCTCATTGGTGCTTCCTCCTACTCTTTGATCACACGTCCGGCTTCATCCTCTGTCTGCCCCGTGCCTTTCAGCTTTCCGTAATGAGAATATCTGCCGTAGCGGCCATATCTTCCATAGCGGCCATACCCATAGCCGTATCCATATCCATAGCGGCTGGATTTCTGATTCACGTCATCATTGAAAATGTATCCAAGCAGGTTAACATTTCTTGCTGTCAGCGTCTCAATCCCGCTTCGGATCTTATTGACCTTGGTATAATCACAGCGGATCACATACAGAACAAAATCCACATATTTTCCCAGCAAAGATGCATCCGCCAGAAGGTCCGCAGGCGCCGTGTCCAGGATCACATAATCCGCTCTCATCCGCAGAGTCTCGATCAGGTTATCCATCTTCCGGGATCCAAGAAGTGCCGCGTCTGCGGCATTTGGCTTCCCGCCATATAACACTTCCATTTCTGCATCCGTTCCCGGGATCTGGAAAATAGTCAGTGCACGCTGCAGGGAAACTTTTCCTCTAAGGACCGCCCCGATTCCGGGATGCTTTCCCTGATCCTTTAACACCTCTGCCACCGACGGATTTCTGGGGTCACAGTCTGCCAGGATAACGGATTTCCCCTGCTTGGCAATGGCAAGCGCCAGATTGACCGCAGTCGTAGTCTTTCCTTCTCCCGGAACGGAACTGGTCACCATGATCACGCCGCCGTTCTCAGATTCCGCCTCCCGCATAACCCGGACCCTGAGTCTCCTGACAGCCTCTTCATAGGCCGGAGAGATCCGGTCGTTCAGCAGGGTAAGATTGTTATACTCTTCTTTTTTCCGCTTCTTCATCCTGACATGAGGAAGACTCCCCAGATCATGAAGATTGATATGCTTGTTCAGCTGTTCTTTCGTCCTTACGGTCCGCTTCAGGAACACATACAGGCACAGGATCAGTGCGCTGATGATCATTCCCTGCAGAGCGCCCCGCTTATAGGACCCCCGGATCACGACCTCCCGCTGGGTGTCCGACGGGATTCCCGTCTCATCCAGGATCTGCAGATTCGTCTCTCCAAATATGTATTCCGCTACTTCCGGATAGTTCTTGATCACAGACTGCAAAACGTTATAAGCCATCTGCGGGTCATCGGAAGATACGGATATGGTCAGCATATTCATGCCCTCTTCCGCTTCCACCTCAATCTGTCCCGGAAGCGACTTTAAACCCATATCATTTAAAACCACATCCTCCAGGACGCCGCTGGTCAGAATGTAGGGAAAGATCGCCGCCATCTCCTGTGCGGACTCGATATTGGTATAGGATCCTCCCGGCGTCGTGACGGATACGGTTGCCGATGCCACATACTGCGGCGTATAGGAAAAGCTTGTGGAAAAGTAGGACCGCACTGTACACACGATCACGATGATCACCAGCACAAACCACAGCCTTTTAAACCCATTCCAGAAGGCCGCCACCAGATTCATGATATCTATTTTTTCTATCTCTGGACTTGTTTTCTTTTCTGTTGCTTCTACATTCTCACTCATTGTTCACTTTCCTTATGCTTCTTCCCATAATTTCCATATTCCCCGTAACGGCTGCTGTACCGTCCCACGGTAGAGCTTACCACCCGTCCAAAAGACTGTACGCCGTTCATGACCACGCCCAGGATCCGGGTATCCTGCGCCCGGAACTTGTCGATCATGGTATTGATGTCCTCTGCGTAGATAAAATTCTGACGCTCCACAAACAGCACCGCATCCGTGCACTGTCCCCACAGCTCCGCATCTCCCAGCACAGCTGTCGGCGGTGTGTCTACTATTACAAAATCTGCCGCTTCTTTACACCGGCGCATGAACTTCGCCGTCACCTCATTCTGCAGGATATCCGTGGAAGAGGAATAGCAGTTCCGTCCGCCCACCACATAAAGCCGCGGAACAGAAGTCTTCATAAACAGGTTAAATTCTTTCTTCTCCCGCTTCAGAAATTCTCCAAGCTCATTTTCCTCCTTGGGATGGAGCCCGAAGATCAGAAACTGTGACGGACGTTTCAGGTCCCCGTCGATCAAAACGACACGGTAATCCTTCTCCGCAAGGCTGATGGCCAGGTTTGCCGCCACCGTTGATTTTCCTTCATTCTCAGAAACACTGGTCACCGCCAGCGTCTTCCATCCTTCCCTTTCCATCCGGTACTCCACACGGGCCGAGAACTTCCGGAAGCTCTCCACAAATCCAAATCCCGCCAGCGGATCGTTGATCAAAAGTCCCTTCTTTTTCCGCCTCAAAAGCTCGCGGATCGATTTATATTTGATTTCATAGGAAATAGCTCCCATGCTTCTTGCATCCAGCTTTTCCTGTATATCCTCCTCTGTCTTCAGTGTATCTTTCATGAAGGAAAGCACACCGAACAGCGCCGCAAATGCTGCCAGGGCCGCCACAAACACTTTCTTCATCACACTTCCGGTATTCATCGGATTATCCGGTGAAAACGGAATGGACGGCTCCTCCAGGATATTGAGGACAATGTCTCCCACCGTATAATAGGAAATACTGGAATAATTATCCAGGATCCCTTCCATGATATCGAAGGACTCCGATGGCGAAGCCGCCGTCACTGTCAGCTCCAGAAGGTTGGTCTCCCCTGCAATATTAGCCTGGATTTCCGCATCGATAGAATCCACGCCCATCTTCTCACACAGAATATCCTGCATCGCCGTACTTTCAATGATCTTCTGGAAGGTTGCCGTCGTTGAATTGGCAGTTCCCAGAGAAGAATAAGAAGCAGTTGTTCCCCTGGAAGACACCACAAAGGTTGTAGACGTGGTATACTGCGGCACATAACGGATTCCCACAAAAACGTATGAAAGCATTGCTGCCGCCAGCGCTCCCAAAAGAATCGCCCACCAGTTGATCAGGATATCATGTACCAGCGTAAACGGCTCTATTTTGTAATTTTCCAAGGTCTGACCGGTTGTCTTTTCCATGATATCACCTCACCACCACTGCTAATTTCGTCGTTGCCGTCACCCCTGCTGCCGATGTAAACTGGTAATCCACATTGTATGTTCCTGCTGTCGCCCAGTCTACATCTCCCGATATGCTCACATTTTCTCTGGCCCCCGGCAGGGAAGCCGCATCCGGATCCGTGAAAAGGTACTCAGCCCCGTTTCTTTCAAATCCCGTCAGAAGACCTGCCAGATCCACCTGCTCTCCCGCATTGGTATATACGATGTACTGGGAAAGCAGTGGATAATATTTATCCCTCTCACTGCTGTCAGAGGAATCTGTCACCGTCAGCGTCAGCGGAACCGAGCAGGTATCCCCCGCACTGTTGCTGACCTGCACTGTTACCGGATATTCCCCCGCCTGCTGGATATAGATGCTGTCATTAAATGTGGCCCGGATCTGCGAGGTCAGATCGCCGTCCAGGCAGTCCTCCACGCTCATATTTTCTGTCAGGTTTACATCCGCCATATCCTCCAGGCTGTACCGAAGAGGCGCTGTAAGCTGGATCTGCGGAGAGGTGTAATCTGTGTATTCTAATGTTCTTTCAAGCGTTGCCGCCTGCCCCGCCTTGTCAAACACCGCATAGGTGATGGTACGCTTTCCAGGCTCTGTGAAATTAGACATGGAAGACACCCGGATCTGATCCGTCAGATCGCCGTCCTCATTGTCTAATGCCTTTACTCCGCTAAGAAGCGCCTCATCGATTTCTTCATCCTCCACGCTGACTGACACTGTATCCGAATCACAGCTGATCTCCGGCGGCGTATGGTCCTCCGCCAGTCTGCTGATCACGTTATATCCAACGAATGATATCCCGGACAGGATAAAAAGCGCCACGATCGCTATCCTAAGCCTTCTCACTGTACATACTCCTTCCAGTTATGGTTTCTTCAAACGGAATCCGCCGGAATTGGATCGGTTTTACTCCGTTACAGATATTCCGGGGATTTTTTTCAAATAAAATATCCAGATACTCCTCTGCGTACTCCCCACGCAGATACTCATACGCATCCGCCATACAGGTGGTCCTGCGCTCCGGACTGTGGGCGTCGCTTGCGATCACCGTCACCAGGTTATGGTTCAGAAGGTCAAACGCCGTCTTCTGGGCGCCCCGGCCGAATTTTC
>ERZ826396.3336-NODE-3336-length-10858-cov-2.650375_pt1 | contig 10858 bp, 10 predicted proteins | sample MGYA00519926_ERZ826396 | MGnify/ENA primary metagenome ERZ826396 (study PRJEB31778, sample SAMEA3449230) | human gut metagenome | biome: human gut; feature: human-associated habitat; material: faeces | place: United Kingdom | collected 2010/2012 ...
GAAGAGGCAGGAGAGTCTCCTTCTCTTCTGTTGTAAAGAGATCGTACCGGGAATAGGTGAGCCCTTCAAAGGGCTTGCGGTTCTCAGCAGCAACCTTTTCCATCAAGACGCGATTTAAGTCGTCCAGGGAGTAAAAGATCATATCCTCCATATCCACAAGGATGTGCATGGTAACGATCTTCACGTGGCCTTCTACAACCGGCTTCCAACGAGGTGATTTGACCTTTGCAGGCGTCAGAACCGTATCATTATGCTCTGCCCATGCCTGGAAATCTTTATTCAGAACAGGACTGATCCAATCCTTGTTTTTCGCAACCGCTACTTTGCAATTGTCTGGGGTAATAGTTGGCGTTACTCCTCCAAAATAGGCAAGAGCATTGTTGTTAACCCGGATCCAGTTTTTGATGTCACACTCGGTCATCCCTTCAGCGTAAAAGTAATCGCTGTAAGTAAGAGCTGCAATAAAAATGGTGACTTTTGTGGTTTCTTCCGGATTTCGGCGGTTATGCAGATACAGCTGCTTCCCTGCATAGTCCAGCTCAAGGTTTACGCCAGGGTAACGCTGGATATGAAAGGTCAGCTGTTTTGAATCTGCCCATTCGCTATAACGCCTGCAATACTGGCGGTAGCTCATAGGCTTTTTCCCGTCTACAATGCCAACGGCATTGTATTTCTGCCAGAGATGTTTCAGAGTCTCGCCCTTACGTGCCAGCGCCTTGTAGACTGCTTCTTTATTAAAATCACGATAAAGTAGCTGATCGGCCGCTATGCCAGGCTTCTTGTACAGCAAGCCTGCAATATACTCGTTAGTGACATCCTCAGAAAGAGGATACGTGAGTTCTGGGCATTCCCTGAAGCGCTTAAGGAACTCATTAACAGTAGTTTTGCTGCAGTCGCCACAACTTTCGGCGATCTCGCGTCCGCTGAGGTGATTCACGAAGTGAAGTCTCAGCACTCGTTTGTAATCCATAATCGGACCTCCAGATAAAATATTTCTCCTTCGAGGGAGATAAGTTAATTATATCTGGTAGTTTTCCGACCGGTTAATTTGTCTTTGGCTGACCGCCGATTATGTCACACACTGACCGCCGAACATGGCACAGATGGCCGTTTTGGATGGCAATCTGCAAGCACCTCTGAAAAATCTAAAAGTTTGTATAAATTTTCAATTTTATCAGATTTACGATATTTATGAACAATTGTCCGGTAATTTTCTATTCTCTTTAAGTCCTTCAGGCTATAAAGAATCTCTGCTTCTACTTTTTCTTCCATTTCTTTCAAGAACGTTAATGCCTGAATATCATCCTCAAAAACTAAGATTATCCCCTCCTTTAAATCATATCCACATTTTTTTGCATATACATGCTTCATAAATCCCATCACAACTACTGTCTCTAACAAATCATATCCTTTTACTTTACGACGCATTTTTCCAGCTCCTTCCATGATTCTCCTTCAAAAAAGAAGATATTTTTCTCTTCATCTAAGTACCAGACCCTGTAATCAGGAACTTTTACTATGCTCATACATTCGCTGATGAGATATGTTATCAAAAAAACAGCATACTGCTTTTGCAACTTTGCTTTTGAAGCATATATTTGTCCCCCAATGCTCCCAAGTGCACGAATAACATAACTTCCACAACCACATTGTGCTGGATTCAATACAATTCTTTTTTCTAATTGTCCCGTAATGCCTTGGAAGACATAAACAAAGTCGCTTTCATTTTCTAACCTTCTCACTTCTGTAATATAAGGAAAATAAATGTTTGAACATACTCTCTCCTTTTTCCCAGCATAAACATTCTCCGTATATACAATCGGAAGACCATTGGTATTTATTGCCAACATTTCTACCTGGCCTTTTCTTCTTTCTTGTATTTCCTCCTGTCTCAAATATCGTAGTTCTTCACTTCCTCTCCTTATGATTTCTCGATTTTGTTGTTTTACAGCAGCTTCCTGTACACGCATTTGACTTTCTTCCAATTTGTTCTGATTCATTTTTTGTCCTCCAATTTTTATTTTTTCCTCCCCGGTTCGGATGATTGCATTTTATACCACTCTTCTTATTTTGTATTCATTGTGATTTTCTCAACATTATTTTCTTACTTTTGACTTATTATGCATTTTATGATATAATAATTAATTTAACTTGTATTCCATCCAAAATATTATCTCTATTCATCATTCCATATTGTTAAGGTTTAAAACATCTTTAATAGCCCAAGTTTATTTTCTCACCCGATTACTTTTTTATCTTATATGCACCTTTTCACACATATTTTTTGTGCGCATAAAAAAAGTTGGGCAAATCCCAACTTTTTAACTACAATTTCATCAATATTTCCAAACATTGATACACTCGTTTGTTATCCCTTTCCGGGAACTTTTCTATCATAATTGATTGATAAGGTGAAACAAACCAACTCTCAATAACCTGTTTTAGGAAATCTTTAATATTTATTTTTCTTTTAGCTTCCGTTTTCTTGAATTCACTTTCTGTGTCCACAAAAATTAAATCGGAATCAATCTCCGGCGTTTTTTCAAGAATTGATATTTTCCAATCTTTTTTCATTTCTGTCATCAAATTATTTACAATATTATCTTTCTGATCTTCCATTTGTTCCTTTATACTTTGCAAAACAAACGCCTTCTTAAAATACTCTAATCTAATTCCATAATACGCTTTTTGCATTTCTTCTTTTAATTTTCTAGCCGAATCTTTTTCTAATTTTTTGATCAAATCTTTTTCTAATTTTCTTGCCATGTCCCGACTTATAAATTCCTCCACCCCTTCGTCTATATATTTAAACTTAATATTTTCTTCTCTGTATCTTCGTTCTAAATCCAGCCACTTATTTTTCCCTTCAGGTTGAATTATTTTTTTATCCATACACTTTGAATTCACATCATCAACGCCACAGAATAAATATATTTCCTGTCCATCTTTCTCTGTTTTGTAGTACAACCGTATATTCATAGAAACACACCACAAATATAATCTTTGTATCGGATATTCTTTTTCTAATTCATCAATCCACTTAGTCCTTTTCCCTGAAAGCGCATTTCTTCTATAAATAATGGCCTTTTTCATTACTTCCTGCATTAAATCTTTATATAAAATATTTCTTATCCTTAAAAATTGATTCAGTTCTTTTATATTAGCTTTCTTCCAGTATATCGGATTTTGTGTAATGAAATCTATTATATTTCTTAAGAATAATAACCTTGTGAACAAATTAGGCATATTTCTTACATTCAAGATAAATCTCTTTATCTCTTCATCTTTACTTAAATCCTCTTTTAATTCTTTTTCTGTTCTGTGTGCATATAGTTTTCCAAACAATTCTGCCAACAATATATCGACATTAAGATTCGTGACTTTCTCCCATATATATTGTAAATCTTTTTCTGTATCATTCAATTTATAAATCAATTTTTCTAAAGCATCTATTTTTATACCACCTTTTTCACGTGAAATATAATTCATAAAAGGTTCATTTGTTAACATTAAAAAGTGAATCTCTCTAAAATATGGTTCCAGTTTTATCAAATTATCCTCTTGGTTTGTTAAAAAAAATATCTTCGAATCTTTTGACTTATATTTTTCTTCTAATCTTTTTATATCTGGCATCAAATCTTCTGCTATATCTTTTTCAGCATTATGATTTTTAGCATTAGCTACTTTATATTCACTTCTACCTGTATTGATGTAATCAGCCAATTCCTCTATATTATCTAAGTCTTCAGAATACAAATCATATTCTTCATAGTCATCTAATCTTTTTAAATTATAAATAATCATCTGAGCTACTTCAAATTCTAAAAACTCTGTCTCTGAAAAATATAAATTCGCTATTCGTGTTAATTCTGATTCATTTCCAATTAGCTTTCCCCAAAATGTATTAATTGGTATTACCTTCTGAAATATATCATGCCAGATTCCCTTTGAATTTATCGTCGCATTCTTTATATCTTTTTCTATTTCATCAACTTCGAAATCATTCGTTTCTCTTTCAAACCAATCATCTGAAAACTCTGTAATTAATAAACCTTCTTTTTCCAACTGTTCTTTATTTGTCATCATCATTTTTCCTCAGTATTCATTCTATATAATCTATCATATTACTTAAATAATCATCTTGCAATTGTCTTTTTCTTCCAAAAAGTACACCTTTAGACACTCTGCCTTCTCCACCCAGTCCCGTGTGTCTAAAGGTGCTTTCCCGTTTCTGACATATCTTCCTATTATACAGAAACCTTTTGACATATCACCGCCTTTCATCATTCTCATATTTTTTCACGATACGATAAAAGCTACTTGGCGAAATGCCAAGTAGCTCTATTGCTTTCTTCGCTGTGATATTGTTCTGCTTCCACTGTTCATAAACCTCTGGAAACGTATCTGGAACTTTCAGCTTTGGTCTTCCCATATGTTTACCTTTCGTCTTTGCTGCTTCGATTCCTTCCCTCTGTCTTTTCTTAATGGTCTTTCTTTCCTGTTCTGCGATACTCGACAGAACCTCTATCAAAATATTCTCAATCATGTCACGTATCCATTCCTGTCCTTCCGGTATCTCAATCAATGATGTTGGCAAGTCCAGTATCATCAGTCGGATTCCCTGCTCCTTAAACCATTGAAGTTCTTGTTTTATGTCAGTTTTACTACGGCTCAGTCGATCTAACGAAGTAATCACTAGTGTGTCACCCTGCCGTAACCCAAGCACACCTTTCAGTGCCTGATAGCCAGGACGTTCCAGATTCTTGCCACTTGCCTTATCTACAATGATATTTTCTTCCTCTACATATTTTTTCAGTTGCAGAATCTGTCGGTCTAAATTCTGTTCTTTAGAACTGACACGTGCATATCCCATAATCTTTCTATCCATTATTATCCAACCTTATTTAGTTTCGTAAATTTTCTGCAATTTCTATCTTACCAGGCATTCTCCGATAATAATAAACAACATTATCCAGCCGTTCCTCCTCCGACACAATACTTTCATTAGTTTCCTGTAACATCTCTTGCAATTCTTCTATCGTCATATTCACTCCATTAACCGGTACAAGCACGCACTCATGTATAGAAGAAGGGAAAATGTATAAATCTGACTGCTCTTTTTCTGCTAATTGCTTCAATAAATCCAAACGCAACATCCCCACCGCACCCTTATATCTCTGCCGATTGGTCATCATGTATGTTTTCACTTCACCATCTTCACATTCTGGATAATACAGATTGGGTTGCAATTCGTTAAGCATTTCATCAATAGATATGATGTCAAATTCTTCTTTCTGAAAATTTGTTAATGCAGCATCGAATAATTCTTCCTCCCCGATTCCCCATTTCTCTATGATTTTGTTTGTAACTGTACACGTCGCTCTTCCGTCATTTTCTTCTACCCATATTCCTACACGTGCAACTAATGCAAAATTGAACATACGCATATGAGGAACTGATTTCAGCCACTCCTGATTCCATTCTGCATTTACCAGTTCCACAGAAAGATAATTCTTTGCTTTTTCCCACACATCAATTACTCTTTCATTGTCCACCTGATACCGATAGGTAAATATCTTCACAACCATTTCTACTAAAGCGTCCATTCCAATTTGCAAATATACTGAATACAGCGTCTTCAATGGGACAGCAGGGACCAGATTGTCCTCCTTCGATTCACAAATTAATTTTTCTTGATACACTCCATTATTTATTTCTATCCGGCGTTCTACTGCGCTATAGCCGTCTGCCTGTTCCTGTATTCTCTGTTTCAATTCTTCTTTAAAATCTTCATAACTCAATATTTCTTCCATGATATGCTCCTCCTCGCTATGCTGCTTTCCTGTCTTTACTTTTACTATTCTTCAGTCCATGAATTGCCCGTTCATAAATATCCGGCGTCATTTCGTCCAGTTTCTTCAGCTCATACCGTCTTAACACTTTTTCAATGTCTACACCTGTTCTTTTCAGTTCATTTTCCAGCTCTTTCTTCTGCAACTCAGTAATCCTATTGGTGGTGTTCTGGTTCTTAGAACTGTTCTTTTTTTCTTGATATTCATATACAACCACGCCACGGTCATTTACAATTGTAATTGCTGCAATCTCTCTCATTTCATTATAAGAAATCTCTCGAACCTGAAACCGTTCTGAGGTAGTATATCTGTTATCACGCTTCTGAATATTGGCTTTACTGCTTGGGATCCAAATAAAGGGAGCTGTATAAAGCTCCCTTCCAATCCCTACATTAACACATGCCCGTTTAAATGCATCAGAAGCCTGACCTTTCTCTTTTTCTGTATAACTGGTCGTTCCCACATCCTGCTTCTCTATCCACTGAGATTTTTCCGAATCCCAGATTCTGACTGTACAATAAAGATTCCCTTCAATACTTTGATGCGTTCGTTCCCAGCCATACATGCCGAATGCCTCGTCTAATATTTTCTGGTCGACTCGCGCATCTTTATAGAGTAACAAAGATAAACCTCTTTCATTGATTGTACCGACCCGGCATTCAATTTCATCCGCTCTCAATAGCCTGATTTCTGTATTCTTCATTTCGTCCTCCTGTTATGCTACATTCAATCTGCGGTTGCTGCTAATTGTTGTATACTTATCATAAATATCCTTCTGTTCTGCCTGTAACCGTTTCTTGTCAATGCTTATTGTCTCTACTGGTGACCAGGTAATTCTTCTATCACCGATAATCCCTTTCTCACAATCCTTCATATAACTCCTTATCTGATTTGCTACTTTCTCTTTTTGCTTTTGCAGTCTTTTAATCTGCTCAGAAAAGGCATCGTATGACGCAATCAATTCCATGGTCTCCTTCGGCAGTTCGATTTCTTTTCCACTGGATTTCTTATACTTCTGGTTCAGGAAATCAGTCGTTGCCTTTGAGCCGTCTGCTTCGGGTTCAATTCCTTTCAGTACATTTTCTTTCCAGAAGCGTTCTTCCATTTTTATGATTTCCTGTATCATACTTTCATCACGATAAACTTCATGGTAAATAAAGCTGTTCCCTCCGACCAGCGCTGCAATGTAAGTTTTCTTTGCTTCTGTTACTGCCATGTAATGCTGAATCTGGTACATGTATTCTTCCGGAACACCTTTCTGCCATACATCTTTCTTATACTCTGTGGCTGTCTTTGCCTCAAAAATGACCATTTCACCATTCTCATTGATCGTCCCGTCCAAATCTGCCAGCATAAATGGGTACTGATCGCTCTGTAAAATCACTCGCTTATTTCGAATCTTTAATCCTGTCCGTCTTGTGAACTCTGCTTTTACGACAGGTTCCAGAACATTGCCAAAATGAATGTACTCATTTTCACTCTCTTCAGGATTTCTCAGTCCCAGTTTATCCTCCCATAGTTCATAGATGGACCGATACGGATTCACTCCTGCTATCACGGAAACATCAGAACCTCCGATTCCCATACGCCGCCAGCCTAACCATTCCTCTCTTGATAATCCAACCGTCGAAACTAATCTCTTCATAATCTTCCTCTCCTTCTAAGCAGCCTTTGCAATGCTCTCCATTAATATTTTTTCAATGACATCTTCCAGTTCTCCAGTATCAGTCCTCAACCACTGTTCATACAAAAATGACAAAAGACTGCAAATCTTCATGCATTCCTGCAACTGTCCGATTTCCAGCCTTTCACTCAATTCTATCAACTTTTCGTAAATCCGAATGGTGCAATCAATCTGATACGCCGATGCATAGATTTCGTCCTTGTCCTTTTGTTTCATTCGATATTCGAAACCTTTCAACTCTGCTGAGATTTTCCAGCAAAATGTTCTCTCTATATTTTCCCGTTCCATAACTTCCACCTTTACGCTGCTTTCACTAACTGGTATGCACGGTCAATCATCGGATTTCCGTCCACCGTCCTTACGAACAGGTTTTCTTTAAAGTTCTTGGTTCTTCTGAGCGGGTCTGCATGAGTAGCAAAGTCACTGACCGCATTGATAAATCTGTACGCATTCTTTCCAACGTCCAATAAATCCGGCGCATCAAAATATCTCCGCTTCATATCTTCCTGAAGTCGTTTCATGTTCCGCATCTGCTGTGGGGTTGCCCCATCCTCCAGCGGAAGTAAAATCTCAATGTATTCCATGACCCGCTTATCAGACAAAGTAATCTTCCTCAGACTTTCAAAATCTTTGCCAAGTTCATCCATATAGTTTCTTGCCATAAATAATGTATTCTTTGCTTCCTCCATCTTATCCTTAATATCTCCGGTATGAATCATAGACCAGGAACGCTTCGCACTTTTGAGTGCCAGATTCAGTGTATTGTTACAAACAACACGAATCGGTGTAATTGCAGCTTTAACTGCTCCAGAGCCATCATGTGTATTGGAAAACACAAGATACGGACTGATTCTTTCCCCGGAAATAATGTACTCATGAGGCAGATGTGCCAGTAACCATACACTTTTTCCTTCCTGTAAACTTCCGGCAGTCTCAAATCTAACTCCTTCTCCAAGCAATGAATCCACAAATGCAAATGCTTCCTCATTCTGAATGACCTTATAACGGTCAGTTACAACGCCCAATACTTTACGGTCAACATCTCTTACATTTGCCTTATACCCCGGAACTGCTTCTCCCTGAGCTGTACGGATAGGCTCCTGAAGAACCTTCCAGTCAAGTCCCGCCAATCTCAGTGCTTCTTTAGAATCCGGTGCCTCCTGTACCTTTGTTCCTAATCCGTGCCATGGTGTCTCTCTTACATAAAACATACTTTCTACATTTGCTGCCATAATAAAATCCTCCTTAAATTCTTCTTGCTTTTTCTTAAATCTTTTTCTTAATCTTTTCTTTTAATCCTCTGAATCACAAACCTCTTTGATAATGGTCGCAGCCAGACCCAATGCCGCTAATAAAATCTTGTCCATATCTCTTCTCCTTTCAAAATTTACAATAAAAGAAGACAGAACCCTTACGGATTCTGCCTCGCTGAATTCAGTATCACTATGATAATATACAATTAAAATTTTGAAGTTTCACAATTTAAAAATCCGAATAACTTATCTCACTCACATCATCAATTGACATTCCATAACTATTCAAATCACTTTTAAATGCGTTTAAATCTGATTGAAATACTTTTATTATTCCAGATTCCCGAAGTTCTTTATCAAATTCTTTTGATGTATTGTACAATTCTAAATCAACCATTACCAAAAATTTATCCTTATCAACATCATATTCTATAATAGTTACCTCTCCAGAACTACCTTCATAATGTGTGTACAATCTAAATGCATTATCACTAAAATCGTATCCAAATGTACCATCATTGCCAATTTCATTTCTCCCTGTTGCCCAACACACACATTGTCCTGCATTCGCATCATTGAAACGAACAGCTTCATTTTCATCAGAATATCTTATGCTCCATTGGTCATTATAATTAAATACATAAATATCATTTTCTTTTTCCAAACTAGTAAATGTTTTTAATTTTCGAATATTTTCTTCTGCATTGGCACTCTCTAGCGATACATCTCCTAACAGCCAAATCAAAAAGAGTACTAATCCTATAGCTGATATAATTATGATTAGTCTTATCGTAGAATTTGATGTAACATTACCTTTCCTATTCTGGGTATGTGAGATACAATTGGAAAAATTACTATTATCCAATCTATACCCGCATCTGGTACAAAATCTACTATTATTCTGTATCTCAGTTCCACATTTCGGGCAAAACATAATTTTTCTCCTGTTCTTTTTTCTAAGTGCTTTTATTGATTAAATTCAGACTCTCGATAATAATATTTGCAATCTGCTGCCTCCTCTATTTTTGAAATTACACAAAAGTCTGCTACTTACTGTTTATGAAACTCCATAATATTCTGCGTTTACATACTCTACATTATCTGTAATATCATCAATTTCATCCCAGCCTGATGATGTAGTCCTTGTAATAACAAACACTCCTTTATCTTTCCATACCATTTTAAATATCAATCCATCTCCATAATCAATTGTAGCCGTAGTACTATTTTCTATCGTTCCTTTTATTGCACCTCCGACTCCTCCTAAAAATCCTGGGTTCGACTGTGTTCCTATTGTAAAGTAAATATCGTTACCATTAATCGAAACACTAATAACACCAGAGTCATCATCACTTCCGCATTGATAAGTACCTTCAATTCCGATAAATGATTGGGAAGATGTTCCGTCAACTTCATTTTCTACCTTTTTAATCAACTCAACATTTTTCTTTTCGAAATCATTGAAAACAGCCTCCATATCAAATTGGTCAGCCGGAACAGTTCCTTGATACCATGATTTGCCTTTAAAGTATTGATTTATGGAATCGTCCTTAAATATATAACCATGTCTTGCAAATATCTCATTTCGCCCAAGTGAAAGCAGACTTGCATCAACACTTCTTACCTCATCTTCAGATAAATATTTTTTATCACTATCTGGGAAAATATATTCTTGTACTTGATTATTTTGAACTTCTGTATCCTCCATAGGTCGATATGTTATGCTATCCACTTTCCCGTCTGTAAATCCCAAGTACACAGTTGCCTTTTTATCTGAATTATAAACTCTCATGTTGTCTGTTTGATTTGTTGCCTGAGAGTATGTGTCTGCCAATTTTGAATTAGCCTCTTCCTCCGTCATTCCTAATGATACGCCATGAAATGTAGGAGATTTTGTTTTGTCTCCTGTAATTGCTATATAATTAACTTGTCCATCTTCTACTCTTACTGTGATACTTCCAGACAGTCCTTCAAACTCCCCTGAATTATCCATTTCAACTAATCCAGTCTTTTTTACATCTTCTACTGTTTTTCCCACTAACTCTTCAAAATCCTGCTTAGAAAAATCA
>ERZ826396.3344-NODE-3344-length-10818-cov-3.866301_pt1 | contig 10818 bp, 8 predicted proteins | sample MGYA00519926_ERZ826396 | MGnify/ENA primary metagenome ERZ826396 (study PRJEB31778, sample SAMEA3449230) | human gut metagenome | biome: human gut; feature: human-associated habitat; material: faeces | place: United Kingdom | collected 2010/2012 ...
GTTCGTAAGTACCGACGTTTTTAGACAGTACCAGCAAACACCATACCCACCGCAGGGGCAAAAGGGTGCCCGGATGGGGCTGGTGCCGGAGGGCAAAACGGCATATGCGGAGGGCTGCGCAGTTAACCACATGAAGCCATTATCGAATCCCAGCCAGAATTTCCGCTGCAACCTTCGGTCTGTTCATCGTATAAATATGAATGCCGTCCACGCCTGAATCCTTGAGGTCCTGGATCTGCCCGATGGCATATTCGATGCCCGCTTTGCGCATATCCGCCGGATCATCCCCATAAGACGCGATGATATCGGCCAGCTTCTTGGGGACGGAAGAACCGGAGAGGGTGACGGTGGTGCCGATCTGTTTGGGAGTGGTGATCGGCATGATGCCTGCGCTGATTGGAGCCTGAATACCGGCTGCCCGTGCCTGCTCCAGGAAACGGTAGAAGCTTTCGTTATCAAAGAACAGCTGACTGATCAGAAATTCCGCACCCGCTTCGCATTTTTTGCGCAGGTTTTGCAGATCTTCCTCCATGGTTGCCGCTTCGTAATGCTTTTCCGGATAACAGGCGCCGCCCATATGCAGGCTGGTATTGGAAGAAAGATAACGGATCAGATCACTGGCATGCGTGAATTCTCTGCCATCATAGATCTCATCGCTCATGTCTGCAGGCCGGTCACCGCGCAGAGCCATCACATGGCTGATACCGTTTTCCTGAAGCTGCGCCGCTATGGTATCGATATCCTGACGGCGGGAACCCACACAGGTCAGATGGGCCAGGGCAGGGATATGTAATTGATTTTGAATATAAGAAGCGATCTCAACCGTTTTTTTTGATTTACTTCCGCCGGCACCGTAGGTAACGCTGATGAAATCGGGATGCAGTTCGGAGAGAGAATCGAGCACGGTAAAAGCATTGGCGAAATCATCTTCCTTTTTAGGAGGAAATACCTCGAAAGAGATTACAGGGCGTTTTTGCTGAAAACATTCTTTTATCATTATCATCACCTCACATAAAGCCGGACGGGAAACAGCATGTTCGATCTGGTTCGCTGTATCAAATCGGCCGGCAGACACAATTTATTTGACGCGTATCGCATAATATCGTAACATGTTCTTAATGGAAATTCAAGAAAAGTTCGAATCGGGAGAAAGGGCGTCAGAATCCGGAGGGCTGAGCAGTAAGAGGCATTTCGTTATAATTCTGCTGAAGGCTGAACTGTAAAACTGTATTTCTGGGAGATGAGGAAGATAGGAGCAGATGAAATGGAGAATTGCTATCAGGTAAGAAAAATAGATCTGAAGAACGTGGAAGGCAGAAGGATTCAGGTGCGCGTGCCTGGGTCAAAGAGCATAACGAACCGGGCGCTTCTGTTGGCGATGCTTTCAGATGGGGCGTGCCTGCTGAAGGGAGCGTTGTTTTCAGATGATTCGAGATATCTGCAGCAATGTATCGCGGATCTGGGCTTTGCGCTCCGCGCGGAAGAAGAAAAGGAAACGATATGGATAGAAGGCCAGGGCGGCCGGATTCCCAAGAAGGAGGCATCCGTCTATGTGGGCAGCGCGGGGACAGCGGCCCGCTTCCTGACGGCGTTGCTTGGCATGCAGGAGGGAATATGGCATCTGGACGCATCGGAGCAGATGCGCAGGAGGCCCATGGAGCCTCTTTTAAGAACGCTGGAGGAGATGGGTGTAAAGGTTGCCTATGAGGGAGAGGAGGGCCATTTTCCATTCACCCTGATCTCGCCGAAGGCGGAAAAAGAGCGGGTTCGCATCAATATCGACCACAGCAGTCAATTTCTGAGCGCGCTTTTGATTGCGGCAGGAAGCGGCAGAAGGCGGCTTTCGATCGAGGTGGAGGGAAGCCACGGGATGGCATATATCGATATGACGCTCCGGATGATGGAACAGTTCGGCGTCACCGCGCAGAGGATGCAGGGGGGCTTCTGTGTGGGAGGAACGGCGGATAGAGGGACGGACAGAGAGGGATATCTGCACAGGACGTATGAGATTGAGCCCGACGTATCCGCGGCGTGCTATTTCTATGGTATGGCAGCGCTGCTCGGAATAGAGGGCCTGGTGGAGGGGGTGCATTTTGATTCTCTGCAGGGGGATGTGGAGTTTTTGAAAATTTTGGAAAGAATGGGGTGCAGGCTGCAGGAGAACAGAGAAGGGATCCGTTTATCCGGCCCCAAAGGGGGCAGATTGAAAGGGATAACGGCGGATATGCATGCATGCTCGGATCAGGCGATCACCCTGGCGGCGATCGCTCCCTATGCCAGCAGCCCGGTACGCATCACCGGAATCGGCCATATCCGGCTCCAGGAGAGCGACCGGCTGTCGGGAATTGCACAGGCGCTCGCTGCGGTGGGGATTCGCTGCGAGGAAAAAGCGGATGAGATTACAATTTTCCCCGGCGTGCCGACACCGGGGAAAATCAAGACCTATGATGACCACCGCATGGCGATGGGCTTTTCACTTACCGGACTGAGAGCGGATGGGATCGAAATCGAAGATCCGCTATGCTGCCGGAAAACCTTTGAGACCTATTTTGAAGTATTCGATCGGGTAACAGAAGAACTGTTATCCTGAAAGGAATAGCCGAAGAAGGCCGTGGGCTTATTCCTTTCCATCCCAGCAGTAGGTGCACAGCTTGCAGCGATCAATGCCAACGGAATCGATCATGTCGTCAAGCCGGTTATAGCGCAGGGAGGTAAAGTTCAGCTGCTTGCAGATGCGATCGACCATGGCCTTGAACTGCGGGCTTTCCGGATCGGAATATACATCCAGGTTCACATATTTATTGTCCCCTTCCATATCCTTGATGACCCTTCTGGTGATGAGATCCATCTCGGAACTGGAACGGGAGAAATTCAGATATTTACATCCGTATAAAAGGGGCGGGCAGGCCGGACGAATGTGCACTTCCTTTGCCCCGCTGGAGTACAGGAATTCTGTGGTTTCCCTCAGCTGCGTGCCGCGCACAATGGAGTCGTCAATGAGCAGCATGCTGCGATCCTGGATCAGATCCCGTACGGGAATCAGCTTCATCTTGGCGATCAGGTTGCGCTTGCTCTGCACAGTGGGCATGAAGGAACGGGGCCAGGTAGGCGTATATTTGATGAACGGCCTGGAAAAGGGAATGCCGGATGCATTGGCATAACCGATGGCATGGGCAGTCCCGGAATCCGGAACGCCGGCCACGATGTCCGGGGAAGCGTCATCCCGCTTTGCCATGGAAGCGCCGCAGTTATAGCGCATTTTTTCCACGCTGATTCCTTCATAGGAAGAAGAAGGATAACCGTAGTATACCCACAGGAAGGTACAGATTTTCATTTCCTTCCCGGGGGCGACGAGCGTCTGAACGCCTTCAGGGGTAACGATGACGATTTCGCCAGGCCCCAATTCCCGTTCGCAGGTATATCCCAGATTCAGGTAAGCAAAGCCTTCAAAAGAGATGCAGTAGGCATCGTCCTTTTTTCCGATGGAAACCGGCGTGCGGCCCAGCCTGTCCCTGGCGGCATAGATGCCCTTGGGCGTCAGCAGCAGGATCGTCATGGAACCGTCTATGATTTCCTGCGCATACTGGATGCCTTCAATCAGGTTTTCCTTTTGGTTGATAATGGTGGCTACCAGTTCCGTTGCATTGATGGAACCGCCGCTCATTTCAAGAAAATGAATGTGGGAGGAGGACAGAAGCTTGGAGAGGATCTCCTCCGTATTATTGATCTTGCCGACTGTGGCGATGGAATAGGTACCGTGGTGAGAACGGACGATCAGGGGCTGCGGCTCATAATCGGAGATGCTGCCGATTCCGAGGTTCCCTTTCATCTCGGTCGCTTCCCGGTCAAATTTGGTACGAAAAGGTGCGTTTTCGATATTGTGAATCGCGCGGTCAAAACCGGCCTCCCGGCTGTAGACGGCCATCCCGGCTCTCCTGGTTCCCAGATGGGAATGATAATCTGTTCCGAAAAAGAGATCAAATACACAGTCCTCTTTAGATGCTACGCCAAAAAATCCGCCCATTCGTTATCCTCCTGTAATTGCGAATCGTAAATTAATTTTATATATGTGAAAAACCAACTGTGAGAAATCGGCTGATTTTCACCAACCATCCTATTCTACCATGAAAAATAAAATAAGAAAAGGGGCGAAGAAAATGTCAGAAACAACGGAATGGAACATGTCTGAAAGCATTCAATCCTGCAGCGATCTGGCCGCGCTCGTTCAGAAGTGGGGATTTCTGCCGTTATTAAAGAATCGGATTCCGGGCTTTTCAGTGGAGGAACACACGCCGCCCGAACTGTGGTTTGCAGATGGAGTGGACGGCCCGTGGGAATGGAAGGGGCCGGTCATCCGCGGAACCGGCTGCGCCTATGGCAAATTTTTCGGCGGAAAAGCCGGTTTTATCAGTGCGCAGTGGTATCCGGACTTTGCCAACTGGAGAAGGGACGGCTATGATTATGACGCCAGATATGAAGACGGCCTGGCTTCCTATCGAGACAAAAAAGTGTACGATGTCCTGGCGGAACATACCTCGCTGCTTTCGCGCAGCTTAAGAGAACAGGTCGGAATCGCAAAGCGGGGAGAACTGGATGCGATCATATCCCGGCTGCAGATGCAGGGATATGTGGTCACCGTGGATTTCGTATATCCGACCGGAAAAGACGGCAGACCCTACAGCTGGGGACTGGCTCAATATGCCACGCCGGAGCAGCACTTTGGCGAGGCGTTCACAAAAAAAGTATATGCTCGGAAGCCGCAGGAGTCAAAAATGCGCATGGAACGGTATCTGCTGGCACATCTTCCCGGCCTGCAGCCCGGACAGCTCAAATGGATCACAGGCTAAATATCACATGACTATTTGTGCCGGAGCGTCACAAATAGCTTTTAGGCATCTGCCCCGTCGCAGCAAAGCGAAGCTTTGCTACGCTCCGGAATGGAGATTAAAATGTTTAAGGTGATAAAGAAAAAATTTGCCGTCATCGGCAAAGAAGGCTCAACATTTGACGGTGAAGGATTTATTCAGAAATTATGGAATGACGCAAACAGCCATTTTAACGAAGTGGCTCATCTGGCAAAGAAAGACGCAAACGGAAACATTGTGGGAATATGGGGTGCCATGTCCGATCTTTCTCGCGCGTTTAAACCCTGGGAAGATGGCTTTCGTAAAGGCCTGTATCTGGCAGGAGTGGAATGCGTAGATGATGCAGAAGCTCCTGATGGATGGACAAAATGGACAATACCCGGCTATGAGTATATAGTTGTCGAAAACAATGCCGGAGCGTTTGAAGAAACCATCGAACGAATGAATGCAGAGGGCATTTTCCTTGCCGGAGCAGTTCACGATTACACCGACCCGGCAACAGGAAAGGACTACCTATATTTCCCAATCAGAAACCTTCCCTGAACCGTACTTTTCACAAAGGGGTAGGCAAAAAAATCTGAGCGGTACGGCCGGTGCCCTGTGGCCCTGTGTTCCCTGGGCTCCTGCAGCCGGGGAACGCAGGGCCACAGGGCACCGGCCGTGCCGCTCAGATTTTTTTGCCTACCCCTTTCGTAAATGAGGGTTGACTTTTTGGAAAAGTGGCAATAGAATAAAGAGCAGAAATGATTGAAAAAAGCGACGAAGGCGCATAAAGAGAGGTATTTTCCAGCAGAGAGAGGAAGTCACCGGCTGAAAGCTTCCTTGGGTTCGGATACATCTTTATATTCACGCCGGAGCTGTCTTCCTGAAAGCGTCCATGCGCGGGGTAGGGAGGAACGGAGGGGCACGTTACGTCCATGAGAGGAGTCTGCAGTGCGGCTGATAGAGGCGGCGATGCAGGAAAAAGGGTGGTACCGCGGAAAATTTCGTCCCTGGTTGTAAGAACCGGGGACTTTTTTGTGTATGGATGTCTCACGGCGTGAGGCATCCATTGTTCGTATCTGCGCCAATCTTCCTACGAAAGATGGCGGGAAGAGGCAGGATATGGAGACGGACTTGTCCGCTGCCCGGTTCGCCTTCAAGAATAACCAAGATACAGGAAGGAGATTGTCATGAAAGACAGGCTGGAACAGATCAAGGCAGAAGTGAAAGCGCAGATTGAAGCTGCCGGAACCCTTGATAAGCTCAATGAGGTGAGGGTGAGCGCCCTCGGTAAAAAAGGCGCCCTGACAGAGGTGCTGAAGGGTATGAAGAATGTGGCGGCAGAAGAACGCCCGAAGGTGGGGCAGCTGGTGAACGATACCCGGGTGCAGATTGAAGCCATGCTGGATGAGAGCAAAAAAAAGATGGAGGCTGCTCTGCGTGAAGCGAAGATGAAGGAAGAGGTGATCGACGTAACCCTTCCTGCGAAGAAAAACCAGGTGGGCCACCGTCATCCCAACTCCATCGCGATGGAAGAGGTGGAGCGTATTTTCGTCGGCATGGGCTATGAAGTGGTGGAAGGCCCTGAAGTGGAGACGGATTATTATAATTTTGAGGCCCTCAATATTCCCAAGGGACATCCGACGAGAGATGAACAGGATACCTTTTATGTATCAGATGAGATCGTGCTGCGTACGCAGACCTCTCCTGTACAGGTGCGTGAGATGGAAAAGGGAAAGCTTCCCATCCGTATGATCGCTCCCGGGCGGGTATTCCGTTCTGATGAGGTGGATGCGACCCATTCCCCTTCTTTCCATCAGATCGAAGGGCTGGTCATCGACAAGCACATCACCTTCGCGGATCTGAAAGGGACGCTTGCTGAGTTCGCCAGGGAGTTGTTCGGTGAGGAGACGAAGGTGAAGTTCCGCCCGCATCATTTCCCGTTTACAGAGCCCAGCGCTGAGATGGATGTGTCCTGCTTTAAGTGCGGCGGAAAGGGCTGCCGCTTCTGTAAGGATTCCGGCTGGATCGAGATCCTGGGCTGCGGCATGGTGCATCCGAGAGTGCTGAAGATGAGCGGAATTGATCCGGAGGCATATTCCGGATTTGCGTTCGGCATTGGACTGGAGCGTATCGCGCTGCTGAAATATGAGATTGACGATATGCGTCTGTTATATGAGAACGACGTCCGTTTCCTGAAGCAGTTCTGATGATACAGGAACGGCCCGCAAATGTGCGTGCCGGAAGGTTGAGATTGATAAAAAAGCGAGGAAATAGAATCGATGAATACTGCATTATCATGGATAAAAGCATATGTGCCGGAGCTTTCCTGTTCCGATCAGGAATATTGTGATGCGATGACGATGAGCGGCACGAAGGTGGAGAATTATGAAAGGCTTGACAAGAATCTGGAGAAGATCGTCATCGGCCAGATTGAGTCCATTGAAAAGCATCCGGATGCGGATAAGCTGATCGTCTGTCAGGTGAACGTGGGAACGGAGACGATTCAGATCGTGACTGGCGCGCCTAATGTGAAGGTGGGGGATAAGGTGCCTGTTGTGCTGGACGGAGGAAAGGTGGCAGGCGGCCATGACGGCGGCCCTCTGCCGGAAGACGGGATCCCGATCAAGGCGGGCAAGCTGCGCGGCGTGCCTTCCAACGGCATGATGTGTTCCATTGAAGAGCTGGGAAGCAGCAGAGAACTGTATCCGGAAGCGCCGGAAAACGGCATTTATATTTTCGGAGAGGACGCGCAGGTGGGCGCGGATGCGGTGGAAGCCCTGGGACTGCGGGATACGGTGTTTGAATATGAAGTGACCAATAACCGGGTGGACTGCTTCAGCATCCTCGGCATTGCGAGGGAGGCCGCTGCCACCTTCCGCAAACCTTTCATGCCCCCTAAGATTGAACTGCATGAAAATGGCGAAGATGTGCATGACTATGTGAGCGTGGAAGTACAGGATCCTGAGCTGTGCCCCCGTTACTGCGCGAGAGTATGCACCAATATCAAGATCGGACCTTCCCCTCTGTGGATGCGCAGGCGGCTTGCGGCCAGCGGAATCCGCCCGATCAATAACCTGGTGGACATTACCAATTATGTGATGGAAGAATACGGACAGCCCATGCACGCATTCGACCTGTCCACCATCGCAGGCAGCAAGATCATCGTGCGCAGGGCGAATGATGGAGATGAATTCCAGACGCTGGACGGACAGATGAGAAAATTGGATAAGGACGTGCTGATGATCTGTGATGCGGATAAAGAAGTGGGCATCGCGGGCATCATGGGCGGAGAGAATTCCAAGATCACGGATGATGTAAAAACGGTCCTTTTCGAGGCCGCCTGCTTCAACGGCACCAATATCCGCAAATCGGCGAAGCGCCTCGGCATGCGCACCGACGCATCCAGCAAGTTTGAAAAAGGCCTGGATCCCCATACTGCGCAGGAAGCCATCAACCGGGCCTGCCAGCTGATCGAAGAGCTGGGCTGCGGTGAAGTGGTGGGAGGCATGATTGACGTATGCCAGCCCATGAAAGAAAAGGTCCGCATTCCCTTCCAGCCGGAACGCATCAATTCCCTGCTCGGAACGGACATTCCGGAAGAAGAGATGCTGGGATATTTCAAAGCGCTGGAGTTTGAATATGAGGAAGATCAGAGAATGCTGATCGCGCCCACGTTCCGTCAGGATATCGAGGGATTTGCGGATGTGGCGGAGGAAGTGGCGAGATTCTACGGATACGATAAGATTCCCACCACGCTTCCCAATGGAGAGGCGACCACAGGAAAACTGTCCTTCAAGCTGCGCATTGAAGAAAAGGCCAGGGATATTGCGGAATACTGCGGTTTCTCTCAGGGCATGTGTTATTCTTTTGAAAGCCCGAAGGTGTTCGATAAGCTTCTGATCGATAAGGACGATCCGCTGCGTCAGGCGGTGATGATACAGAATCCGTTGGGAGAGGACTTCTCCATCATGAGAACCATTTCCCTGAACGGCATCCTGACCTCTCTGGGCACCAACTATAATAGAAGAAACAAAGATGTAAAGCTTTATGAACTGGGCAATATTTATATTCCAAAGAGCCTTCCTGTGACCGAACTTCCGGAGGAGCGCATGCAGTTTACGCTGGGCTTCTATGGAGAAGGGGATTTCTATACCATGAAAGGAGTGGTGGAGGAATTCTTAGAAAGCATCGGCATGAAAGCGAAGAAGGAGTATGATCCGAACGCAGGAAGAAATTACCTGCATCCGGGACGCCAGGCCAACATCATTTACCAGGGCGAAGTGATCGGCTATCTGGGTGAAGTGCATCCGGAAGTACTGGATAATTATGAGATCGGAACCAAGGCATATGTGGCTGTTCTGGATATGCCCAAGATCGTGCCGCTTGCCACCTTTGACAGAAAGTATGAAGGACTGGCCAAGTATCCGGCGGTGAACAGGGACATCAGCATGGTAGTGCCCAAAGAGATCCTGGCCGGGCAGATCGAGCATATCATTGCGCAGCGCGGAGGAAAGATTCTGGAGAGCTATCAGCTGTTCGACATCTATGAGGGCGCACAGATCAAGCCTGGATATAAGTCTATGGCCTATACGCTCACCTTCCGTGCAAAGGATAGAACCCTGGAAGAGGCGGATGTGAGCGCAGCAATGAAAAAGATACTCAATGGACTTCAGGGACTTGGCATAGAACTGAGAGCGTAGTACAATAAAACAGAGCCAAAGATACAGCCGAAGGAGTGATGGGAATGGATATTGGATCTGTGAATCATGAGGTCGCATTTTGCAAGGTATATGATCTGGCCACTAAGGAAAAGGTGGAACGCATCCTGTTAAAGAATCGGATTTCTTATTTTATAGAATGGGAGGAAAAAGGCCTCGGAAGCCTTTTTCCCTTCCGCAGGCCAAAGGAGAAGACAGCTTGTGTGTTCCGGATTCACAGCGACGAGGTATCCAGGGCAAAGGAACTCCTTAGGCCCGTTTTGGGTTCCAAAATGAAAGAGACTGAAGGAGAAGACTGAGTATGGAAAAGAAGAATGTCTGGAATGTGTATTCCGGAAAGCAGCGTGAAGCAGCGGACGCCTTTGCCAGAGAATATATGGATTTCCTGGATAATGGCAAAACAGAACGGGAATGCGTGGATACGCTGGTTAACCTGATCGAGAAGGAAGGATACAGAGAACTTTCCGATCTGGTCGCGAAAGGCGAGAAGCTGAAAGCCGGTGATAAGGTATATGCGGTTAACATGAATAAGTGCCTGCTGATGTATCAGATCGGCAGCAAGCCTCTGAAGGAAGGCATGAATATTCTGGGCGCGCATATTGACAGCCCGAGGATTGATGTGAAGCAGAATCCTCTGTATGAAGAAGGCGGAATTTCTTATCTGGATACCCATTATTACGGCGGCATCAAGAAGTATCAGTGGGTAGCCCTTCCCCTGGCCATTCATGGCGTTGTGGTGAAAAAAGACGGAACCACGGTGGAAGTAAATGTGGGAGAAGATGAGGAAGATCCTGTATTTTTCATTTCCGATCTTTTGATTCACCTGGCAGGAGAACAGATGGAGAAGAAGGCTGCCAAGGTGGTGGAAGGAGAAGCGCTGGATCTGGTAATCGGAAGCATGCCCTTAGAGGATCAGGAAAAGGAAGCGGTGAACGCGAATGTCCTGAAGATCCTGAAAGAGACCTATGATATCGAAGAGGAAGATTTCCTTTCTGCTGAGCTGGAGATCGTTCCGGCTGGCCGGGCGAGGGAAGCCGGATTTGACCGCAGCATGATCCTGGCCTATGGACAGGATGACAGAGTGTGCGCATATACTTCCGCACGGGCGATCCTGGAAGTGGCTGGCAAGACCACAGAGCGCACCGCTTGCTGTATTCTGGTGGATAAGGAAGAAATCGGAAGCGTGGGAGCTACAGGTATGCAGTCCCGCTTCTTTGAGAACGTTACGGCGGAGCTGATGGAGCTGGCCG
>ERZ826396.3349-NODE-3349-length-10812-cov-4.860463_pt1 | contig 10812 bp, 3 predicted proteins | sample MGYA00519926_ERZ826396 | MGnify/ENA primary metagenome ERZ826396 (study PRJEB31778, sample SAMEA3449230) | human gut metagenome | biome: human gut; feature: human-associated habitat; material: faeces | place: United Kingdom | collected 2010/2012 ...
TTCCTCCGCGTCTGCCCCGCCGGTTCCCTGTCCGCATCTGGCCCGCCCATGGTTCCCAGCCCTATGGACTGCATGGCGGATGGATGGCAGGGGCGGGCCAGATGCGGACAGGGAACCGGCGGGGCAGACGCGGAGGAATGCAGGAGGGTGAGCAGCAGCCGTCTTTGATATTTTTTATCCTTGTAAATGTTGACCCTTTGTTTATACTGCAGTAAAATAGAAAGGATGGGGAATTTATTTCCTGTCAATAATATACAATATACGAAGGATTTTCCTTCTGAAAGGAGCATGAAAAATGGGTCTTGAAGAAAATGCAGTCATTCAATTTCTGAGCAAACTGGATGCGTCTCCGTTCCTGGTGAAGTATTTGGGGAAAGAATATCATATAGGCGAAGGCGCTCCTACCTTTACCGTGAACATTAACAAGGAACTGAACGTAAAGGATCTGTTAACAAGCACTTCTCTGGCATTGGGCGAAGCTTATATGCGCGGGGATCTCTCCATTGAAGGCGATCTGTATGAAGCGCTGGCTCATTTCATGGGCCAGATGGATCGGTTTTCAACCGATAAGAACAAACTGAAAAAGCTGATATTCACCTCCAGTTCCAAGAAGAACCAGGAAAAAGAGGTGACTTCTCATTATGATATCGGAAATGATTTCTATGCGCTGTGGCTGGATGAAACGCTCAGTTATTCCTGCGGCTATTTTGAGAGTGAAAAAGACACCCTCTATGACGCGCAGGTTCACAAAACGGAGCGGATTTTAAAGAAGCTGTACCTGAAACCGGGCATGGAACTTCTGGACATTGGCTGCGGATGGGGCTACCTTCTGATCCAGGCAGCCAAGAAGTACGGCGTCAAGGGCATGGGCATTACGCTGAGCAAAGAACAGCAGGCCGGATTCCAGAAGCGGATCAAAGAAGAAGGGCTTGAAAATCTCCTCACCGTGGAGCGGATGGACTATCGGGATCTGCCCAACTGCGGCCGTACCTTCGACCGGGTGGTCAGCGTGGGCATGGTTGAGCATGTGGGCCGTGATAATTACAGCCAGTTCCTCTCCTGCGCCAAGGAAGTGATGAAGCCGGGCGGCCTGTTCCTCCTGCATTTCATCAGCGCGCTGAAGGAACATCCGGGCGATCCCTGGATCAAAAAATACATTTTCCCGGGCGGCATGGTTCCTTCCCTGAGGGAGATGATCAACGCAGCGGCCGATTACCGTTTCTACACGCTGGATGTGGAGAGCATGCGCCGTCACTATAATCGCACGCTCCTGTGCTGGAACGCCAATTTCCAGAAGCACAAGGATGAGGTAAAGGAAAAATTCGGGGAAGAGTTCGTCCGGATGTGGGAGCTCTACCTGTGCGCCTGCGCGGCCACCTTCTATAACGGCATCATCGATCTGCATCAGATCCTGTGGACGAACGGCGTAAACAACGAACTGCCTATGACCAGGTGGTATTAAGCGAAGCATCGCTTTAAAGATTCTTTCCCTCACGGCGGCAGCCCTCTCATTTGAGGCTGCCGCCGTTTGCCGTCTTTGGTTCAGCCTTCCCCTTCCGAAATCTCCTGCTGCAGCGCAAAGGAATACAGCAGCTTCTCCTTCACGCGCTTTCCTGTAAGCTGTTCCAGCGCGCGGGCATAATAGCGAAGCTGTACCCTGTAGCGGTTCAGCAGTTCTTCCTTCCGTTTCACCGCATCCGTTTTATAATCGGCCAGCACCAGGCCGTCTTCTTCTTCCAGCCATACGTCAATGATCCCCTGAACCAGAACCGTCTCTTCCTCCGGGAAGGCAGGGCTTAATTCCGCAGCGGACAGGCCCAGGACAAATGGCTGTTCCCTGTGAAGCCTTCCTGCCCTGGCTGCCCTTCCCATCCGGGCGGCCAGGGAACTTTCCAGAAAATGCAGGAATTTCCCGGGGAAAATGGCCGCACGATATTCCGCAGACAGCCTGCCCTGCCGCTCCATCGCCTCCAGCCTGTCCGCCACGGCCTGCCTCGTCCTCTCCTGCTGCGGCAAGCCAAACCATTCCGCAAAGTCAAACAGTTCCAGCGCCTTGTGATATGCGCTTCCTCTGGCCGCTCCGCCTATCCGCGTGCCTGCTTCCCCTTCTCCGGGCCCCTGTCCCATTCTTTCCTGCCCAGTCTCCTCCCCGGCCTCCAGCTCCGCCTCTTCTTGCCGGGACTCTTCTGGCCCGGCCTTCTCTGGCTTGGCCTCCTGGAGCAAAACCTCCTTCTGGATGAATTTGGGCAGATACGGCACCGGTTCTTCTTCCTCAAACAGATGATACGCTTCTTCAGCAGCTTCCTTCATCCCCGCTTTTTTCAATTCCGATACGGTGGTTTTCACATAAAGCCCTTCCAGATCCGTATGGGGATAGACGCTCTCCAGGCGTTCCTTCAGCCCGTTATCGATTTCCTCTTCCTCCTTCTCCACATAAGCAGGCTCTTTGGCGGCGAACTGCTTCAGCTTCAGCCGCAGCTGCTCCTGGCTTTTCCCCTTTCTCACCTGGTCGGTAAGAAGCTGTGAAGCATTCCTCTGCTCAATCTGCTGCCCGCAGTCCAGCCATGCGGGCAGCAGCCAATCCAGATAACAGGAAGCGGACACGCGCTGATAAAAGGGCAGAAGGAGGGCAGGCTCTCCATTGCATTTCTCCCCGGCCGCCTCCAGCTTCCGGTTCAGCTTTTCCGCCCGCTCTGCCTTACAGCTTCCGGTCAGGATCAGCTTTTCCTTCGCCCTGGTCATAGCCACATACAGGACGCGCAGTTCCTCCCCCAGGCTGTCTTGGCGCAGCTTGCCTGCCATCACGTTCTTCTTAAGCGTATTCCGCTTGATCCGCAGCCTGCTGTCCACCTGTTCCACGCCGAGCCCCATGTCCATATCCGCGATCACCGGCTTCGCCGTATCCTGCATATTGAACCGTTTTCCCAGGCCGCACACAAAGCAGACCGGAAATTCCAGCCCTTTGGACTTGTGGATGCTCATGATACGAACCGCGTCCGCGTTCTCATCCTGAAGGCTGGCTTCCCCATAGTCCACATCATATTTTTCCAGCTGCTCCATATATCGGATGAAATGAAAGAGCCCGAAATAACTCGTTTTCTCAAAACTCTCCGCCCTGGAAAGGAGCATCTGCACATTGGCGCAGCGCTGCTGCCCGCCCGGAAGGGCGGAAACCATATACAGATACCCCGTCTCCTGCAGGAATTCTTCAATCAGCTTATGGATCGGCATATAGGCCACATAACTGCGGAATCTGGAAAGCTGTTCCAGGAAGGAACGCGCTTTCTGTACAAGCGCATGTGCCCCCTGCACGCGCTCGCCTGCGGCCTGCACGGGCCCGGCCTCTTCTCCCCCCTGCCCGTCTTCCTGCGCTTCCTCCTGCGCATATTCCGTCAGGCTGTCATAGAGCTTCTTATCCGTCCGCCCTGCCCGGATACGGGCTATCTCCTGATCCGTAAAGCCTCCGACGGGCGAATGCAGCACCCCGAACAGCGGGATATCCTGCAGCGGATTATTCAGGATTTTCAGGTAATTCAGAACGGTCTGCACCTCTGTCGCCGCGAAGTATCCCGTTTTGGAGGACAGATAAACCGGAATGCCATACTCTTCCAACACCTTCCGGAATGTTTCATCCCAGCCCGATGTGGCGCGCAGCAGGATCACGATATCCCGGTATTCGGCAGGCCGCAGTTCTCCCGTCTCATCATCCGTAACGGGAAGCGTTCCCACCAGTTCGCGGATCCGTCCCGCCACCATCAGCGCTTCCCGCTCCCGATCCTCCATGCCGTCCTCTCCTGCCACGGCCAGCAGCGCCTCCGCCAGATAGGGATCCGGCATTCCTTCTTCTCTTTCCGGCTCCTTATAGACCGCGCCGGGATAGAGTGCCGCGTCCGCATCGTAGGCTACGCCTCCCAGATCCTTTCCCATCAGCCTGGAAAAGACCTGGTTCACATTCTCCGTCACCTGACGGCGGCTCCGGAAATTTTTTTTCAGGTCAATGCGTCTCTCCTTCGCCCCCTGGCTGCCGTCGCCATGGGCATAGCTGTCGAATTTTTCCATAAAAAGTTCCGGCCTGGCCAGGCGGAATTTATAAATGCTCTGCTTCACATCTCCCACCATGAACCGGTTATATCTGCCCTCTTCCTCCGTTGACACGCTTTTGAGCAGAAATTCCTGAACCAGGTTGCTGTCCTGATACTCGTCGATCATGATTTCCGCATAGGAATCTCTCAGTTCCACAGCCGTGCGCGTCGGCACAACCTGCCCTCCCTCCCTGCGTGTCAAAATCTGCAGGGCAAGATGTTCCATGTCGTGAAAATCCAGCACATTCTTTTTCCGCTTTTGTTCCGCAAGGCGTGCGCAGAAGTCTTCCGTCATGGAAAGAAGCATGGCAACCTGGGGAGCGCAGGCCTCCATCCGCTCCTTTTGGCTTTCCGGGGAAGCATAGAAATACTTCTTGCCGACCTCCTGCAGCATGTCTTTAAATTCCTGCCGCAGTTCCTTGGCTTCTTCCCTCGCCTCTTCCGATACGGACGCGTCCTTCTTGGAAGAGAGCCTGGCAAATGTCAGATTTCCGAAGCCTTCATAGAGTTCCTGCAGGCTCTCCGCCTTTTTCAGAGACCGAAGCAGTTCTTCGTCCGCTTCCAGCGCATCCAGATACATATATGCGCCGTCCGGCCTCTGGCAGAGCCTGCGGTTTTGTTCCAGTAAGCGTTCCGCTTCCGAAAGCAGCAGGCGGATATACTCCTTCAGCTGCCGGACAAACCCGCAGGCATCCAGCCCCTCTTTTGTCAGATCATAATCCTTCTTATGTTCCTCCAGCCACTCCTCGGGCCATGGATAACTCATGGCGAACTCATATAAAGAAAGGATCTGTTCCTCCAGCCGCTTTTCATTCCCCAGCGGGGCAAAGAATTCCACAAAACTGCGGAAATCTTCTTCATCTTTCTGAAAATATTCCTCCAGCATATCATGCAGCACATCCTGCTTCATGAGCCGGATCTCTCCCTCATCAGCCACCCGGAAATCCGGATCCAGGTCGATTTCATCGAAATGATTCCGAATGATATACAGGCAGAAACTGTCGATCGTGGTGATCTGCGCGTTATGGATCAGCGTTAGCTGCCTGGCAAGATGCGCATCCTGCGGATTCTCATCCACCGCGCCGGAAAGGGCCTGGCTGATCCTTTCCCGCATCTGTGCGGCCGCTGCGTTGGTGAACGTCACCACCAGAAGACGGTCAATATCCACGGGATGATCCGGATCGCTGACCATGCGGATGATCCGTTCCACCAGAACCGCCGTCTTTCCGCTCCCCGCCGCTGCCGACACCAGGACGCTCGCGTTCCTGGCATCTATGGTTTCCTGCTGCTCCTGCGTAAATGTTACCACCATTTATCCGTTCCTCTTTCCCTTCTTCCGAACTTCTGCATTTCCATCCTTTTCTTCTTCCACCTGCTCCGTTACAATTCAGCCTCTGGTTGAATTGTAACGGCGACCCTATCCTTCATCCTGCGGAGCGCTTCTGCATCCTCCAGCTTCTCCAATTCCCGCTTCTGAAAGCCCGGAATCCTTCTGTCAAACCCGCATACCTTACTATAAGGGCAATAGGTACAGGCGCTCTGCCCCGTCTGGCCGCCTCCAGGCTGCTGATAGGGATCCAGCGCGATCCGCCCTTCCAGAATATCGGAACCGATCTCTTTGATTTTCAGGTTCACATAGTCCGAGATCACTCCGAACTCTTCTTCCGCCAAGACGCTGGAACGGGCTCCCAGCCCTCCATCCCTGCGTCGTTCCACCGGGATCACGTCTGATTTTCCGGTAAAGGAGCCGTCGAGGCTGTGGATGATCCGTTCATCCGCATTTACCACGCCCGTCATGCGCAGCGCCTGATTCAGTTCCTCCTGCGCGCGCCTGGCCACCTCTTCCGGTTCTCCTCCTTCCAGCTCTACCAGCGGATCCTGCACCCTGTAATACAGCATGGCGGCCGGTACGACCTGACTGTCCGGATGGCTCTTCTGTTCCATCTCCATCGCCGCGTTCATGTAGACCACCAGCTGAAGCTGCAGGCCATAATAGAGGGCCGCGAGGCTGAAATCCCTGCTTCCCGATTTATAATCAATCACCTTCACATAGACCGTTTCCGCACCCCCTTCCCGTTCCTTCCAGGTATCCACCCGGTCGATCCTTCCCTTCAGACGGAGCCTCTCTTCCGGCGTGAGCGCGATATTCACGCTGGAAAGGTCCTCCAGGACAGAAAAGGAAACTTCAAACTGTTCCGGGACGAACACACCCTTTTTCAGCTGATACTGCAGGGTGTGAACAGTCCGCTTCAGAATTCGTTTAAGCCTCCGGATCAGGTAACGGTTTCTGGCGGTATCATACAGAATCGCCGAGCCATAGGAAGCGGCATATGCTTCTACCGCTTCCTCCACCATTGTCTCCGCCTCTTCCTTCGGAAAATCGAACCAGGTATAGCCCTTTTCCTTCAGCTTCTCCGCAAAGAGTTCCAACACTCCGTGAAACAGATTCCCCATATCCACCGCCTCAAAGCTGAAATCTTCCCGCTCCTTCAGGTATAACCCATACTGCAGGAAATGGGCGTAGGCGCAGGAAGCATACTGTTCCAGCCTGCTGACGCTGCCAAGAAGCGTGCTGCCAAACAGCGCCAAGGCCGCCGCCTTTCCCAGGGGCTGTTCCCGATAAGCATAAAAAGCCGCCTCCGCCATCCTCCCCGTCCACTCCTGCATCTTCGGTGATGCGGCATAGAGACGGTACAGCCTGGCGAATTCCCGCTCTTCCCGCCCTCCCTCAGGAAGCATTCCATCCGCATATCTGCGCAGTTCCTGCACCAGATAGTCCCTGCCGTCAGAAAGGCCCTGCACCTGGCTTGGAGCCGCCGCCTCTTCAGGCCGTCTGATCGAAACCGACGGAAAAAGCCTGCGCACCATGGAGATCAGATAAGACGGGCGCAGGGACTTTCCCTCCCCGCTCAGCCTGGCATAGGACAGATACAGCCGTTCGGATGGCTTTGTCATATTCATATACAGATACAGCTTCTGAATGTACATCTGCTGACGCGGCGTAGGCGCCAGTTCCATTCCGCTCTCCGCGAGGAATTCCCGATCCACATCCGACAAAAAGCCGCCCGGCTTCGCTCCCTTGGGGATCGCTCCATCGTTCACCCCCAGGAAAAAGAGCGCTTTTATCTGGTTCAGACGAGTTCTTTCCATGTCTCCGGCCACCACCCGATCCACGTTCTGCGGAATGGTTCCTACCTGGATTTCCGCGAATCCGGCCTCCAGGATCTGATAGAATTCCTCCATTCCCATCTTCTCATCCCCGATCAGATCCACAATTCGCTCCAGAAGCTCCATCACCAGCCGATAAATCTGCGCATATTCCCTGGCGCGCACTTCATCCTGCTCCTGGCGGAAACGTTTCTCATATTCCAAAAGCTTTCTTTGGACACCGTTGCTCTCAATGAACGCATAGAGCCCCTGCACCATGGAACGAACGGAAGTGAACCGTTCCATGAGCGGAGAAAGCTGCCTCATGAGCCTGCTCCGGCTTTCATTGAGCCCCTCCAGCTCTTCCGTCCCCTCCTGCAGACCTGTCCGCATAAGAAAAGGCTCGCTCCATTTCTTTTTCCCCCGGATGCCTGCCGCAAGCACATAGTTTTCCAGCCGATCCGCTTCCTGCAAAGTGAAATCAGCCAGGCCGCTGCGGATATAGTGAAATACGGTCTCATAAGAAAAGTTTCTCGACACGATCTGCAGCGCGCTTTTTACATATTCAATAAATGGGTTCAGCACGATCCCGCGCGTACGGTCCAGGTACAGAGGGATCCCATAAAGCGCGGCGGCGCTTTCCAGATAGCTCGCATAGGCTTCCAGATCTCCCGCAATGATCGCCACATCCCGATAACAGTTTCCGCTGCGGCGCAGATACTCCCGGATGGCGATGCATACCTGGCGCGTCTCCTCCCGCTGACTGGAAGCTTCCAATATCTCGATGGATACCTTCTCCCCTTCATACGGGCGCAGAGGATAGCGGAAAAGATTCCGCTCCAGCCAGGCCATGGACGGATTATCCCGAAACCTCCAGACAGGGCTGGCCCCAAGAAGCACGTCCTCCCCTCTCTCCACGCCCGCCTCCGCGGCCAGATGGCAGAGAGAGGATACTGTCTTCCTGCTCAGATGGAACAGATCCTGTTCCTCCCCTTCCGTATAGAAATCCTTCTTTGTATCCACCGTCACCGAGACCAGCACCTCATCCGCCAGTTCCATCAGCACCCGCAGCACCTTATTCTGAACCGGCGTAAAGCCCGTAAAGCCATCCACCGCCACAATGCAGCCACGGATAAATGCGGAGTGGGGCAGCCGCTTAGCAAGAAGTTCCAGCGTCTCTTCCGTCGTCACATACTCTTTTGCCGTAAATTCCACAAACGCCCGGTACAATACGCCCAAATCCTGCAGTTTCCGGTACAGCCCCCCTCGCCTCCTGGCAAATTCCGCCAGCTTATCCAATTCATTTACCCCGATCCCATACTGCATGAATTCCGAAATCGCGGACTTCACTTCGTGGATATATCCCGTTTTATTCAGGTTTCCCCCGATGAGCTTCGCCTCATCCTTTCTCTCCCCCGCAATCCTGCGCAGCACCAGGCTCTTGCCCGTATCGTCCAGGACGATCCGCTCGTCCTCCCCCACTTCCTCAAAGATGCGGTGAGACAGACGCCCGAAAGAAAGCACGTCAATGTTCATGATCCCCTTCCTGGGATGCATGCGCACCAGATCCATCTGCGTCTGCATGGTGAACTGATCCGGCACAATGACCAAATAATTCCTGTCGGGCTCCTGTATGGAACGCCTGATGATTTCCTGATAAAGCGCGGTGCTCTTCCCAGCCCCTGACCCGCCAGCCACAAAACGCAGCGACATATGCTTTCCTCCTCTTCTTTCCTCATGAACAATCACCATCATGCCGGGTATGGCAGCCGCTTCGCTCCGGGCCGGTATAATGTAAAACACATTATACCAGACCCCCGCCCCCCTTTCCAGTTTTGTTTATGCTGGACAGCACCGCTTTGTCCGCCTCCTTTCGGGGGATGAGGAGCGGCTGTGCCTGCTTGCCGGGCTGTCCGCATCCCTTCCCCGGCCTTACGGCCCATACGGAACGAAACAGGGACTTCCCGGTTCCCTCACTACGGGCTGCTGTTAGGTCCGGCGGCCGCTCTCTTCCCGTAAGCCACTTCAAAAATCGGCTGTTTCTAAGTCTTTAGCATAGGGAGGTTCTCCCGCATGGCGGCTGAACTCCGCCCTGGCGGGCGTCAAACAACGCCGCCAGGACGTGCGGTAGAACCTCCCTATGCTAAAGACTAGAAACAGCACAATTTTTTCACAGGCTTACGGGAAGAGAAATACAAGCGAGCCCTTCAGCAGCCCTTTCTATGGGTGGTGCAGATGCCAGGGGTTCCTCAGGGATTGAACAAACCATGGGGCGGACAGATCGGCCGGGCTTTTTCATCGGGGCCTTTCTTTCCGGTTGACTTTTCCCGTAATCGGATGTACCTTATATGTAAGGGCTTACACGCCATCAAACAGGAGGATTTTTTATGCGGTCTTACATACAGATTCAACCAGCGGACACCGTAGCCGTAGCATTGGTTCCTCTTGCAGCGGGGGAATGGATCCCGGAAGGCAAATCGGGCGGTTTTCCGCTGCTGCAGGATATACCGGCAGGGCATAAATTCGCTCTGACCGACATCCCCAAGGGCACTCCGGTCATCAAATATGGGGCATCTATTGGCATAGCCAGTGAAAATATCCCCAGAGGAAGCCATGTCCACACCCAGAATCTCAGGACTGGTCTGGCCGGTCTTCTTTCCTATACTTATCACCCCGTCCGGTCATCCCTGGTTCCTGCGCCGGAAGCCTTTTTTGACGGATACAGAAGGGCGGACGGCCGTTGCGGCGTGCGCAATGAGATCTGGATCATCCCTACGGTGGGCTGTGTGAATGACGTGGCCTCCGCCATCGCCGCCCGTTCCCAGCATCTTGTTTCAGATTCCATCGATGCCGTCATCTCCTTCTCCCATCCCTACGGCTGTTCCCAGATGGCGGAGGATCAGGAACACACCCGGCGGATCCTGGCCGATCTCGCCCTCCATCCCAACGCAGGCGGCGTCCTGGTGCTGGGGCTTGGCTGTGAAAACAGCGGCGTGGAGGAAATCAGGAAGCGGCTGGGAGATTACGATTCCGAACGGATTCGGTTTCTTGTGGCCCAGGAATGTGAGGATGAGTTGGAGCAGGGCCTTTCTATCATCCAGGAGCTCGCCGCGCTGGCAGGCAGGGATCGCCGTACTCCCATCTCCTGCTCGGAGCTCGTTGTTGGCCTAAAGTGCGGCGGTTCTGACGGTCTCTCCGGCATCACGGCCAATCCGACGGTGGGCGCGTTTTCTGACCTTTTGATCCGCAGGGGAGGTTCCACCATTCTGACGGAGGTGCCCGAAATGTTTGGGGCGGAAACACTGCTGATGAACCGCTGTGAAAATGAAGCGCTGTTTGAGCAGACGGTGGAGCTTATCAATGATTTCAAAACCTATTTCACCGCACATGGGCAGACCATCTACGAGAACCCCTCTCCGGGCAATAAGGCCGGCGGGATCTCCACGCTGGAGGACAAATCCCTTGGCTGTACCCAGAAATCCGGCTCTGCCCCTGTAAGAGGCGTCCTTTCCTACGGGGAGCCGGTAAAAGAAAAAGGCTTGAACCTGTTAAGCGCACCGGGCAATGATTTGGTAGCTTCTAC
>ERZ826396.3350-NODE-3350-length-10811-cov-14.442730_pt1 | contig 10811 bp, 6 predicted proteins | sample MGYA00519926_ERZ826396 | MGnify/ENA primary metagenome ERZ826396 (study PRJEB31778, sample SAMEA3449230) | human gut metagenome | biome: human gut; feature: human-associated habitat; material: faeces | place: United Kingdom | collected 2010/2012 ...
GTAGAAACGGGATTGCAGCAGTAGGGACACTCTGCAAACACGCAGGACTGATATTTCCAGAAGGGGCGATGAAAGCGGCAGCTTCGGCACTCAGGGAGAATGCCATCCGCGCCGCTGTCAAAATGCTCAAAGCCGGGTGTGGTCTGCATCAGCAATTCCAGTGCTTGCAGATCACCGGCTGTCATGCGTTTCATGCTAAAAAACTCCTTTCTTTCGCCGCATCGCCAGCAAATACTCCGGCTTTTGGGCAACAAAAAAAGAGGGTTTGCTTCTTACTCCAAATTGGAGAAGAAACAAACCCTCTTCGTTTACGATGTAGTTCAGATGATTTCTCGGATGGTATGAATGATACCGAGCAGCAGCCCGATGAAGAAGGCGAGTCCTCCGATGAGACCGCCTATGATTAAGTTCAATGCGAAAATGCCGACTGAGCCGGAGATGCCGTAACCGCTTGGAACGAGCCAGAGGCACATCCTCCGGATGCCGAATGGCAAGCCGACGCAGATCCACATTAGGAAGTAGTCGCATACGCCGTCAGGCATATAGATCGGCTTGAGAAATGACGCGAGGCAGAACGCAAGCGCGATTGGAAGCACAACTTCCTTCAAGAAGACTTTGATAGCACCCACTATATCCTCCTTCTGCCGGAAGTGTGCAGCGGCACACTCCGGCTTACTTGATTATTGTGAAAGTCCTTTGTTTTCGGTCAAAAAAAGAAGGGACTAAGCCAGAATGCCTTGGTTTTCAAGGTCTTTCTGATTTAGTCCTATTATCGCACAATAATCTTTCACCACAATAACCGCTATACAGACATAGCCAGAAGTGACCCTCATTACTGATGAGGGTCAGGGTAGAAAAACCCTCATTTGAAATGAGGATAACACGATTATGGAGGAAATCAGCCATGCCAACACTTGAATGGATTGGAAAGAGCAAGGTCATCAATCATCATCAGGAAGTTCCGTTCCGGGTGTTGGAGCGCAAGTATAGCTTTGATGAAAACGGACAGCACAACGAGGATAACGGCAGCGAAAACATGATTATCCGGGGTGACAATCTTGAAGCCCTAAAAGCCCTGCTGCCCCGGTATGAAGGACGGATAAAGTGTATCTACATCGACCCGCCCTACAACACAGGAAACGAGGGATGGGTCTACAACGATAATGTCAATGACCCCAAAATATTGCGCTGGCTTGGTGAATTAGTTGGAAAAGCTGGCGAGGACCTAACGCGCCATGATAAATGGCTTTGTATGATGTACCCACGTCTAAAATTGCTTTATAAATTGCTATCTGATGATGGCGCAATTTTTATAAGTCTCGATGACAACGAGATTTTTTACTTGCGCTCAATTATGGATGAAATCTTTGGTGCATCGAATTTTACTGCCCAAATTACACTTCTTTGCAATCCGAAAGGCAGAAGCCAGGACAAATACTTTGCAACCTGTCATGAGTATCTGCTGGTTTATACAAAGTCCGCTGTTCCCGCTGGATGGTTTAGTGTGGAGAAAGACGATGCCAAAATTGAAAAGGATTACAAATTGTCCGATGCGGGCGGCAAATACCGTTTGCTGGAATTAAGAAACACACATCGTGAGTTTGGCAAAGAAAACCGTCCGAATCTCTGGTATCCAATATACACAAATGCTGATGATGGGACAGTTAGCCTTGAAAAAGATGAACAGCACAACATTGAAATATACCCGACTTGGCCCGATGGGTATGAGGGCTGCTGGACATGGGGTACTGAATTGGCATCAAAAAGCACACAACTGCTTGTTGCACAAAAGAAAGCCGGTGCGTGGAAAATCTATCGCAAATCTTACGCTGCAACAGATGGCGAAACCGTCAGGCAAAAGCTGTTCACTATCTGGAATAATCCGCAATTTTTTACCGAAAAAGGGCAGGTCGCTTTTGGTCAGATTTTTCCCGGAGCAAATAAAAATGATTTTCCGCAACCTAAATCAGTTGAGTATGTGATGGAGGCTATCAGAACAATCACGCATGATGACGATATTGTTTTGGACAGTTTTGCAGGATCAGGGACAACAGGACAAGCCGTTTTGAACTTGAATTCTGACGGCGGTCACCGCAAGTTCATTCTTGTCGAGATGATGGACTACGCCGACAGCATCACCGCCGAGCGCGTCAAGCGCGTAATCAAGGGCTACGGCGAGGGGAAAAACGCCGTGGAGGGCACGGGCGGCAATTTCAGCTTCTATGACTTGGGTGAACCGCTGCTTGTGGGAGATTGCCTGAATGAAGCGGTTGCCCCGGAGAAAATCCGGGAATACATCTGGTTCATGGAAACCAAGCAGCCCTATGCCCCGCCCAGCGGCGGCAATCCCTATTATCTCGGCAAGCACAACAGCACAGGCTATTACTTCTACTACGAGCCGCAGCGCGTGACGGTGCTGGACTATGCGTTTCTCTCTACCATTACGGAAAAAGCCGATGGAACGGTGATCTATGCCGACCGCTGCTCCATCAGCGAGGACAAGCTGGCAAAAATGGGCGTTACATTCAAAAAGATTCCGCGCGATATTAGCAGATTGTAAGGGGGTGTTCGCTATATGGAACTGAAAACATATCAGAAAAAGGTGATAGCGGACTTGACCCGCTATCTGGATCTGCTGAACGAAACAAAGAGTGACACAGCGGCGTTTCGCCTGTTTTGGCAGGAGAAATCAGCCCCGACTTTAGGGCTATACCAAAACGTTATACCCGGTGTCCCGAACCTTTGCTTCAAGGTGCCGACGGGCGGCGGCAAGACCTTTATTGCCTGCAACGCCGTTCGCCCTATCTTTGACGCGCTCCCCGCTACCAAGACAAAGGCGGTCGTGTGGCTTGTTCCGTCGGACGCGATTCTGACGCAGACGGCGAAAGCCCTGAAAGACACATCCCACCCCTACCGTCAGAAGATTGACGTGGATTTCGGCGGGCGTGTGGAGGTTTACACCAAGCAGGAGCTTTTGAACGGTCAGAACTTCAACCCCTCCGCCGTAACGGAGCAGTTGTCGGTTATGGTGCTGTCCTACGATTCATTCCGTGGGCGCGGCAAGGAGGTCTTGAAAGCCTATCAGGAGAACAGCAACCTTGCCGAGTTTGCAAAGGTGCTGGGTAAGCCCGACAGCCCCATTGAAAAAGCGGATGAAACCGCACTGTTCCAGATCATCAACCAGCTTAACCCGCTTGTCATCGTGGACGAGAGCCACCATGCCCGGTCGGAATTGAGCCTTGAAATGCTGGAAAACTTCAATCCCTGCTTTGTGCTGGATTTGACCGCCACGCCGAAAAAGGAGAGCAATATCATCTCCTATGTGGACGCGGTGCAGCTGAAAAACGAACACATGGTAAAGCTGCCCGTGATCGTCTATAACCGGGACAGCCAATCCGAGGTACTGATTGACGCGATCGACCTGCGGAACAAACTGGAAGAAATCGCAAGCGCGGAGTACGCCAAGATGGGGAAATATATCCGCCCTATCGCGCTGTTTCAGGCACAGCCGAAAGGCAAGGAGGACGCGACCACCTTTGAAAAACTGCGGGACAAACTGGTGGACGCCGGGATTCCCGCCGAGCAAATTGCCATTCGTACCGCTGATGTGAACGAACTGAAAAATGTGGAGTTGATGTCCCTAAGCTGTCCGATTCGATACATTATCACGGTCAATGCGCTGAAAGAGGGCTGGGATTGCCCCTTTGCCTATATCCTTGCGTCTCTTGCCAATAAGACAAGTCAGGTTGACGTGGAGCAGATTTTAGGACGGATTCTCCGTCTGCCCCATACGAGCCAGCACACACAGAGCGCACTCAATATGTCCTATGTGCTGACTTCTTCCAACGACTTCAACAATACTGTGGCGCATATCGTCAAGGGCTTGAACAGCGCAGGATTCAGCGATAAGGACTATCGGATCGGTGAGTCCGCAAAACCGCAGGTTCCCGAACAGCCAGCAGAACAAATCACGCTGCCTGATCAACAAGGGTGTCCTGAAATGGAACCCCCTTTGGAAACCGCCGAGGACGATTTTTCGGGGCTGGATGGGAAATCTATCGGGGCAGAGTTGGAGCGGCGCAGAGAACAGGCACAAACGCCTGAAACTGCCCCGAAAGCCGACACCATGCTGGACGCTGCCGCAGAGGTCGAAAAGGCATATACAGACGCTATCCAACAGACAGACAATGACCCGATGATGGACAATCTTCCGTGGGAGGTGCGGGAGAAAGTGAAATCATTCCAAGTAAACCCGCAGTTCCGGGAGGATATTGAAACGCTGCAAATCCCGCAGTTTTTCCTGAAAGTTGAGCAATCTTTGTTTACGGACGGTTCTTTTGAACTGCTGGACAAGGAAATGCTGGCAGAGGGCTTTACCCTCAAGGGCAAGGCATACGATATTGACTTTGCCGCCGCAGACGATGAAATCCGCGAAATCGACGTGCGGGAGCAGGACGGCGGTTTGCCAAAGGTGTTCAAGATGGAGAGCGCCGAACAGCGGTACTTCAAAGAGTGGTTCAACAATCTGCCGCCGGAAAGCCGGGTACGTCAATGCAAGGAAATGATGTTCAATCAGCTTAACAAGCTGAACATGGTGGACGCCGCCGAACTGAAAGCCTACATAGACCGCATTGTGAACGATATGGATAAGGCGCAGCTTGCCGCTATGGAGAAAGCCCCGCTGGGCTATGCGGCAAAGATCCGCGCCAAAATTGAAACGCTACTGGAATCCCATTATCGAGAAAACTTTGAAAGGTGGCTGGAAACGGAGCGCATCGTCTGCAAGCCCTATTTCCGTCTGCGCCCCTCTATCCATCCTGCCACATATACCGACATATATGCCCGTTCTCTGTATGCAGCAGAGGACGGTGACATGAACAAACTGGAACAGAAGTTGATTGTAGAGTTGACCGCCCTGCCGAATGTCCGCTGGTGGCACAGAAATATTGCACGTCAAGACTTTGCAATTAACGGCTTTATCAAGCACTACCCCGATATTCTGATTATGACCCAGAGCGGCAAGCTCATCTGTGCGGAAACTAAGGGCGAACATCTGAAAAATGATGACAGCCGGGAGAAAATCGCACTCGGTCAAGCGTGGCGCACAGCAGCGGGCAAGAATTTCCGCTATTACATGGTGTTTGAGAATGAGGAAAACCTCTTGCCGGGTGCGGTGAGCATGAGCCAGTTTATCGACACGGTTAAGGCATTGTAAATCAAATAACCATATATCCGTCACTTGCAGGGGGCGATAAAATCTACCCCCGATAAGAAGCAGTGCCGATTCGGGCAGCAGGAGCAATTCTGCTGCTCGTTTTCTTTTGTGTGACCCCCTGGCTCATGCGCCGCAGGGTAGTCATAAATAACAATCAGCAAGGAGGTTAATTGTCCAATGAAAAACAGTAAGCGAGGAGGTGCGCCGCCTATGAACCACATCGGGAATATCCGTATATCTGCAAGGGAGGGCTTATATGGCAAAGAAACTTGACCCTCAAGAGATAGAGCAGTCCCGCCGAAAAAAGACTCGCGCCGATAATCGGGAGGAACGCAAGGAGCGCATACATGACGGAATCCGCAAGAATCGGGAAAGCGGCGGTGTAATTATAATACCGCCACCCCCAGCCGTACAAGCGCAAGGGCAGACTCCCCGAAAAATGCGTGTTGCAGCTTATGTCCGTGTCAGCACACAGGAAGAACAGCAAGTAGGCAGTTTTGAGATGCAAATTGTCTATTTCAAATCCAAAATTGAGAGCAATCCCGATTGGGAGTTAGTAAAAATCTATCAAGATTACGGCGTAAGCGGCACTTCCACGAACAAGCGGCAGGGATTTAAGGACATGATTGATGACGCAAAAGCAGGCAAGATTGACCTAATTTTGACAAAGGGCATAAATCGCTTTGGTAGAAATACGGTTGATATTTTGAACAATTTGCGTACTCTGAACGCCTTGACTCCACCTGTCCCGGTGCGATTTGAAAGCGAAGGGCTGTCCTCTATCGGGGATGGCAGCAACAATCTACTGATAGCGGTCTTGTCAGCACTTGCAGAATTGGAATCACAGCAAAAGAGCGAAGCCATCAAAAACGGTATTCGCTGGCGCATGGCAGAGGGTATCTACCAATTCTCGGTGATAAACACGCTTGGCTACTATTGGGACCACTTCGGACGATTGCTGATCGAGCCAACAGAAGCAAAGATTGTTGAGTACATCTACGAAAGCTGTTTGGAAGGTGCAACCCCCGCAGAAATTGCCGCCGCGCTGACCGAGCAAGGCATCAAATCGCCTAAAGGGAAAGATTTTTGGCGGGCTGCTACTATTCGCGGTATTCTCCGGAACGAGAAATATTGCGGGGACGCACTCATGCAGAAAACTTGTACGATTGATTTTCGGGAGCATAAGTCAGTGAAAAACACTATGCTCAACAAGTATTTCAAAGAGGAACACCACACAGCAATCATAAAAAAATCCGATTGGCAGAAGGTGCAACAGATTTTAGATGAAAAGCCACTACCCGGCAAATCGGCAAGGCTACACGCTATGCCAAAGCGGTTCACGGTCACACGTTCTAAAGACAAGTATTTCAGAGGGTATATCATTTTAGACCCGCGCTGGACAGCTTCGGAACGCCGCGAACTGCTGAAAGAGCTGAAAAATCTCTAATACCGAAAGGAAAATCCATTATGAAATTTGATTTTAACGCACTGAACTTTGAGATCCTTGATGCGAACACCAACGCATACCCCGACATTTTCATTAACCAGAACGGTGTCACCTTTACGAAAAAGGTACTTGATGACCTGAACTATCCTGCTTTTGTCCTGTGCCAGCTTGACGCAAAAAACAAGGTTTTTGCGGTTCGTATGTGTAAGAGTAGTGAGCAGAGGGGCTACAAGTTCTCCAAGCCGAAGGGTGAGCAGAAGGCCACGGTCAGCATCACCAACAAGAATCTGGTTGACCCCATTCGTGCCGCTATGGAGGGCGTTTGGCAAAGCGATAAACGCTATCGTGTGCGTGGCTTTTGGGTCGCAGACGCAAAAACGATGTGTTTTGACCTCTCCGAGGGTGTGCAGGAGGATTATAGAAATGCCGCCAGCGATAATGAAAGCGAGGAATAAATCGGTGAACGGATTGTTCACCGTCTGAACTTCCGAATGACAGTGGGGCAAGCTCATTATGGGCTTGCCCCTTGCTTAAATAAAGGCGGGTATTTGCAGATTGTAACGCACAAGGGGCAGATAAGTGAAATGTAGGGTGGTAATATGGCAGAGAAAAATAAACGGCGCACAAGCGATAATATCCCCGATATTTGCCCCGAAGGACAACAAAAAAACAGGCGTGGGAGTTGTTAGCGTCCCACACCTGTTGGAAAACTGATTTGTAGCAGCGGCGTACCTATATCCCTCGTGTAAGTTTTCTCTACGCCATTTTTACGCCATTTTCGTATAGAGTAGCATAGGAAAACATGAAGTTATATATGGTTGGTTTGTTCCAAAATCCGCTTCAAATCAAGTAATATTCGTATTTATTGAGGATTATTGAGATATAAAATCAGGTAGCGGTCCTCCAATGCCTAATTTCATCGGTAAAAACCCTCTTTCGGTATGTTCGTTTCCACATTATATCCGATCCCGGTGGAAAAAACAAGCGCGCCGGGCCAATTCAAACAGCCGCCTGCGCAGCGGTGGGATGTTCTGGCCGTCCGGGCATTTTTGCAGGGGAAAACGGCGCGCCCCCCTTGCTTTTCCGACAGGAAGCGTGTAGAATCTTAACGCTCCTTTAACGATACGACAAAATATGGAGGGATCTCCCATGGGACTGCTGCGCCAGCCCACCAGTGATATCACCAAGGGCGTGATCTGGAAACAACTCCTCGCCTTTTTCTTCCCCCTGTGGTTCGGCACCTTTTTCCAGCAGCTCTACAATACGGTGGACACCCTGGTGGTGGGCCGGTTCGTGGGCAAGGTGGCCCTGGCCGCCGTGGGCTCCACCTCCGTCATCGTCAACCTGACGGTGGGCATCTTCACCGGCCTGGCGGCCGGAGCGGTGGTGGCCATCGCCCAGCACTTCGGCGCCCGCCGCTGGGACGAGGTGCACGAGTGCGTCCACACCGCCATGCTGCTGAGCATCCTCATCGGCGCATTTTTTATGGTGACGGGCTTTGTCCTCACCCCCTGGGCCCTGCGGGCCATGGGCACCACCGAGGATGCCCTGCCCGGGGCCATACTCTATCTGCGGGTCTATTTCCTGGGTATGGTGCCCAACGTCATCTACAACATGGGTACCGGCGTGCTGCGGGCCATCGGCGACTTTCGGCGGCCCCTCTACTTTCTCATGGCCGCATCCCTGTGCAACATTGTGCTGGATCTGCTGCTGGTGGTAGTGTTCCATATGGGGGTGGCCGGCGTGGCCATCGCCACCATCTGTTCTCAGCTTCTGTCCGCCGTGCTGGTGGTGATCTCACTCATGCGCTCCGAGATGACCCCCTATCAGCTCTTTCCCAAGCGGCTGCGCATCTATGCCATGCCCATGCGCAGCATCCTGATGATCGGTGTGCCCACCGCCCTCCAGTCGGTGATGTACAACGCCTCCAATATCGTCATCCAGGCCTCCATCAACTCCTTTGGCACCGACGCTGTGGCCGCCTGGACCGCCTACGGCAAGATGGATATCATTTTCTGGATGACCATTACCGCCATGGCCCAGTCCATCACCACCTTTGCCGGGCAGAACTACGGCGCCGGGGAGTATGAGCGCCTGAAAAAGGGTGTCCGGGTGTCGGTGGCTATGACGGCGTGCTTCACCGTCCTGCTCAGCACTGCCTTTTTCCTGCTGGCCCGGCCCCTGCTGGCCATCTTCTCCCCCGACCCCGACGTACTGGAGGTGGGAGTGGAGATGGTGCGCTTCCTGGCCCCCTGCTATATCACCTATATTCTCATCGAGCTGCTCACTGGAGCCATCCGGGGGGCGGGCAAGTCGGTAGCCCCCATGCTCATCTCGGTCTTCGGGGTGTGCGGCCTGCGGCTGCTGTGGCTGTTCACCGTCGTGCCCGCCCACCACACCCTGCTGGCTGTGGAGGCCAGCTACCCCATCACCTGGGCGGTCACCTCCGTGGCCATCCTGCTCTACTACCGCTTCGGCCGGTGGCTCCACCCGCCCAAGAAGGCGTAAAAGCGCCGCCCCCATATTTTGCGGGGGGACGCCGTCATTGCAGAGCCGTAGGGGCGGGGGCCCACACCCCCCCGCGGTCAATCTGCGGCCGGATCGGCGGGCCGATGTGGGCATCGGCCCCTACGTTGTTCAGGAGGCGGAACGATACCCGCAGGATTGCAGGGGCGGGTCCTGTCCCCGCCGCAGGGTTGGGGCGGGCGGCCACAAGGGCCGCCCCTACATTTGGAGGGAGCGGTACCATTGCAGAACTGTAGGGGCGGGGCTTGTCCCCGCCCGCGTCTCCCTTGCCCCCGCCGCAGAAGGGAAAGAGGACGCGCACGCCGGAGGTGTGCGCGTCCTCTTGGTTTAGTCATGGCTCAGGTAGTAGGGCTTCATCAGGCTGGGCTGCTCTGTGGAGTCCTTCTGCCCATTGGTGCGCAAGGTGACCTCCGGGGGACGGCCCCGGCCGCCGTGGCGTCCGCCGCCCTTGCGCTTCCGCGCCGCCTGGGGCTCCGGCTTCGCAGGGGGGTCCGGGGGCCTGGCGGCCTTCTTCCGCTTTTTAGCGGGCTGTTCAACTGGTTTGTCCTTTTTCGGTACGGCCTGGGCCCGGCCGCGAGGGGCCAGCAGGCGGGCGGTGGCGTCCATGATCACGTCGCTGGCCAGGGGGTCGGGCTTGTGGAAGTCGGCAAACTCCGCCTGGACCGGCCGGGCGGGGGCAGTGGCCGTCAGGGCCTCCTCCAGGGTGGCGCTGTTGCGCTGGCCCCGCTTGCGGCGCTTTTTGGCGGAGGTCTCCCCGGCTGGCTCCGGCTGGGGAGGCTGCTCCAGTACCTTCTGGTTGGCCTTGGCCTTTCGGGCCTCGGCGGCGGCCTTGTTGGCCGCATCCCGCTGGCGGCGGCGCTCCTTGGCGGCGGCCCGGGCCTCGGCGTCCTCTGGATTCACCACCCGGCCCTTCTTGTCGCGGGGCAGGGGCTCCAGCACCTCCATAGGCCAGGGGTGGCCCTCCACCACAGGGATGGCGCGGCCGATGAGCTTCTCGATGGCCTTGAGCTCGTCCTTCTCGTTGATGTCGCAGAAGGAGATGGCGGTGCCGCCCCGCCCGGCCCGGCCGGTGCGGCCGATGCGGTGGACGTAGGTCTCCGGTACGTCGGGCAGGTTGTAGTTGAACACGTGGGAGAGCTCCTCAATGTCCAGGCCCCGGGCAGCGATGTCGGTAGCCACCAGGACCTGCACCGCGCCGCCTTTGAAGTCGGCCAGGGCCTGCTGCCGGGCGGTCTGGCTCTTGTTGCCGTGGATGGCGGCGGCGGAGATGCCCGCCTTGACCAGATCCCCGGCCACCTTGTTGGCCCCGTGCTTGGTGCGGGTAAACACCAGGGCGTTTTTCACGTCCAGCTCCCGGATGAGGGCGGCGAGCAGCCTGGTCTTGTTGCCGCGGTCCACGTAGTAGAGCTTCTGGTCGATCACCTCCACCGGGGAGGAGATGGGGTTGACCGCCACCTTGGCGGGGTTGTGCAGCAGGGAGTCCACCAGCCCCTGCACCTCGGGGGGCATGGTGGCGGAGAAGAAAAGAGTCTGCTTTTGGGCGGGCAGCCAGCCAAGGATGCGGCGCACGTCGTGGATGAAGCCCATGTCCAGCATCCGGTCGGCCTCGTCCAGCACGAAGAT
>ERZ826396.3353-NODE-3353-length-10803-cov-2.346483_pt1 | contig 10803 bp, 7 predicted proteins | sample MGYA00519926_ERZ826396 | MGnify/ENA primary metagenome ERZ826396 (study PRJEB31778, sample SAMEA3449230) | human gut metagenome | biome: human gut; feature: human-associated habitat; material: faeces | place: United Kingdom | collected 2010/2012 ...
GATAACCTTTTGTCTCTTCATCCGGAAGTGTCAGATCTGGTATCATAACTACCCGGCAGCCTGCCCCATACGCCGATTTCACTCCATTAGGGGAATCTTCCACAGCCACACATGCTTCTGCTTTCACCCCAATCTGATCGCAGGCATACAGATAAATATCCGGCATTGGCTTCCCGTTCTCTACCATGTTGGCACAGACAATCCGGTCAAACATTTCTGTAATTCCAATTTCATCCAGATATGCTTCTGCCCGTTCTCGATTCGTCGCAGTTGCCACTGCGAGTTTGTATCCTTTTTCCCTTAAATAGTTCAAAGTCTCTTTGACTCCCGGCTTGATCTCCACCCCATTCTTTGCCAAATGCTCCGCCATGATTTCTTTTCTTCTCTCCCTCACAGCAACGTAATCAAATGTCTCCCCATATATTCCTTTTAACCACGGCTCTGCAAATTTTCCCGAAAAACTGCGAATCATCAATGCATGCTCTCTCTTCATCGGCATTCCCAATTCTTCCGCTGCCTGACACCAATATTTCACAAGATATTTTTCCGTATTGATCAACACGCCATCCATATCAAATATAACTGCTTTTATCATCGTTCCTTCTCCTGCTCTCATTTTTACATAGTAAGAGTAGGTATCAATCACTTTGCTAATCAATACCTACTCTTACTTTGATTCTTCAATCATTCATTTTACCTCATTTTCTGAATACTGTGTAGTCTTAATCCTTCTTTTCTTCCGATAATGCGTCATACAAATCTTCTATTCATACAGCACACCATCCAAAAATCTGAATCTTAACTGATACATAGCTTCCATTCTTTTGTGTCTGACTTTCTGATCTTCTTTCGGGTATACATCCAACTTTTTATCATTTGTCAGATTTTCTTACTCTTTCTGGTGGTCCGTACTTCCTTATCTTAGATTGTGCAAACATCTTTGCTTCTACTATTATATAACTCCGTCCGTTAAAGTTATATCCGTTCCACATAAGAAATAAAAATAATGACAGGTCTTTCAATTTCCTTTCTGTTTCTTATTTATATTTGTTATGTTTATGACTATATAATAACATACTTTTCAGATTTGTCAATACTTTTTTCAGATTTTTCGAATTTATTTTCTGTTTTTTCTATTTTTATAGTTTTTCTTTAATTGTTTTCTATTAAAAAGGACATATCTGCTAAAATCACTTTGCAGATACGTCCCACATTCTAAAAAGGAACTGCCCCTGTATCGATTCCATTGATCACGTAGTACACCGCATTTTCCTCTGGTTTTACATAAAGTGTCATTGTCTTGATCTCACCGATCCGACGTCCAGATTTTGTCCACGCTTTTTTCACTGCCGCGATCATCTCTTTTTCTTCTACCTGTTTTCCCTTGTATTCTACTACTACAGAAGTCTTCATCTCCTTTTTCGGAACTGCTTTTTTTACTGCTTTCTTCTCTTCTGTCTTCTTTTCTTCCACGGCATCTTTTTTCTCTACTGTCTCAACTGCTTTTTCCTCTACTGTCTCTTCCTCTGTTGCCATCACAACTTCTTCCGCACTCTGTACTGTAGCTTCCGTTGCTTTTTTTGCAGTCGCTTTTCTCTGTTCTGTATTGTTCTTATTGTTCATTTTTCTTGCTGCTTTTCTTGCTACCATTTTGATTTCCTCCTAATACATATCTAGCGACATTTTTACAACAAAATTTATTATAGCACAGGTTTTTCCACTTGTCATCTATTCCTCAAATTCTACGAGAAGATAAAATCCTCTGTCATTTTGCTGAATTTCCCGGATAATCCCTTCTCTGGATTGAATCCTGGCATTGCTTCTGTAAATACCAGACATTGCCACCGCCGGCTCCACTACATAGCTGTACAGACTTCCATTGACCCTTTCCGTCACTTTCACTCTCTGACCTTCTTCCACAAGTCCTTGCCGTTCCATCTTGAATTTTTCCTGTCTCATAACCACTTTTCCTTTCTGTTCTTGTCTAACGTCAGATCAACCTCTTTCTCTCCCATTTTCCAGTCAGATATCTCGCAAAGGATATGATGTAGTTTGTCATCCATCCAAGCGGAACCGCATACCACACTGCCTGAACGCCCCAGAGCGGCGCACAAATAAAGGCAATACTCACGCGGACTGCAAGATTGCAGAGATTAGCAAGTGTAAATACAACCACATCTCCTGAACCTCGCAACACCCCATCCGTCAGCGCTTTCAGCCCAATACATACAAAGAAATATGCGATAAAAGACAGATACGAACTTCCTGTCTGAAATGCAAGAGAGCTTTCATTGCCTCCCACAAACATGGAAATAATCTGCTTTTTCAGCAGAAGTAATGTCACACAGATTACTACTGCAAATGCAAATACAATTCCGTGTGCTGTCCGATATCCTTTCTTTACATGATCGGTCTGTCCTGCGCCGATATTTTGGGCAGTAAAAGTAGAAATAGCATTTCCCATTGCAATCATCGGCACAATGCAGATGGACTCAATCCTCATCCCCGCGGAATATCCTGCCACAACGGATGATCCAAATCCATTCACAACTGACTGCACAAGTAACATTCCGATAGATACGATTGACTGCTGAATAATGGAAGGAATTGCTATTTTTACCATATTTCCAAGAATTTCCATATCGTATTTTTTCGGAGTATCCTCCCCCTCATATTCTTTCAGTCTGCGGAGCAGGATCCAAAAGGAAAGCACCGAGGCAATTCCCAAACACGGTTGCCACTGCCACTCCCGCGACTCCCTTCTGGAATACAATTACCGCCACAAGATCCAACGCAATGTTCAGTACTGTAGAAAACATCAACAAATACAGCGGGATATTTGATTTTCCCAGCGCATTGAAGATTGACGAAAGTACGTTGTACATAAATAAAAATGGAAGCCCCATAAAATAAATATTCAGATACAACACAGCATCTTCCAAAATGTTTGCCGGCGTCTTTAACGAAGACAAAATCGCCCTGTTCGCAAACAGTCCAAACCCTGCAAGTATCACACTGATTGCAAGAAATGTCAAAAGTGCGGTAGAAATTGCGGTCTGCATCTTCGTATATTCCTTCGCCCCGAGATATTGGGAAATAATGACTGAGGCTCCTACCCCGCCTCCAATGGCGATCATAATGAACACGGTCGTCAATGAGTACGAGGCGCCAACGGCTGCAAGTGCATCTTCCCCGACAAATCTGCCGACAATCACAGAGTCCGCCATATTGTAAAACTGCTGGAGCAGATTTCCCAGGATCATAGGCACCGCAAAAAATATCAGCGCTCTCCCAGGATGTTTTCCGAGCATATCAAACTTTTCCATCTGTTTTCTTTTTTTCTGTTCTGTTTCTTTCTGCATGTTTCCTCCTACACTACCAATTCCGCCTGACTTCCCTGGTTTGTTTTATGAATATAAATTTTTTTATCAATACGCTTTCTAAGTTCTTCCACATGGGAAATAATACCGATCAGGCACTTTCCTTTTGACATTTGATTCAAAGTGCGAATTGCCTGCTCCAGTGTATCCGCATCCAGAGAACCGAACCCTTCATCAATAAACATAGTCTCCAGCTTCACCCCTCCATTATGCTGCTGCACAATATCAGACAGTCCCAACGCCATCGCCAGAGATGCTACAAATGACTCTCCGCCGGACAGTGTCCGCACATCTCGGTTTTTCGCAGTTCGGTAATCATAAACAAACAGATCCAACCCTCTGTTTCCCACAGTTTTTTCCCCGCGTTTCAACTCAAACTGCTGATGCATCATCATGGTCAGTCGCTTATTTGCCTGCGCAATGATCTGGTCAAAATATACCCCTTGAATGTACGTCTCAAATTTGTAATTTCCATTTGCCGCTGCATGGATCCGACGAATCTGGACAAACTCTTCCTCCGCCTGTCCCAGCTCTTTTTCCCGCTTTTCCAGTTTTCGGACACACTCCGCATTTTTATCGGACCGAAGTAAGTAAACCTCATACGCTTCGTGGAACTGTGCACAAGCTTCCTTCATAAAAGCTTCCTTCTCTGCTCTCTCCCCTTCCTGTTCTGTTCCGGATAAGATTTCCAACCGGAAGAGCTCTTTCTCCTGTTCCTTCAAGAGATTTTGCAGACGATCTCCTTCTTCTTTCGCCACCCGAAGTTGTCCTTCTGTCTTATCCGCCAATTCTTTCGATGCCAAATACTGCTTCTGTGCAGCTTCGGTATCTCTTCGGATTTTCTCCAGCGTTTTGATACACGTAGTAAGCTGGGACTCCAACTGCTCTTTCGCGGATGTCACCTGCTTTTCCATCACTTCCAGTGTACTTTTATCAGACAAATACTTTCCAAGCAGCCGCTCTCTGTCTTCCTGCAGCTGTTTTTGTCTCTCTTCCTGTCCTTTTTGCCTTGCTTCAATCATTTCCAGCTGTGCGTTCCATGCCTCTTGTTTTTCTTTTTGCTTCTCTAATTCCTCATGTTCCTTCGTCAACTCTTCTATCCGGTTTGTGATTTTTTCAGTAAGCTGCTCTAGATATTCCGCAATCTCTTCAAATCTTTTCGTCTCCCACGATGCTTTTGACAATTCACTCAAACGCTGTCTCAGATGATTTTTCTCAGTTTCCACCGCCGCCTCTATTCTCTGAATCTGTTCTTGTGTATGATCGCAGGCTTCCTTTGCCCGCTCAAGTTCTTTCTGCGCCCGCTTCACTTCCTCCGCAGTCGGCACACCACTCACCCTTCCTGCCGGAGATGGATGAGAAATAGAACCACAAACAGGGCAAGGACTTCCATCTATCAATTCTGCTGCAAAAATTCCCGCCATATGCGCCCTGCTCTTCGTATCCAATTCATTGTACTTCTGATTTGCCTCATCTTTCCTGCAAAGTTCTCCTAGCAATCGTTTGCGAACTTTTCCTAACTCTGTCTCCTTCTTGTAGATTTCTTCCTGCATGTATCGAAGGCGTTTTAAAATTTCTTCCTGCGCCTTCCACTGCTCTCTGCGCTGTCTGTTTTGTTCCTGACGGATTGGAAGTGTTTCCCACAATTTCAACTGTTCTATAATCTTCTTCTTTTCTTCTGCCATCTCTTCCGCTGATAATTTTTCCTGCCTGATCTGTGCTTCCTTGTTCTTCCAGTCTGCCTCGCTTTTTTTACAGTTGCTTCTAATCATTTCTAATTTTCCATGGATCTCTAGCTGCTTCTGAATCTGATCTTTCTCTGCGATCCATGGTGTCTGATCGATACCTGCCGCTTGCTGATAAGCTTCCTGTGCAGACTGTACCTGCACGGCCAGACGCTCCCTCTCTTGAAAAAACTTCTCACAGTTTTCTTGATTTCTCCTCTGACGTCCTTTTTCTCTGTCATAATCCTGCAGTTTTGTCAGATGCTCTCTCATACGTTCTTCCGCAGCACGAAGTTTTTTTAATTCCGCTATATCAATGGCATTGACTACTTGCAGATCACGAATAATCTCGTCTAGCACTTCCAGTCTTCTTTCCTTCACATTCCTTTTTAAGCGTTCCCAACATTCTTCTGCCTCTGGCTGTTTCTTCTCATAAGTTTCTTCCTCCGGAAGCCGTATTTCTCCTAATTGCTCCTCTGCCCCTTGTCGGAGATTTTCATATCTCCGTTTCCTATCGAGATAAGTTGCAGAAATCTTTTCCTGAAGATCAAAAAAAATCTGTGTATTAAAAATAGTCCGGAAAATCTTTTCCCGCTCTTTTGTCTCTGCATGCAGCAATTTCAAAAAATCTCCCTGTGCAAGCATGGCAATTTGTCTGAACTGTTCTAGTGAGATTCCAAGCAATTCCCGTATCTTCCCAGGAAATAGGATAGTTCCTCCCTTTGTCTCCCCATCGATATCTTTTGCCGTCTTTAACCGTGTTCCATCCGGAAGTAGCATCTCCACCGTGGCAGCAGTCTTTGTCGCATATCCATCCCGAAAATATGCAGGAGAGCGCGTGATCGTATATTGCTCATTCTGGTGTTCAAATGTCAGGCTCACATACGTTTTGTTTTTCGCATCTGCATAATCACTTCGCAGCATCTCTGGCTTCCGCCTTTTATTTCCGCTGCTGGTCTCCCCATAAAGCGCATAGGAAATGGCATCAAAAATCGTTGTCTTCCCCGCACCGGTATCTCCCGTGATCAAAACAAGTCCGCTCGTTCCAAACTGCTCAAACGGAATCGTCGTCTCTTCCAGATAAGTTCCAAATGCATTCATCGTCAGTGTGATCGGTCTCATTATCAGCTCTCTCCTCCCTCTAAAAGTTCTCTCATCATCTGCTCCACAAGCGTTCGGTCTTCTTCCGCCAGCTTCTCCCCGCTTCGCTCTTCAAAAAACTCCGCAAACAACTCCATCGGCGAGCGGTCTGCAATCTGCTCTGCATTTTTGATCCCTTCTAAAGCGGCACGCATCCTTCCTTCAAATTCTACTGTCAGCAGATTTGGATATTTCACCCGAAGTCTTGGTACTACATCCACCTGATCTTCCCCGTCAGTCAGTACTACCTTCACATACTCTTCGCACCCTTCTCCACCAAGAACCTCCTGCAATGATCCAGATACTGTACAAAGTCCATGGCGTGGATGGATTGCAAGTGTATCCACCACAATCTCTTTTCCTTGTTCGATTGTGAGCATTGTCACTGATTTTTCGCCCTCATTTTTATCAAATGAGTACGGGAATAATGTCCCGCAGTACCGGATAGTCTCCCGTTTTACTTTTTGTGCCCGGTGAAGATGTCCAAGAGCCACATAGTCAAACAGATCAAATGCATCGGCACCGATATTGTCAAGCCCTCCAACCATCACAGTCTCCGACTCAGAAGAAACTGCCCCGGTAATAAACTGATGGGCGACAAGAACATTCACAGCCTCCGGATTGATATCTACATGAGAAAGGACTGTTCGCACCGCCCGGTCATAACTGTCAATCTCTTCCTCCGGATAATACGGACGAACATCAAATGGCTTTATATAAGGAAGTAAATAAACAGAAACTTTCTGCCCATCCTTGTTGAGTTCTACCGGCTCCAGTTTCCCGTCAAAAATCCCCTTGATAAAAATATTTTCTTTCTGCAAAATCCGGCTTGCAAAATGGATCCGCTCAGACGAATCGTGATTTCCGCTGATCAAAAAGACGGAAAGCCCCCGGTCAGCCAGTTCACTTAAAAAAGTGTCAAATACTTTTACCGCCTCTGCCGACGGCACTGCCTTATCATAGATATCTCCCGCGATCAGGATTCCATCCGGCATATGAAGATCCACAAGCGCAAGTACTTGTGCCAGGACAATTTTCTGTTCCTCCAGAAGATTGACCTCATGCAGAATTTTTCCGATATGTAAATCTGATATATGAAATAATTTCATCTTTTGCCACTCCATTTTCCTCATACTTATTACACATACTTATTATTTTGCCCATTCTATTATATTGGATTTTTCTTGCAGTTACAACTGTTGTCTGCACTTCTCCCTTACTGACTTCTCAAAATATTCTATTCTGATCAGATCACAACCGTCCCTATCTGCAACTGATTTATAATCTCTGCTTATTATTTTTCTTTAAAAATAATTATCCATTTCCCAGCATCCCCCTTTGCTTTCCTTTCTGAATCGTGCTAAACTTATTCTGTCAATGAAACATATTTCAAATTTACACATAGAAAAGGAGACGAACACATGGGAGGATTTTTTGGTGTTGCCGCAAAATCAAACTGTACGCTTGATTTATTCTACGGTGTTGACTACCACTCACATTTAGGAACACGACGGGGAGGAATGGCTACTTTTGGTCCAAGCGGTTTCAGCAGAGCCATTCACAATATCGAGAACTCACCATTCCGTACAAAATTTGAACGAGATGTAGAAGAATTACAGGGAAATTTAGGAATTGGCTGTATCTCTGATTTCGAACCGCAGCCGCTTCTAATCCAGTCTCATCTCGGAAGCTTCGCGATCACAACGGTCGGCAAAATTAATAATATGGACGAACTTTTAGACAAAGTGTATGCCCATGGACATACACATTTCCAGGAGATGAGCGGCGGACAGATCAACGCAACTGAATTGATCGCTTCCCTGATCTGTCAGAAAGATTCTCTTGTAGAAGGAATCCAGTATGTACAGGAAATCGTAGACGGCTCTATGACACTGCTTCTGATGACAAAAGACGGTTTGTATGCCGCAAGAGACAGACGCGGGCGTACTCCGCTTGTCGTAGGACATAAGAAAGATGCCTACTGTGTCTCCTTTGAAAGTTTCGCATATATCAATCTCGGCTACAGCGACTACAAAGAATTAGGACCTGCTGAGATTGTTTACATCACACCGGATAGTGTCGAGACTGTCAGTGAACCAAAAGAAGATATGAAGATCTGTTCTTTCCTTTGGGTTTACTATGGATACCCGACCTCTTCCTACGAAGGCGTCAATGTAGAAGAAATGCGTTACAAATGCGGTGGAATGCTTGCAAAACGTGATGCACTTGACGATGTCCGACCAGATGTTGTCGCAGGAGTTCCAGATTCCGGAATTGCCCATGCCATCGGCTATGCCAATGAATCCGGTATTCCATTTGCCCGTCCGTTTATCAAATATACACCGACTTGGCCGCGTTCTTTTATGCCGCAAAATCAAGAACAGCGAAATCTGATTGCCCGCATGAAACTGATCCCGGTACAGTCTCTGATCGAAGACAAGAGTCTCCTTCTGATCGATGACTCCATTGTGCGCGGAACTCAACTTCGTGAGACAACAGAATTTCTTTACAATAGTGGGGCAAAAGAAGTCCATGTACGCCCTGCCTGCCCGCCACTCTTATTCGGCTGTAAATATTTAAATTTCTCTCGCTCCAAATCCGAACTGGATCTGATCACAAGACGTGTGATCCAAGAGAAAGAAGGCGATGATGCACAGAAATATTTAAGCGAATATGCAGATCCAAACAGTCAGCGCTATGCCGACATGCTGGAAGCGATCCGCAAAGAACAAAACTTTACTACACTCCGCTATCACAGACTGGATGATCTGATTGCATCCATCGGGCTGTCTCCTTGTAAAGTATGTACTTACTGCTTTAACGGAGTAGAATAGTCACAGAAAATTTTAAAGAACAAAAGAATTTTCTTTCTATTTTCTTTTGGACTTGTTATAATGAAGAGCGTGCACAGATCCTCTGGCACGCTCTTAGTTTGTTCAAAAAAATTTAGATAGATAAGGTGGTTAGATTATGAATAAAAAAGAAGTATCCGAAATCAAAAAGCAATTTACGCCGGACAACTGCGCGATCACCCGCATCTGTGGCTGCTATGTCGACGGCGAAAAAAATAAAAAAACACAATTAAAAGAAGCATTTCTCTCTCTTCCTGAAGAAGAAATCTTCAAATATTTTGAACTATTTCGCAAGACACTGTCCGGCACGATTGGAAAAAATCTGCTCAACATGGAATTCCCTCTCTCTGCGGAAAATGCGGGAGGAACTCAGGATTTTCTCCTGAAACTTCGTGCCAGCCAACTGACCGATGATGCGCTTCTGGATGCATTCTACGACCGGATCATCGAATCTTACGACTATGGCGAGAACTACCTTATCCTTGTCATTCACGCCGCCTATGACATTCCGGGAAAATCCAGTGATGGGAGCGAAATGTTCGATGCCTCCGATGAAGTATATGAATATCTGCTCTGCAGCATCTGTCCCGTAAAGCTTTCTAAACCAGGGCTTAGTTACCATGCAGAAGATAACACCTTTGGTGAACGCGTCCGCGACTGGATCGTAGAAATGCCGGATGTCGGATTTCTATTTCCTGCCTTTAATGACCGGAGCACCGACCTGCACAGCATTCTTTATTACGCCAAAAATGCCGAAGAACTCCGTGCTTCTCTTGTAGAAAATCTACTCGGTGCCATTCTTCCATTATCTGCCGGAGGACAGAAAGAAACTTTCCAGACACTGATCGAAGAAACACTCGGAGAAGAACGTGACTATGAAGTGGTCAAAAATATCCATGAGAATCTCTATGAAATGCTTGAAGAAAAGAAAGATTCTCCGGAACCGGTTACCCTTGACAAAACAGAAGTAAAAAAACTTTTTGCCCACAGTGGTGTGACCGAAGAACATTTGGAAGACTTTGACCGGAACTTTGAACAGGCAACTTCATCTTCCTCGTCCGAACAGCCATCTTTTCTTGCAACTAACATTGTCAATACAAGAAAGTTTGAGATACGCACCCCAGATGTTGTGATCAATGTCAACCCGGAACGTTCCGACCTGGTCGAAACAAGAATCATTGATGGGCGCCGCTGCATCGTGATTGGTATCGATGACCATGTGGAGATCAATGGAATTTCCGTTAAGGCAGTTGCCAAAAATCAAAATGAAATTTTTTAATAAATACTCATTTTACAAAGAAAAGTATTCTGATTAATTTTATCTATCTGCTTTTCAGAAAAAGACCAGCCAGAATCCGATTTACCTGACTGGTCTTTCATTGTTCAAAGTAGATTTTCTATTTTTTTCATCAAACAAAATTTCAAACTCTTTTAAGATTTTGTATATATACTTTTATTAGTATTTATCTATTATCCTATTTTCATATCCATTAAAATAAAAAATCATTATATTTCCTTTTGAAAATATGCAGACATTCTTCCTTCTTCCTCAAATACTTCTTTCCTCTCAAATCCATTTTTCTCCAGTACCCGGATAGAGGCTACATTATTTAAAAATGTAAATGCTCCAACAGTCTCTAGCTGGAACTTTTCGGAGATTTTCTCCTTTACTTCTGCCGCAGTTTTTCCATCATCTTAGTATAATTT
>ERZ826396.3355-NODE-3355-length-10800-cov-4.997953_pt1 | contig 10800 bp, 12 predicted proteins | sample MGYA00519926_ERZ826396 | MGnify/ENA primary metagenome ERZ826396 (study PRJEB31778, sample SAMEA3449230) | human gut metagenome | biome: human gut; feature: human-associated habitat; material: faeces | place: United Kingdom | collected 2010/2012 ...
TTTGTGAACATCGATATGAAAAACAGCCATGCAAAAAAGTGTAATGTAAAGAATGGGCATGACATAATGAGAGTATATCGATGTATTTGTATCTATATAAAAGGCTCCATATGGCCTTTTATAACCAGGAGTGTGTATAAAGGTATACTATATAGAACATTGAAGAAAATATTATAAATGTATTTATTTACACTACAAAACACACGGATTCTTCTACAAAATGTGAGATTACATAGGAAATGCGTCTATATACTTAGTTATACCTTTTTAAACATAGCATGTATAAATATTGACTTTTATTTGCGAATAATGGTTATATTTATTAATTCTTATACATATTAAGGATAATCAGAAATATAACCAATGTCAATAGTCTAACCAGAAATATTCTCTTTAAAAAATTAAAAAAACTGCTGACTTTCTCCATGTATTTAGAGTCAACAGTTTGCATAATCGGTTAATAAAAGAAAGGCAGCCCATAATCACTGCCTTAATATCCTACCCGAAGATTAACCATATATAATATTTTTTTACAATTATAATTTCCAGAAAATAATTACCTCATCTTCTCATTTTGTATAATTTTATCATCTCTGTTTTATAAAATAATTCTTTTTCTTTTCTCATATAGGACTCACACAGATCTGATAAGAGATTTAACACAAAGATAGCAGCCTGTATATCGTTTGCCTTTCTGGCAGACTTATAGGCTTTTAAAAACTTCTTTTCCTTTAATTCAAATGGTTTCGTTTCATAGAGATAAGTCGCAAATGCATCGATCATCGCAATGCGATATTCAGAGGATTTTGTGCAATACAATTTTGCTTGCCGTATTTGTTCTTTTGCTTCATTACGCATATTCATTTTATGATAAGCATAGGATTTATAAAAATACATCATCTCATGGGTTTTGCTATGTTTCTCTGCCTCATTTGCATATTGTAATACTTTATCATATTTACCCCATAACAAACTTATCCAAGTGAGATTATTAAAGATGGCAATCATATTAGGTAATGAAAGTTGTCTCATAGCATTTAAACATTGTACATATACTTGTTCAGCCATTGCGTAATCATTCAATCCTGAATACAAGTTTCCTAACAATACATTGCACATGACACCACGCTTCAAATACAGATTTTGATTAAATAAACTGATGGCTCTTTTGATACAATCTAAGCCTTCCACATAATAGCCTTGTTCTACCAATATGATCGTCTTATGATAAAATGCCATAGCCTGTATTTCTATATTGTTGCTATGTATAGCCTTACCAAAATAGCTTTCCGCGGTTTTATAATTGTATATACCTGCATAATAAACACCAGCAGTATCATAAAACAATTTCTGAAGTTCCGGTTCTAAATAGTCAATGTATTTATTCAGCCTTTTGATATCTTCTTCATATAAATATTCATCCTCTGCATGATATACACGATAAATAAAAACGCCTAACAACCAAATGATATATTCGCCTTGAAATTGTACACTGGATTTTTGTTGATAAAGCTTTTTGTATATGTCTGCTGTAGGTTCTGATTTAACGATGACCGTAAACAAATCCCAGACCATGTCTGCTATATTCACATTATCTTCAATTGTATGAAACTCCATGCCGATGATCGCATATAACTTTCTTACTGTTTCCTGCGTGAGGTCTTTCTTCCCTGTTTCAAAATCGCTTAATTTAGAAACTGGCACAATTTCCTTGAATTGTGCCAGTCGAAGTCCAGATTCTCTTCTATGTAAGCGAAAGATAGGACCTAAGTGTCTGTTCATATTACCAACCTAAATGTTCTGAGTTAGCAGGCATTACCTCATGTGCGCAATCTTTACTTGTTTTAGGATTTAATCCGCAACGTTTATTGTTTACATGGCCTCCCATACTTGGTGCCAGAGTTAAGACCAGCCCTAAAACCATCATAAATTTCATAACTTTTTTCATAATAACTATTCCTCCTATATATCTGTGTCTTAATTTAACATAGGATCCGTTTTTAATCAATAGGCATATTTCTAGAAAAAACGGACTGTTTTTTCATGTTTTTTGCGCAATTTACGGATAAATGCCACTAGTATTTACCCTTTTTTATACAGACCATCTAAATTTCACAATATTCATCTTAATGACTCTTTACGAAATGTTTTTGATACCGCTGTATGATAATAACAGACAGGATGATCATCAGTATTGTCCAGAGGACATAAACAATATTTTTCCAAGGAATCATCATATCCATAAAGATTATGAAAGGTGAAAATCCACCATTCATCCAACTATAAAAGGTGTTTACCTCCAACATATGGGATGGGAAAAGAGAACAAAGATAAGCCAACCATCCATCTTGTCTGAAGTTAATAGCAAATGATAAAATCATAAATACGAGCATAAGAATCGCTGTCGCAAATCGATTCTTAGAGAAATAAGAAATGGCCATTGTTACCATACCTATCGCCATAGCTGCTATCAGGGTAAGGAAAAAGGTACTAACGAGAACCTCGCGATAGGTAAATATGAACCGTATCATTTCATAATATCCGGCATCTGCTTGTGGAAATACCGTGAGATCTAAGGATCGCAGAGGAACAAAGATGAATGCTGCCAAAACAATCATGCATAACTGAAGGAATAGAATACCGATTGCTATAGACATGCCACATAATAGTTTGGCAATCACCAAGCGTTTCGCTCCTTCTTTTGTCGGTATGAGAATCTGATCAGTTTTATAATGTGTTTCTTGTGCAAACATATCCGATAATACGATTATGATAACTAGTAAACTTACAAAGTCAATTTTATTCAAATTTGTTAACAATAAATGATTACCTACCGTACTGTCATATTGAAGCTGTCCTTGTTGTAATTCTTCTTGATACTTTTTCGCAATTCGCGAAGACGTGTTCGTTATCTCACCACTATGCATCGCATTTTCAAACAATTCTTTTTCTGCTCCTGCCCCTTTTAAGAAACGAGGCAGATATTGATTTACAGAAATATCAACTATCTCAGAAGATATTTGTCCTGCGTTCTCACCATAAAGTTCATGACTTGTGGCATATTGACTATGTCCTGTGTAAATACGTTGATAAAGCATATATACCGGATCTTCTTTATAAAAAACGTTGAAAAAGTAATTACCTTTATCATCCATACCATATCCATCAATGTTCATACGTTCCATTCGTTTTCGAACATCTTCTTCCATATACTTACCGGTAGCGGCGCCCTTTAAGAAAGACTCCCAATCTTTACCGTATATGCGTTCCATCTTTTCCGTATCTATATTCTTACGCTGATACTTCTTCATGATTTTTTGATAATCTTCCTTCATTTTCTGAATGGTATCTTCATTAAAGGGCCCTGCATACTGGTGTAAGTATTCATCGGCATAACGAAAATATGCTAAACCGTTTGCAACTTTTTGATGATCTGTTGTCTCATAAGTCATTGCCATAATTTCAGATGATGCAGTTGCATGATAAGTCTGATAAATCTGATAGCCACTATAAGCAAATAAAGCTATTAACAATACAACCGTAAATTTTCGTTTCCATAGTTTTTGATATTCACTTTTTAATAAACGCATCATACGGTTTCACCATCCTGAAAATAATAAAGATACAAATCATCTAAATCGGGAATTGCTAATTTCGCATTCGGGTAACTTTGTGTATCACTTATAAAACGCAGATGCACACCATCTTGCATGGTATGCTGTTTTACGATGCAATACTTATCAGAAAGAGCAATTGCTTCGCTTGCAGGAAGCACGATTTCCCATACTTTCCCCTGCATATACGTCAAGAGATTAGCAACGGTATCATGCAGTAAGATACTACCTTCTTTCATGACAAGAATATCATCTGCAATCGTTTCTACATCACTTACAATATGGGTAGATAACAGGATACAACATTCTTGCGATAAGGAGGCGATCAGATTACGAAAGATAATTCTTTCTTTAGGGTCCAGACCTGCCGTTGGCTCATCTAACAGCAACAGCTTAGGTTCATTCAATAAGGCTTGGGCAATTCCCACACGACGTAACATACCACCAGATAATTGACGGAGCTTCTTATGCTTATGTGACTGCAAATTTAGCCTTTCTAAAAGTGTTTCTATACGCTGTTCACTATATTCTTTAGACATGTTTTTCAAAATACTCATATAGGAGAGAAAATCATAGACACTGTAATGTGGATAATAACCGAAATGCTGTGGCAGATAGCCAAGATAACTTGCATATGTATCATATTGTTTCAGCGCATTTATATCCATAAAATGCAAGCTGCCTTTATCAAGAGGAATCAATCCACATATTAATCGCATCAATGTTGTTTTGCCACTGCCATTTGCGCCTAATAATCCATGAACACCTTTACCAAGCTGTAAGGTTACATCTCGTACGGCATGAATTTGTTTAAATGATTTATCCACATGTTCCAACGTTAATTCCATAGTATCGTCCTCCTTGTTTTCATACGATAATTCACTAGCAGCATCAAATAATATAAGATGATGATGACCACGGCTGCCACCAATAGCTGTATGGCGTTTACAAACAACAATACATCTAAACTTTGTATAAGGATTACATAAATACCAAACGATAACACATAAGCACTTCCTGCTTTATATAGCGTATTTAATTTGGTCATGAATACAATCAATAAGCTTTGTAAAATGAAAATCGGTAAGAATCCATACAACAAAACTTCCGCCAGCGCCAGTTTGTCCATAACATATAAGACCAAACACAATATGATGAATTCCGCTATTTCCCATACCGCAATACCGGCCATCTTAAAAAGTAATACTCTGCCATCATTGAGATAAACAGGTGCCATGATTTCTTGTGTCTGATAATACTTTCGCCGATAGAGCCCAAATAAAAAACAACTGCCCATTAAAAACATATAGCCACAGACAACAAAGATTGTATTGCTGAAAATGATGCTGCCTGCAAGACATAAACATAATCCGAGAAAAGACATGCGGATATAGCTTTTTAGTTCCATATGCATAAAACGCAGCAAGAGCTCATTTTTATATGGTGTTTTCATTTGCTGATTCTGCCATTCATTACGACAAGCCGCCAACGTATCGTATAAAGCATCCTGTGAAATATGAGGTTTATCTATTTTCATCTTGTCTTTCTCCTTTCATCATTTGATATAGCTTTGCTAAAGCTGCTTTATGCCTGGATTTTACACTGGATATTGGCATATCATACACTTGTGCGATTTCACGATAAGTAAGTTGATGGAAATAATGCAATAGGATCACATCCTGTTGGGGCAGCGGTAACTTTCCAATGTTATACAGTAATGTTTCCTGTGCGCATTGCTTTAAAATGCTTTCATGTACATCAATATCATCCCCCAGACCATTCATCCAAGCCTCGCTGTCTTCCATAAGGTGTAGTTTTTGTTTGCGATAAGCATCCACACAAAGATTACTGGCAATGCGGTATAGAAAATGTATCACCTTCCCCTCTTCATGATAGGTTGGCAAATAACGAATAAAACGCAAGAATACTTCTTGGGTAATATCCTTCGCACTATCATCTCCCTGCATCTTACGATAAACAAAGGCGTAAATAGTTGGATATACTTGGGTGATAAAGGTATCCAACGCGGCCATATCGCCATGGCGAATTTTATGTAGTAACCACTTTTCTTTCATGTTCTTTACGCCTCCTCTATATGTTTAACGAATGATCTATGAAAAAGGTCTTAAAAAAAGAAAGTTTTTTAAACTTTCTCATGATCCTTTTGCATTTTCCGAATTTCTTTTGCCAAAGCGTATGCCAGTTTACGATGATTTTCTTCATCCATATGTACACCATCCGCTTTACTGGCACAGGCAACACTGGCGGCATCAAAGAAATAACAATGATATTGTGCACAGATTTCTTGTATTGGCTTTGCCATATGCCTTGCCACCTGATAACTCCTTTCATGGAATTCGCCTGCCCATGGTGAAGTTGTCAAAATCGTTTCGCCCAAGGCAATCGGTGAAACCACCAAAATCTTAGGAATGGCATAACGTTCATAAAGAAAGGGATTCTGCATGATCTTAATATTTTCCCTGACTCCCTTTGCGATCATCTCGGCATTCAAATGATACATGGTTTTCAGATCGTTAGTTCCCAGCATCATAATGATAAGATCCAGAGGCTGATGGGTTCGCAATAGCATTTCCAAAACAGCACTGCCACATCTTCCCTTGCCATAAGGATCCTCATGAACCAAAGTACGTCCATTTAATCCCTCTTCAATAATTTCATCCTGTGGGAATTGCTGTGCTAATACCTTTGGCCAACGATGCGCAAAACGCATTCCACTTGTTGGATCATATCCCCAAGTATTACTATCCCCATAACATAAAATACGCATAACTTTCCTCCTTTTACATCATTTAAAGCTTTCCCTGTTTTTTAAAATCCAGTAATATTTATATTGGCTTTTATTTATGAAACATCATCCCAATAAGTTTTCTAGTTCTGTACAAAATCGATATGGATTTTCCGGATACAATAAGACATCTTTTCCTTGTTTGGTATGAATACACACTTTATCCTTCGCATATCCGATATTAAAGGTATCCTGTTGTTTCACAGATACAATTTCATCATAGCGCAAATATCCTCCTTTGCGATTCCACAATGCCTTATGATAACGCAAACCCTCTTCATCAAATACATAAATATTGGTTGGCGTATGAAAGCCATATTGCCATATCGTATAAAAAAGAAACAACATTGCCAATAATAAGGTCATATGGCACAACATATCATAAGAAATCGGCAACATACATGCGATTATCAGGAAAAACAAAACATAGTTTGTTATCATTTTACGACTGCGAAAGCTCAACTCTCCCAGTTCAATTTCTTTTTCCATTACCATTTTCCCATGCTGATACACTTTATTTGCTCCTAAGTAATTTAAGATGGCATAAAGAGGCCATAAATATGCCACCACACGAAAATACATTGCAGGGAAATCAAATAAAAATCCCAGTGCCCATAATGCATCCATGTAGAAGGACGGTGTAAAGACAAGTGCCGGTATGAGTAAAACTTCAAAATTCTCATCAATCCCAATCACCTGCTGATATGCGAAACGCAATAAATAATAATAGGTTACGGCACCGATGATACCGACAGATAAATTAAAATAACTATAAGATATTTCTTCCCCATGAATCTCTTTATACCCATAAGCAATGCTGAATATCATAAATGCCAGTAATACCGATCTGGCTAATTCAATGTATAAGTTTTTTAAAGTATCCATCTGACGTTCATCCAATGGTGCTTTTCCTTTTGTTTTTCCATAACGTATGATATCTTTCAACAAGCTTTGTTTCGGCTGTTTCATTCCCATTCCTCCTTATCATAGGACTCATCCCAAAATAAATCATCTAAATGTTTATGCAACGCAATACAGATATTGATACAAAGCTTAATGCTTGGATTATACCTTCCTGCTTCAATCAACCCAATGGTCTGTCTAGTCGCTCCAACTTTTTTTGCTAATTCTTCTTGTGACATATCCAGTTCCATACGGGCCATCTTGATCTTGAGATTTTTCATATCGCATATCCCTTCTTTATCGTTTTTATTATAGGTGGATGAGAGAGGAAAAGCAAGGCTTTATGAAAGTTATATCTTACAAATGCAAAATATATATTGCATTTTAAAGAAACTTGCTTTATAATGCAGCTAACAATAGGAGGGACAAAATGAAACTAGAAGTACACGACTTGCATAAAAGCTTTCAAGGCAAAGAAGTACTGCATGGTATTTCTTTTACCATTGAAAGTGGCAAAGCTTTAGGTCTATTGGGGCGTAACGGCGCGGGGAAATCAACAACCATTCGCATTCTGATGGATGTATTCAAGGCAAATCAAGGAACACTTCTCATGGATGGAAAGCCATTTCATGCGAAGGAATATAACATCGGCTATTTACCAGAAGAAAGAGGCTTATATCCCAAAAAGAAAGTATCTGAGCAATTGCTTTATTTAGCTGAGTTACGAGGTATGAAAAAAGCCGAAGCCAAAAGCAACTTAAAAAAATGGTTAAAACGTTTGCATATTGAAGAATATGAATCACGTGTTTTAGAAACATTGAGTAAAGGAAATCAGCAGAAAGTTCAGTTAGCACAGACTTTGATGAATGATCCGGATATCGTAATTTTAGATGAGCCATTTTCCGGTTTAGATCCGGTAAATTCACAGATTTTACAAGAAGTCGTACAAGAGCAAATACAAGCCGGTAAGCTTGTCATCTTTTCTTCACACCAAATGAATTATGTAGAGGAATTTTGTGAAGATATTGTAATCTTGCATCATGGCAATGTCGTTTTACAAGGCAACCTGAAACAAATAAAAAAAGCATTTGGTCATAACCGTCTCGTATTACGTCCAAATGAATCATGTGCTGGCACCTTTGAGGACACTTTAAAACAATGTCAAAATATGATCAATCTGTACACAAAACAAGCAGAGGATTATATCGTAGAATTAAAGGAAGGCATTGATAAGCAGATGCTGTTCGCATATCTTGTGAATCATCATATTGATATCGACGTATTTAAGATATATGAAGCATCACTTACAGACATTTTTGTAGCAAAGGCAGGTGATGAAGAATGAGAGCCTTTTTTATCGTTTTAAAATTTGAATTGGAAGCTATGCTAAAAAAGAAATCTTTTCTGATTTCCACCATATTAGTAGCAATAGCTGCCTTTGCTTTATTATCCTTCCCCCGCTTTCTATCAAATGACAGCGAAAATAAGGATACCCAAAAAGTTGATAAGGTCATGATCATACAGGATATGAAACAGATCTTACAAGATGACAACTTGATCAAGCAACAATTTCCTGCTTATAAGGTTCTGCGCACCACGCAGTTGGATGAATTAAAAAAGCAGGTAACTGATGGGAAAGCAGATATTGGTTTTGCCATAAACGATGCTACGCATTTCACTTATTATATAAAAAATTCAAGTTTACAGGATACACGTCCAGCTAAGTTTGAAGATTTGATGAAAAAACAATACCAAGCAAAGGAATTCAAACGTCATCATTATGATGCGGCAACCATTGAAGCTATTTATCAGACACCGATTCAATCCGAAACAACCGTGTTGGGAACCGATGGCAGCAGTAACTATTATTACACCTATGCATTGATCCTCCTTCTTTATATGATGATCATGATTTACGGTAATCAAGTTGGCGTAGGAGTTGCAAGTGAGAAAAGCAACCGTGCTATTGAAATACTAACAACCAGTACAACATCAAATACCTTAATTTTCGGTAAGGTCATTGCCGGCGCAATTACAGGGGTTCTGCAAACTGCCCTTATGTTAGGTTCTTTCCTGTTGGCATATCAAGTAAATGCAGATGTATGGAATCATGCATTGGATAAATTTTTACACATTCCTTCCATCGTATTATGGACCTTCGCATTATTTGGCATGTTAGGCTATTTGCTCTTCAACTTCCTGTTTGGGGCGATTGGTGCTTTATGTTCGAAAGTCGAAGAAGTTAATGGGGCAACCATGCCGATTCAGCTACTGATTATCGCGGTTTTCATCTTGAGTTATGTAAGCTTGCAGATGCCAGATACGCTTCTTGCCAAAATCGTTGGTTTTGTACCCTTTACCTCCTGGATGTGTATGTTCATCAATGTTGCCGTTGGCTCTGCTACCGTATGGGAAATCATTATTTCCTGGTGCCTATTGGCAGTTACGACCATTGCCATGGGAATTTTAGGGGCGCGCTTATATCGCAGAGGAACATTGAGTTATGGCAATACGGTTTCATTAAAAACAATCGTACAAGCCTTACGTCATCATGAATAAAAAAATATTATAAATCATAACCGAAGTCATTTGTTTCTATGTTCTGCTTGTAAACAAATGGCTTTTCTTATGGTTATTGGGAAAAGTAACAGATATCTCTGATAAGATACACCATATAACATTTCCTATTTTGCATAGTATACGTTGGATAAAAAGAAAAGAGGTGAAACTTCATTATAAGAACATGCCCTTTCCACAAGTAACGCGCGTAATGAAAAGCCTTTTTTACAGTTGTCTGATACAGCAAAACATAGTTGTATCTCACGTTTTCATTGATATCCTTCTAAACTAGGCACTTGCTTATGCCATTTCGCAAGTAAGCGCATAGGATACGACGGATATTCAAAATCCATGCGGCGAGGTGATAAAATGGAATATGAAGATACGTTTGAACAAGATGATTACGATTATGAAGAAGAACCTTTTCAGGGACGAAACGATTGTCCGCTAAGTTGCTCATGCGAGCCTTGCATTACTCCTGTGAATACTTGTGGATGTGCATGTATTGGGCCAAGAGGTCCTAGAGGATTCCGTGGTGCCACTGGGCCTACAGGACCTACCGGAGCTACTGGTGCTACCGGACCTGGTGTAGGAGCTACCGGGCCTACTGCTCCGTCAATATATGCACAACACGGAAATTGCCGTAACCATGCGGCTTTCCACTATCTTAAAGACAATTAAACAGCCCCTATGATTACACCTAAAACGCCGTAGCAAGGTTGGACAAGCCTTGATATGGCGTTTTTAAGTGGGTAGGATATGCCGCCGCAGCTTCAAAGAAGTTGTGGCGTTTTTTTATGCCCGCAGGAAAGGAGGCGCAGCCGGAATGTATTTCACAAAGGGCAAGCAGCGGGCGTTTGAACTGCTCATGCAGCAGAAGCCGGGATTTGACCGCTATCAATCCGGTTGTGCCGGAGA
>ERZ826396.3357-NODE-3357-length-10799-cov-2.813291_pt1 | contig 10799 bp, 7 predicted proteins | sample MGYA00519926_ERZ826396 | MGnify/ENA primary metagenome ERZ826396 (study PRJEB31778, sample SAMEA3449230) | human gut metagenome | biome: human gut; feature: human-associated habitat; material: faeces | place: United Kingdom | collected 2010/2012 ...
ATCATTGAGCAGGACTGGAAGAAATGCGAAGATCTCTGCGATCAGCTTCCGAAAGCGACGATCATTTGTGGGAATGCTGCAGACCATGATCTTCTGATCGAAGAAGGAATTGAACAGGCAGATGCCCTGGTCAGCCTGACCGGTATGGATGAGGAGAATATTATCCTTGCACTTTTTGCAAAGACAAAAGGTGTGGACAAAATCGTGGCAAAGGTCAACGAAGACGGACGTGCCCAGCTTGTCGAGGAACTTGGAATCGATCTGATCGTATCGGCAAAGACTGCAACAGCAGATGCGATCATGAGTTATGTGCGTGCACGCCAGAATTCTCTCAAGAATGTCAATGTTGAATCTATGTATCAGCTGGTTGGCGGAAGAGTAGAAGCACTGGAATTTATTATCAAAGAAAAAACAGAATATACAGATATCCCGTTTAAGGATCTGGAACTGAAGCCGAACAATCTGATCGCATGTATCGGAAGAAAACGGCAGATCATTATTCCGGACGGGGATGAATCCATTCAGGTGGGCGACAGTGTTGTAATCGTTACAACCCAGAAGAAGGTTCAGGATATCACAGATATTCTGGCTGAGCAATAGGGGTGAAAAGAAATGAATGTGAAAATGATACGCTATATCATCAGCAAGATGATGGGAGCAGAGGGACTGCTGATGCTGCTTCCAATGATGGTTGGCATTATTTATGGCGAGCATACATCGGTTTATTTTCTGATTACAGCTGCAATCCTGACGGCAATTTATCTGCTGTTTGGCAGAAAATGCCCGGAGAACATGACGATTTATGCCAAAGATGGCCTGATCATTGTTGCAACGGCCTGGATTTTCTGGTCACTTGCAGGTGCACTTCCATTTGTACTCAGTAAAAGTATTCCAAGCTATGTGGATGCTTTGTTTGAAACAGTATCTGGATTTACGACGACAGGTTCTACGATCCTGACTGAGATTGAAGGACTTCCGAAAGGAATTCTTTTCTGGCGTTCCCTGACACACTGGGTTGGTGGAATGGGAGTGCTGGTATTTGTTATGGTACTTACCTCTCTGGATGAGAAGAATTCCATGCATCTGATGCGTGCGGAAGTTCCGGGACCAGAGGCGGATAAACTGGTTCCAAAGGCAAGAGGAACCGCAAGGATCCTGTATGGAATGTATTTTGCACTGACTGCAATTGAGGTAGTTTTTCTTCTGGCAGGAGGGATGAACCTGTTTGATGCAGTGACACATGCATTCAGTACTGCCGGTACCGGAGGATTTTCCAGCTACAATGCAAGTGTGGCACACTTCAACAGTGCCTATATTGATGGTGTGATCACCGTATTTATGATCCTGTTTGGTATCAATTTTAACCTGTATTTCTTTCTGCTTCTGAAAGATTTTAAGAGTGTATTTAAGAATGAGGAGCTGCGGGCTTACCTGGGAATCATTGCAGGAGCAACCGTTGTGATCACCTGCAATATCGCCGGAGGTTATCATTCCCTTTTAAAGGCATTCCGCTATGCAGTGTTCCAGGTGGCATCCGTGATCACGACAACTGGATTTGTGACGGCAGATTTCAACAAGTGGCCGGAACTTTCCAAATGTGTTCTGCTTCTTGTGATGGTAATCGGTGCTTCTGCCGGTTCAACAGGCGGTGGTATCAAAGTATCAAGACTTCTGATCCTGGCAAAAAGCATCCGGCGGGAGCTGAAAACTATGATCCATCCGAAAGCAGTCAATATCGTAAAAGTAAATGGGAAAAAAGTGAAAGAAGAGACGATGCGGGGGGTATATGTGTACTTTATTGCGTATATACTAATCCTGATCGTATCCGTGCTTCTGATCTCGATCAATAACTTTGATTTTACTACTTCATTTACCGGAGTGCTTACTACAATTAATAATGTAGGACCGGGACTGAATCTGGTAGGACCTGTTGAAAATTTTGCGAAGTTCTCAGACTTCTCGAAGATCGTGTTCTGTGTGGATATGCTGATCGGACGACTGGAGATCTTCCCGTTCCTGATGCTGTTCTCACCGTCACTTTGGAGTAGAAAATTCTAAGACAGCTTTGGATAGGCAAAACGATGAAAAGGAGAATTTATGAAAAAGAAAAATATAGCGATCAGTTTTCTGCTGCTTTTAGTGGCAGCAGGAATCTGGTATTATGTATCACTGCCGGCTTTTAATATCCATTCTTCCGGAGTGTGGTATTTTGTGCTGGTTCTGGTACTTGCGGTCGGTCTTGTGTTTGCAGGAAAAAAAGGCTTGCGATACGGAGTGATTGATCTGAAGGAGATGAAAGAATCCAAAGGTTTCAAATGGTGTTTCCGTCTTTTTATCCTTTTAGTAGTGATTTATCTGGCCGGAACCATTCTTTCTTCACCGATTGTAAATGCGAAGAAATATCAGCAGCTTCTGAAGGTAGAAGAGGGCGAATTCACAAAAGATATCGAGGAGCTTTCCTTTGACCAGATTCCGCTTCTGGATAAGGAGTCTGCGCAGCTTTTAGGAGACCGGAAGATGGGAAGCATGTCAGATATGGTATCCCAGTTTGAGGTGGACGATATCTACAGTCAGATCAACTACAAGGATCGTCCGGTCCGTGTGTCACCTTTGAAATATGCGAATCTGATCAAATGGTTTACCAATCGGAAAGATGGACTTCCTGCATATATCCGTATCGATATGGCAAGTCAGACAACGGAGATGGTAAAGCTGGAGCAGGGAATGAAGTATTCGACAAGCGAGCATTTTGGAAGAAATATTTACCGTCATCTTCGTTTTGCGCATCCGACATATATTTACGGAGACCTTAGTTTTGAAATTGATGATAATGGTGTTCCATACTGGGTAGCACCGGTCAAAAAGTATAATATCGGTCTTTTCGGAGGAGAAACGGTAGGGCATGTGGTGCTCTGCAATGCGATCACCGGAGAAATGCAGGACTACAGGATCGATGAAGTCCCGGAATGGATCGACCGAGCCTATTCGGCAGATCTTCTGGTACAGCTTTATGATTATTATGGCACGTTAAAGCATGGGTATTTTAACAGTGTACTCAGCCAGAAAGATTGTCTGAAGACAACAAACGGATACAATTATCTGGCAATTGATGATGATGTATGGGTGTACACGGGAGTAACTTCTGTAAACAGTGACCAGTCCAATGTGGGATTTGTTCTGATGAACCAGAGAACCATGGAGACAAAGTATTATCCGGTGGCAGGTGCGATTGAGGATTCTGCGATGGCATCGGCAGAAGGACAGGTACAGAACCTGAAGTATCGGGCGACTTTCCCGCTGCTGCTTAACATTTCCGGGGAGCCGACTTACTTTATGGCACTTAAGGATGATGCAGGACTTGTGAAAAAGTATGCAATGGTCAATGTCCAGAAGTACCAGGTTGTTGCGATCGGGGATACGGTAAGTGCATGTGAAGAATCCTACAATAATCTGCTTCTTACCAATGGAATTAAGGAAAAAGAAGAAGTGAAGATGGATACCGGCACGATCGAAGGAAAGATCACGAAAATCGCCCAGGGCGTTATAGATGGAGATTCTCATTACTACATTATGCTGGAAGGATCAGATGAGATTTTTGATGTATCGGTAGTCGATTTTATTGAGATCATCAAGTACAATGTGGGAGATGATGTAAAACTGGAGTATGCAAAAGGGGATAAGGCAAATACGGTTTTGTCTTTGAAATAGCATAGAATGTGCTTAGTCACATTTGGAAAACCATAAAAGGAGGGATGAAGATTTACAGAAAATCTTCATCCCTCCTTTTGGATAATGTCTATCTTAGTTAAGGAGTGTACAATCTTCAAAATTTACATTACCAAGCTGTTCATTCGTTGCACTGATGCTGACATAAAAATCTACATCATTTTCTTTGGAGATCTTTTTCAGTGTTTCGATGAAAGAAGGAATGTTCTCAAGTGTGATGTCGGCGTGTTTTAAAATACCGTCGATAAAGATTGCTTTGATATCATGGTCTGCGCTTAACATACCGTAAATAAATCCAAGATATTCATCGGTATTGGTGATTACATCATAGTCATCCATGCAGATCGCTCTGATGTTGAAAGATAAGCTGTATGTATCTCTGTGGCTCTTCTTGATGAAGAATACGTTTCCTTCACATGTCTTTACAGCTTCGTTAGCACGTTCGATCATTTGCTGGGTTTTTCCGCTTCCTTTTGGGCCTGTCAATAAATTAACCATATTATCAAGTCTCCTTTGTTTATGAATTTGTACTAAAAAAGTACGGGATTTTATAAAACTATTATACACTAATCACAATGCATTAACAAGCTATTTATTTGCATCTTTTAAAGAAATGTGATACGATATAGCTCGGAAACAATTTGCAGTTAGAAAAGGCTAATTTATGAAATTATAATAATAAGAAAAGAGGAACGAAAAATGACGAAAGTTGATATTATTTCTGGTTTCCTGGGAGCAGGAAAGACAACATTCATCAAGAAACTGATCGAGGATGTATTTCCGGGAGAAAGACTGGTCCTGATCGAGAACGAATTTGGGGAGATCGGTATTGATGGTGGATTCTTAAAAGATGCAGGTGTTGAGATCACAGAGATGAACTCAGGATGTATCTGCTGTACACTGGTGGGGGATTTCAGTAAAGCACTTCAGAAAGTACTTGCAGATTATACACCGGACCGTGTCATCATTGAACCTTCAGGAGTTGGAAAGCTTTCTGATGTTGTAAAAGCAATCGAAGGTGTCAAAGACGAGGCAGATATTGAGATCGACGGAAGAATCACAGTTGTTGACGGTAAGAAAGCAAAGATCTATCTCAAGAACTTCGGAGAATTCTTCAATAACCAGGTAGAGCATGCATCTACGATCGTTATCAGCCGTACCCAGATGATGACAGATGAAAAGGTAGAAGAGTGCGTGCATATGCTGCGTGAGAAAAATGCAGAGGCGACCATTATTTCCACACCTTGGGAAGAACTTGGAAAAGATGCCGTTTTGCATGCCCTGCAGCATGGCGCTGAGATCGAAGGTATCCTGGAAGAACATGCACATGAGCATGACGACCACGAACATCACCATCATCATGATGACGAATGTGGCTGCGGACATGATCATGATCATGACCACGAACATCATCACGACCACGAGCATGACGAACATGAGCATCATCATGAATATGATGAGAACTGCACCTGCGGATGCCACGATCATGACCATGAACACCATCATGATCACGACCATGAAGAGCATGAGCATCATCATGAACATGATGGGAACTGCACCTGCGGATGCCATGACCATCACCACGGACACGAAGGACATCATCATGCAGATGAAGTATTTACAAGCTGGGGCAAGGAGACTGCCCACAAGTATACAGAAGAAGAACTGGATTACCTGTTGAAAGCATTATCTGAGACAGATGCTTACGGAACAGTACTTCGTTCCAAAGGAATTATCCAGATGGCAGACGGTTCCTGGAAGCAGTTTGATATGGTTCCGGAAGAATATGAAGTCCGTGAGGGACAGGCTGATTACACAGGACGTGTATGCGTGATCGGAACAGATCTCAAAGAAGACGACCTGGTTAAGTTATTCCATATCTAGGAGGAGCAAGCGGCGATGACAACACCGGTATATATCTGTACAGGATTTCTGGACAGTGGAAAAACAACATTTATCAAGGACACACTGATGAAGCAGGAATGGATCGAAGAAGGTCCGACATTGCTTTTGCAGTGTGAAGAGGGAGAGGAAGAGTACTCGGAAAAATATCTGGATGAGAACGGAATGTTCCTCTTCAATATAGAAGAAAGAGAAAAGTTAAATAAAACTTTCTTTGAAAACTGTGAGAAGATCTATCATCCGGTCCAGGTGATCATTGAGTACAATGGAACCTGGGATCTGCAGGAGATCCTGGATGAAGATTTTCCACGCAACTGGGAGATCCAGGGTGTGTACTCAACGGTTAGCGGTGAGACCCTGGACATGTACCTGAAGAATATGCGGAATATGCTGATGAACCAGCTTACAGAATCTGAGCTGATCATCATCAACCGTTGTGGGGAAAATACAGACCGAAGTGCGTTCAGACGTGCCCTTAAGATCCAGAACCCACAGGCACAGCTGATCTTTGAAGGCGTGGATGGCAATATTATCCCGCAGACAGAAGAGGATCTGCCATATGATCTGAAAGCAGACCATATCTTTATTGATGATGTGGACTTTGGTACCTGGTATGTGGATGCATATGAGCATCCGGAGCGCTACGAGCACAAGAAGATCACCTTCCTTGCACAGCTTTTCCGTCCGAAGGGAATGCCGGCAAATATGCTGATTCCGGGAAGACAGATCATGACCTGCTGCGCAGATGATATCCGTTTCTATGGATATCCGTGTAATCTTGGAAGGGCAGCGCAGATCACACAGAGAAGCTGGAAAAAAGTAACTGTCAAGTTCGAGTACGAAGCGTACCGTCCGATGGTTCCAAAGCAGCCGGTTCTTTATATGCTGGAGATGGAATCCGCAGAGAAACCGGAAGAAGAGGTAGTATATCTTGGATAAATTTCAAGTATTAAAGCAATTTTTTGGCTATGACGGGTTCCGGCCGGGACAGGAGAAGCTGATCGATGCGATCCTGTCCGGGCGGGATGTACTCGGCATACTGCCAACGGGAGCCGGAAAGTCCATCTGTTTTCAGATTCCGGCTCTGATGATGGGAGGTATTACACTTGTGATATCTCCCCTTATTTCTCTTATGAAGGATCAGGTGGCATCCCTCAACCAGGCAGGGGTTCATGCAGCCTATCTGAACAGTTCCCTGACTATGGGGCAGTACCGGAAGGCACTTGCCTTTGCAAAAGAAGGAAGATATAAGATCATCTATGTGGCACCGGAGCGGCTGGAGACTGTAGAGTTTATGGATTTTGCTATGAGCGTGGATATTTCTATGATCGCAGTCGATGAAGCGCACTGTGTTTCCCAGTGGGGACAGGATTTCCGGCCAAGCTATTTAAAGATCACAGAGTTTGTAGAGCATCTTCCAAAGCGGCCGGTTGTGAGTGCATTTACTGCAACAGCGACGAAAGAAGTAAGAGAGGATATGATCGATATCCTGATGCTGGAGGATCCGGAAGTAGTAATGACAGGTTACGACAGACCGAATCTGTTCCTTGCGGTACAGTCCCCAAAGAATAAATATGCCGCACTCAAAGCATTTGTTGAGGAGCATCCGGATCAGTGTGGGATCGTCTACTGCCTGACCAGAAAGCAGGTGGAGGAAACTTGCGCACTCCTGGAATTGGATGGGTTTTCTGTGACCAGGTATCATGCAGGACTGACAGACCGGGAGCGGCGTGATAATCAGGATGATTTCATTTATGACCGGAAGCAGATCATGGTGGCGACGAATGCATTCGGGATGGGAATTGATAAATCCAATGTCCGCTTTGTCGTGCATTACAATATGCCGAAGAATCTGGAGTCCTATTATCAGGAAGTGGGACGCTGCGCCCGGGACGGTGAGCCGGGGGAGTGTCTGCTTTTATATAGTGGACAGGATGTGATCACAAACCAGATGTTCATTGAGAACAACCGCGACAATCAGGAACTGGATGAACTGACGCGCCGGATCGTGATGGAGCGGGATCAGGAGCGCCTGAAAAAGATGACTTATTATTGTTTTACAAATGAATGTCTGCGTGATTATATTTTGCGGTATTTTGGAGAATACGGCAGTAATTACTGTGGAAACTGTTCCAACTGTAAGACACAGTTTGATACCGTGGATATGACGACAGAGGCAAGAATACTTGCCATGTGTGTAAAAGAGAGTCATCAGCGTTACGGCATCAATGTAATTCTGGATACGGTACATGGAGCAAATAATGCGAAGATCCGGCAGTATGGCATGAGTGCCAGTCCGGCTTACGGAGTACTCTCTAAGACGCCTTCATGGAAGCTCCGGCAGATTTTCAACCAGCTTCTGGTAGAGGGATATCTGAAGACCACCTCGGATTCTTATATGATTGTGAAGCTGACTGAAAAATCAGAAGCACTGATCGCAGGGCAGGAGACATTTTCCATGAAGATGGCAAAAGAACCGGAGAAAGAGGCGAAGACCGCACCGAAGAAAAAGGTGAAGAAGACTGCGGGACTGGTTCTGAACAAAGAGCAGGAAGAGTCTTTCGAAATCCTGCGCGCCCTGCGTGCTGAAATCGCGAGAGAAGAAAAGGTTCCGCCGTATATTGTATTTTCTGACAAGACGCTGGTGCAGATGTGTATCGATCAGCCGAAGGATAAGGCAGGGATGCTGGAAGTATCCGGTGTCGGGGAATTTAAGTTTGAAAAATACGGGGAACGCTTTCTGGAGGTGATCCGGTCGTGGACATAGAATATCGCCTGGTCCGGTCGAACCGCAGGAGTATCGGGATCGAGGTTGACCGGGAAGGGAAGGTGACGGTTCGTGCACCCTATTCCTGTGAGAAAAAGCGGATTGACCGGTTCCTTCTGGAAAAAGAGAACTGGATCCGGCAGAAGGTGAAGTTTCAGAAGGAAAATGCAATGAAGCTGCAGGAAAAGAGAGAGATGCCGGAAGCAGAAAAGAAATATTACCGGAATCTGGCAAGAGAAGTATTAGGTGCAAGAACCGGATACTATGCCCGGAAAATGGGTGTGACCTATGGGCGTATTTCCATCCGGGAGCAGAAGACCAGATGGGGAAGCTGCAGCAGCGTGGGGAATCTCAATTACAACTGGAAGCTGGTACTGATGCCTCCGGGAGTTTTGGATTATGTTGTGGTTCATGAGCTGGCACACCGTAGAGAAATGAATCATTCCGCTGCATTCTGGAAGGTCGTGGCGACGTGGATGCCGGACTATAAAAAATATAGAAAATGGCTGAGAGATAACGGAAATCAATTTTAAATGGTAAAAATAATCAAGAATTCGTAAAAAACAATCAAGAATCTCTTGACGGAACTTGTATTTATTTTTATAATAACAGAGTATATGAAAAAAACAAGGATAAGGATCAGTAAAAGATTAGAGTCTGTACAGAGAGCTGCCGGGCGGTGCAAGGCAGCAGATCAGATCTTTGAACTCGCCTTTGAGTTCTTCTGCTGAATGGTTTTCAGATAGGCAGAAGCGGGAATTCCCGTTATAGAATCACAAGTGCGCTGCACCGTAAGTTATGTTACCGGGATGCGGCGAAGAAGAGTGGTACCACGGAATTTAATCTTTCGTCTCTTTGAATTTATCAAAAGAGGCGAAAGATTTTTATTTAACAGGAAATCCTGATGGAATTTCCTGCTAAATAAAAGGTTAAGACACTTTTTTTCATACTGAAACAATACCAGGAGGAAAGAAAAATGGCAGTACCTTACAATCATAAGGCAATCGAAAAGAAATGGAAAGAAAAATGGGCTGAGAATCCGGTCAATCCGAAGGTGGATGAAAACGGCAACCCGAAAAAGAAATATTATTGTCTGGACATGTTCCCGTATCCGTCAGGAAATGGCCTTCATGTAGGACACTGGAGAGGCTATGTTATCTCCGATGTATGGAGCCGTTACAAACTGCTTCAGGGATATTATATCATTCATCCGATGGGATGGGATGCATTCGGTCTTCCGGCTGAAAACTATGCGATCAAGATGGGAGTTCATCCTGCAAAATCCACAGCAGAGAACGTAGCAAACATCAAACGTCAGATCAATGAGATCGCAGCATTGTATGACTGGGATATGGAAGTTAACACAACAGATCCGAATTTCTACAAATGGACACAGTGGATCTTTGTGAAAATGTTCAAAGAAGGTCTTGCATATGAGAAAGAGTTCCCGATCAACTGGTGCCCATCCTGCAAAACAGGTCTGGCAAACGAAGAGGTTGTGAATGGAAAATGTGAGCGCTGCGGAACAGATGTTACAAAGAAAAATCTGCGTCAGTGGATGCTGCGTATCACAAAATATGCAGACCGTCTTTTGAACGATCTCGACAAACTGGACTGGCCGGAAAAAGTAAAGAAAATGCAGGCTGACTGGATCGGAAAATCTTACGGTGCAGAAGTAGATTTCCAGGTGGATGGAAGAGATGACAAGATCACCGTTTATACAACACGTCCGGATACCTTACACGGTGCAACATTCATGGTACTTGCGCCGGAACATGCGCTCGCAAAAGAACTTGCGACAGACGAGACAAGAGAAGCGGTGGAGCAGTATATCTATGATGCTTCCATGAAGTCTAACGTAGACCGTATGCAGGATAAGGAAAAGACAGGTGTGTTTACGGGAAGCTATGCGATCAATCCGATCAACGGTGCAAAAGTGCCGATCTGGCTGTCTGATTATGTACTGGCAGATTATGGTACAGGAGCAATTATGTGTGTACCTGCACATGATGACCGTGACTTTGCATTTGCAAAAAAATTCGAGATCCCGATCATTCAGGTCATTGCAAAAGACGGACAGGAAATCGAAAATATGGAAGAGGCATACACAGATGCTGTTGGAACTATGATCAATTCCGGAGAGTGGAACGGAATGGAATCAGCCGTTCTCAAGAAAGAAGCTCCACATATCATTGAAGAGCGTGGAATTGGAAAAGCAACTGTAAACTATAAGCTGCGTGACTGGGTATTCTCCCGTCAGCGTTACTGGGGAGAGCCGATTCCGATTGTACACTGTCCGGAATGTGGAGCAGTGCCGGTACCGGAAGAAGAGCTGCCGCTGCGTCTGCCGGATGTAGATTCTTATGAACCGACAGGAACCGGAGAATCTCCGCTTGCCGGAATC
>ERZ826396.3363-NODE-3363-length-10792-cov-2.936016_pt1 | contig 10792 bp, 8 predicted proteins | sample MGYA00519926_ERZ826396 | MGnify/ENA primary metagenome ERZ826396 (study PRJEB31778, sample SAMEA3449230) | human gut metagenome | biome: human gut; feature: human-associated habitat; material: faeces | place: United Kingdom | collected 2010/2012 ...
CTGCCGCAGAAGTGCACGGGTTGCGCGCACCTGCTGGACGACGGCTGGGCCGAGCCGCGCTGCGTGGACGCCTGCCCTACGGGCGCGCTCTCGTTCGGCGAGGAAGGCGCGCTCGACCTGAAGGGCGCCGAGCCGCTCGGCCCGCTTGTGGGGCTCGGCGCGCATGCCTGGTACAAGAACCTGCCGAAGCGCTTCGTAGCTGGCTGCCTCGTGGACTTCGATTCCCGCGAGGTCGTGGTCGACGCCGAGGCGGTGCTTGTGGACGAAGCGGGAACCGAGGTGGCCCGCGTGCCCACCGATGACTTCGGCGACTTCTTGTTCGACCAGGTGGAGCCAGCCGCCTACACGGTGCGCGTGGCCGGCAGGGAGCTCGCGGCCGACGTGCGCGAGAAGGACCTGAACCTGGGGGATATCGCTTTGAGATGAATGGATAGAAGGAAGGTCGTTCCTGCCTAGCTGCTCCCCTGAGGCTGGTCCAGAATTTTGTCGGCGCCCCGCCAGATAGTGGTAGGGCGCCGATATTCTCGTGTGCCTTCAGAATGCGCCTCTTTGAGATACGGCACAAGTGCAAAGGGTTTGGAGGCCGCAGGTTGTCGTCGGGAATCGGATCGCTATGCAAGTTCTCGCACGGTAATTTCCCTCATGCAGATGATGTCTCCTTCGCGCTCGAGCACGCTAACGCTCTCGCCGAAGGACGCTTTGGGGCAAGCCTTCATCGCATCGGAGGCCAGCGAGCGCGGTATGGCGATACTGGGGACGTCTGCATCGTAACTGTAGGGGATCGACCCCGCACGCTCGGCCCATTCCCTCACATCCGCCGCTCCGCCACCGAACGCTTTGGCGCATCTCAAGAAGTGATCGTCCTCGTCGGCGTCCATCCAAGGCCATTGCCTCCGCAGCCGCCCGTCATGGGAGAACATCTTATTCTGCAAGTTGACCTGCGCGGATATCCTGTTGTCAGCACTGCAGTAGTGCACGCCCATGCGCAGGTTCTCGGCTACGGCAAACTCCATCAGGCGGAGTGCCTCTTTCTCGCTGCGCGCAATGGGAATGCCGCCGCTGTAGCGGTACTGGTACGGGTACTTGTACGGGTGCTTGCGCAACTCGAAGCCGCGCCGGAGGAACTCTTCGGTCTTGTGCAGTGGGAAGCAGAACTCCAGGAGATTGATGCCCCGCACCCCAATCGAATTGGCGCGCCGCATGAGGCTTTCCAGCTCGTCGACCGAGTCCGGGATGACCGGTACTTCTACGACCACGTCAGGAAGCACGGTCGCCGCCCTTTCCATCATTGCGAAGACATGCTCTTGGTTGTCGTCGAAGTCCAACGGCTTCACACTGAAACGGATCTCGTCCAAACCCGAGGAAGCAAGCTCTTCGAGGGTTTCTTCGTCAAGAAGGTCGCCGTTCGTGTATAGACGCAAGTGGGTAGCGGGGTACAGTTTCTTAGCATGGGCAAGAAACGGAAGAACCTGGTCCTTGTTCAAAAGCGGCTCGCCGCCTGTTACGGCCAGGCAGCGGAGCTTCGCACCCGCGGCGTGCGCTTGGTCGAGTTCCAAGCTTATATTGCGCTTGTGCACGCGGAAATGCTCGTAGTGGGGCTGGTTGCAGTTGAAGCAGAAATAGCAGTCTTTCGTGCAGCGAAGGTCGACGAACAGCGATGCCGTCTGCTCGCCCGTGCGGCATGCTCGGCATGCCGTCGATATCCAGCCGCGCCATACCGATGACCCCCCGTTCTCGCAGTGGCATGCGCACGTACGGCCCACTTGCTCTCTCCGCAAACGCGGAGAGGACTCCTCGCGTTCGAACAGCACCCCGAATTCTTCAATAGATGCTTCGAATTCCCTCTCGTTTGCTTCGAAAATTTCCGCATACTTTCGAATATCCATGGCGCATGACTCCTCCGTACGCGCTTGTGGAAGCTATTCCTTGAAAACTTGGTTGGCGTTTCCCGCCTTGGCTTTGGACGCAATGTCCGCTAGTGAGGCACCGCACGACTTGCATACTGCGGCGGTAGGGTTGTTCAGGAAGCCGCATTCCCGACAGAAGCCGGGTACGTTTTCCAACGAAGCGAGGTGCTTCGATGCCTCCCCACGGCATTTTCCGCAATTGCAGCATGCGTATCCGCACATAGTTCCCCTCGCCTTCTTCTTGAAAGCCGAAGGACCCGCATAAGGATGACGGTGGGCCCTTCGGCTTGGCGTCCAGCTTGAAATGCCGATTGCCTTTTAAAGCTTGCGGTTCTCGACACGTTCGTCGTAGATGTGGGCCCAAGGCTGAATCTCCTCGAAAGCCGAGCCCATGGAGAGAACACCCTTGTCGTTGTAGCGCTGGCCGATGATCTGCATGCCTACTGGCGAACCGTCCTTTGCGAAACCGGCTGGAACCGAAATCGCCGGGTGCCCGGTGAAGTTGCAGAAGTAGGTGAGGCACCATCCGATGAGAGGCTCGACCGGCTTGCCGTTGACTTCACGCACGAGGGGATTGCGATTCGGATCGTTTGCAGGCGGGTTGCAGGCGTTGGTCGGCGAGACGATGAAGTCGAATTTCTCGAAGGCGTTCTGCATTGCGTCGAACACCTCGGTGCGGATGGTGTCGTTGCGGATGAGGTCCCGGTAGCTGCGCCTGTAGGAATCCAACGTCCAGTAGATAAGCTCGGGGCTGATATCTTCGGGATAATCCTTGATGAGGTCGATACCTTGATCTTTCCAAGCAAGGATTGACTCGCTGTTGACGATCGACACCATCTGGCACCATGCCTCGGCGAGTTCGATGTGCGTGCGGGATTTAAGCGAGAAGTCGAGGCGGTTTACGATCGCGCCGGCCTCCTCGAAGCGCTTGGCGGCTCTCTCGACGATGGCTGCGACCTCGGGGTCGACCTCGTACAGGCCGAAGTCAGGGGTGAAGGCGATGCGCTTGCCTTCGATAGGCGCTCCCAGCGCCTCGGTGAAGTCTATTTTGCCCCAGTCGATGCTGAACGGATCGCGCGGATCGTAGTAGGCCATCTCGGTCAGCGCGCGGGCAGCGTCCTCGATGGTTCGGGTTTGGGCGCCGTCGAAGCAGAAGGGATGGCTCGTGCCGAAACCGTCGGGGCGCGGGGAGTTGGATACGAGGCCGAGCGACGGCTTGTAGCCGACGATGCCGCACCAGGCTGCCGGAATGCGGATCGAGCCGCCTCCGTCGGTGCCTTCCGCTATCGGGAGCAGTCCGTCGGCGACCGCGGCCGCGGAGCCGCCCGAGGAGCCGCCCGAGTTGTAGCCCACTTTGAACGGGGTGCTCGTTGCACCGTAGAGCTTGTTGTCGCACGTGCCGCGGAAGGCGAGCGAGGGGGCGTTGGTCTTGCCGACGAATAGGGCGCCTGCGTCGACCATGGCTTTAGTGTAGGTTGAATGGCACACGTCAACAGTGTCTTTTACGGCTGGGATGCCGCCGCAAGTGCCCTTCCATCCGGGCAGTACCGGTGTAAAGTCTTTAGCCGCCGTTGGTATGCCGAAGAACGCGCCTTTTGCGTTGCCGGCCATGAGCGTGCGCTCGGCCTCTTTCGCTTGGGCGCGTGCGCCTTCGAAGTCGACGTCGACCAAGGCGTTGATGCTTGCGTTGCGCTTCTCGATGCGGTTGATGAAATGATCCATGACCTCGATCGGGGAGATCTCCTTCGCCATGATCTTGCGCTGGATGGCGGAGGCGCTCATGTACGTGATGCTCTCCATCTTCCTCTCCTTAAACGAATCGAACAGCTTTAAACGGCGGAATATTACTGCAGCCCCATGAGGGTGCACACCCCCGGGATCACCAAGGCGACCATCGCTATGGCCACGACGCTGGGGACCCACCCGACCTTCATCTCGTCGAACGGGGTGAAGTACTTGCGCTCGCTGGAGTACGCGCAGTACACGCACAGGTCCAGCGGCAGCAGGAACGCGGCGCACGAGAACACGGCGCACAGGAAGATCGCGGCCGTGACGTTGCCGCCCATGCCCGCGACCAGGGTGCAGACGGGGATGGTGATGAGGCCGGCCACGGCGGCGCCCGCCGGCAGGATGTTGTGGAACACGCAGGCGAACACGGCCACGATGAGCAGCACGGCGATGAGCGGCAGCCCGCTCATGGGCCCGAAGACGGCCCCGACCAGCCATGACATGGACCCCGTCGCCAGCATGCCCGCCACGACGCACCCGACGGCCCAGTTGAGCATCACAACCTGCCAGGGGCTCTCGTCGCAGTAGCGCTTGAAGGAGACGCACTTGAACGGGGGCAGGAAGAGCAGGCCGAGGGCGACGAGGCCGACCACGACGATGTCCAGGGCGGGGAACCAGGAGCCGGCGACCCAGAGGACCATCGCGCCGAGGACGACCAGCATGCCCCAGACCTCGTCCCTGGTGAACCCGGGAAGCGCGGCGTGCTCCTCCTCGATGCGAGCGAGGGCCTCGTCGCTGATCGGCTCGGGCTTGAGTATCTTGACGAGCGCGAACCAGGTTATGGGGAGCATGACGACGGCCGTCACGGTGCCGAGGACCATCCAGTTCGCGAAGGTGACGGTGACGCCGAGCGCCTGCTCGGCGAAGCCCATGGCCAGCACGTTGACGACGCTGCCGACCGGGGTGATGTAGCCGCCAATGTAGGAGGAGAACGCCACGCCGAGCACGAGCGCCTTCGCCAGGGCCGACTTGCCGCCCCAGGGCGTCTCGTTCTCGTCCAAGATCTTGTAGGCGAAGGGGAGCATCATCAGGACGAGCACCAAGTCGTCGATGATCGCCGAGAGCACCGCCGTGGCGAGCATCAGGCCGGCGAGCGCCTTCGCGGAGTTGTTCCCCGCCCACCGAAGCACGCGCGCGATGATGCGCAGCGAGATGGTGGAGTGCTGGATGAACAGCGCGAAGGCGAAGCACGACAGGCAGAGCACCATGGCGACGCTCACGCCCCCCGCCCAGGTCTCGCCCGGCGACAGTATGCCCAGGATGGGCACGGCGGCCGCGAACAGCCACGCGGTGATCAGGATGGGTATGGCCTCGGTGACCCACAGGACGATGGCGGCCGCGAGCAGGCCGATGAGCATCTTGCCCTCGAACGCGAGGCCCTCCGGGTTGGGGACGAGGAACGTCGCGGCCACGATCAGCACGGCGACCGCGACGACGCCGACCTTAAAGGAAGCTTTCTCTCTCATCTTTCCCCTCCTTAACAGGGACAGTGGAATATCTATAGAAGCGTTCCACCGCATAACCGGTTGCGGCCGGTTATGCGGCGAACTGGTTTTCGTAATTTTCAGTAGTCGACCCCCTGAGCGACTTTGCTTGCCCGCTGCGCTGCCCATACGGCAGGCGCCTGATAGGTATTCATAGCCTAGAGCGCGATTGCTGTAGCTATAGGCTATGAAGAATCAGCAGAAACCCCGATTTGCATGAGCCGTTTATCAAGGCGTCGCCAAGGGCGGATGCTTTGAAAGAGCGACTGTTCGACGAACAGAACTCTGCTCGAGCTATTGTTGGAGTCGCCCTGCATGGAGGCGAGAAACGGGGGCGACTCCCTTTGCCATATTGTCTGCGAGCAGCCGTACTGCCTACTGTGGTGCCCATGAGCCGCGCATCTTGTAGGGCTTGTCGGTGAGCAGCGTGTCCAGAAGGTCGTCGTTGGAGGCAACCTGGAAGCCCAGCCTCAGCAGCGGGTAATTGGCTAGGCCGATGCGCTTGGCCTTCTGCTCGTCGCTGATGAGCTCGCCACCCCAGCCGCCGGAATAGGCGATGAGCTCGACGGGGAAGATGTTCCCTCCGGGGATATCGACGTTGCCGGTGATTTGGAACAGGCCGACGATAGCCTGACCTGCCGGCAGGGCCTCACGCACCATGTCGACGGCCAGCCCCCACTGCATGGCGCAGGGTTTGCTGTTGGCGAGCAGTCGTGCTGCGCGCTGTATTTGCTCGGGTGACACCCAAGTGATCTCGGCAACCTTGTCAACCGGATACTCCTGCACGCGCTCGGCCAGCTCGTCGAAGCCGTAGCACCACTTGTCCACGAACTCGTGGTCGTAAAGGCCCTCGTTGACGATGACGTTCATCATGCCGAGAGCCAGCGCGGCGTCGGTGCCGGGGCGCAGGCGCAGGTGCTCCTCGGCTTTGAGGGAGAGCCATGTGACGCGCGGGTCCACCATCATGATCTTCATGCCGCGCTTCATCAGATCGATGACCCAATGGCCGTAGAAGCCGTCGGAGTTAGCGCGTAGCGGATAGTTGCCCCAGATGACCATCAACTCGGGAACGATGTAAGCCGGGTTGTCGTAGCGGTCGACGAACTGTTGGGAGCAATCGGCCACCGTGTAGCTGCCGCAGGTCGCGGCCATTCCGGCAACGCGGGGCAGATAGCATGCATTGCCGGAAAGGGCAAAGCAGCAATAGTTGGGCGAGCCGTAGGACCAGGCGATGCGGGTGATCCAGCTGGAGATGTCACGTCCGGTTCCTTGGCCGAAGAGCACGGTCTCCGCTCCGTGCTCTTCGCGGATCTCGATGAGCTTGCCGGCCACGTAGTCGATGGCCTCGTTCCAGCTCATGCGTTCCCATGCGTCTTTGCCCCGGTCTTTGGGATTGCGCCTCATGGGATAGAGCAGGCGGTCCTTGTGGTTGGTGACTTCGGGCAGATCCAGGCATCGAACGCATAGGCGGCCTTGGTTGAACGGGTTCTCCGGGTCTCCCTCCACCTTGACGAGCTTTCCGTCGTCGTCGGTGTAGAGCAAGACTCCGCAACCCTCATGGCAGCCGGGACCGGTCCATGCGCTGCCGCGTGTCACGGTGTAGTCGTCCTCCTTGTACTTCCAAGGCTTCTCGTGCTCGACAAGTCGGTAATCCTTCTCTCCCATGCACTTCTCCTTCCCCTCTTCTCTGCTTGCGGTGCCACGCCGATCGGTTAGAATGGGCGGAAGCGATTGCAATGCCCCTCTGGTGTGCTGCAGAGCCCGTCTCTGGCTCTGGGCCGAGCCGATCGACGTGGTTTCCCGAACTATAGGATCGTGACGTGCGACTTGGTATATCTGGAAAGTCTGAAACCCGCCGACTCGCCTAGTACGAAACGGATAAATCAGAGGAGATGGTTAAGTGACGGAAGGTATTAAACCATCGTATGAGCAGGGGGAAAGGGGTTCGGTATCCCTTCTTATCAGCCTTGTGATGGGTTTCTCGCTATTTTGGTCGAGTTTTTACACCGCGCTGATCCACAACGCCGCCATCGATGACACAGCTGCTGTCGAGACGATCTCCCCGCTGGCGCCCGTTGCCCTGTGCGCCGGTATGGTGGTCATGGCCGTTGCGAGCAATCGATGGTCGGATTTTCTCTCGGTGCAGAAAGGGCATCGTTTCCTGTGGGCTTTGGTCTGCGCGAGCCCCGTTGCTCACGGGGCCGTGTCTTATGCGCAGTTCGTCATCGACTTGCACGTCCCCGTGCTCGTTGTATTCGTGGCGAGCTTTCTTCTGGGAATCGGGCTTTCCGCGCTTCTGCTTTTGTGGTCGGAGCTCTTGACGGCTTTCACGAAGAATTTCACATCCAAGGTCCTTTCCTTCTCTATGGCCGGCGGATCCTTGCTCTATTTCGTTGGTAATTGCCTGCCTGACGGTGCGGGCATAGCCTTCACGTGCCTTTCCTTGCCAGCGAGCTTGGCGATACTCGTAGTGCTGGAAAGAGAGATTCCCCAAGCGCCGTTTGTCTCGCGTAAGGAGTCCATGGCGCGGCATCGTCTCACAAAGCCAATCGATGCTCTCAACACCCTTTACGGAGCGGTATTCGGTATCGCCATATTCGGTCTGTCAGATGCCGAAAGCCACCCTTGGCTGCACGCGGGCATATCTTTGGCCATCGTGACGGGCGCTTTGCTGATGATTCCGTATCTTGGGAAGAACACCGACAAGATGATGCACGGCAAGGTACAGAAGATTCTCTTCCCTTTGCTCGTAATCGGCCTCCTGCCCATGCCGTTCGTTGATCCGCCGCTGAAAACGTTGTGCATCCTTGTTATCCTCGTTGGCTATGTATGGCTGACCCTCGCCAATCTCGATTCCCTCTTCTGCCTCGTCAAGCGCTTTGGGGTGTCGCCGTTTTATCTCACCGGCCGAGGGTTTGCCCCCATTATCGTGGGAGTGGCCATCGGCTATGCCGTGGGTTTCCTGTCTGCCTTCACGCATTCTGTGGGCAGCGATATTCTCACCTGGGCGTCGCTCGTCTTGGTGATCCTTCTTTCCGTGTTCGTTACGGTAATCCCCTTCGACAAGGATCAGCTTGCCGGCGAGCACGATGAGGAGGGCGGCGCGACGGAAACCCATGAGCAGGGTGGAGGTCGTTGGAAGAAGAGTTGCGAGACGGTGGTGAAGCGGTACGGCCTCTCAGCACGTGAGACGGAAGTGTTCTACTTGATCGCCAAGGGGTGGGGATCAGACTATATCCAGTCAAAGCTCTATATATCCCCGCATACGGTAAAAGCGCATAGGTATAGCATCTACAAGAAGGTTGGCGTGAGTTCAAGGGATGAGCTCATGATGGTTGTTGAGAAGATAATGGCTGACAAGGACGATGATTCAGCGCTTTAAGGGTTCGGAGTGATGGGCCCTCGGAATATCCCCCCGCTTTCCTTGCCATCCTCAATTTTGTCGGATGGCCGAGAAAGCGGGGTGTGAAAGGGCAGCTCTTCGGGACTGAGAATGCCTTCGGTTCGAATGGTGCGCAATGCCTAATGCGAGCACAGGGGGGCGTCGGGGAGGTCGATGCCCAGGGCGCCGGCGGCGAGGCCGCGGAGCTCTTCGAGGGTGAGCTCGTAGCAGGCCAGGGCGTCGATCCAGCGGCGCAGGCAGCGGCGGCCCTTGTCGGTGAGCGAGAACAGGCGCTTGGCCGAGCCCTCTTCCGGCGTGTCCCATACGGAGGTGACGAGCTCGGCCTCCTCCATGCGCTTGAGGGCGCGGTAGATGCCGGTGGCGTCGGGCTTCTTGCCGCCGAACATGGGGGACTCCGCCGCCTGCTGCACGATGACGTAGCCGTGCAGGGGCTTGTCGGAGCAGGCGAGCAGCGTGAGGATGGTGGGCTGCGACAGGCGGTTGAGCGACTTGCCGAGCTCGGCGCACTCCTTCATATCCTCGTCGGACTTGGGATGGCAGCTGCTCCACATGGGCGGGACCTCTTTCTCGCGAGAATGGACTTCGCCCCTGTGCTCCGGCATCGGCTGCGCGGAGGGTGGACGCGTCTCCTTAGGTAGAATTGCAAACACTATCATCTCATAACTAGTTGCAATATGCCAATATTTTCTTGGCGTTTTGGCGGGGAGAGGGCGAACGGCGCTCAATCTCCCCGTGCGGAGGCGGGGCGGCCGGGAGAGCGAGCGGCGCCCCGATCAGCCGTGAGGAAGCGGGCGGCGGAGCGGTCAGGGCGCTCGCGCTTGCGGCCGCCCCGACCGCCAAACGGTTGCCCCTTGACGGCTGTCGGGTGCTCGACATAACCATTGACCTGCGCAAACTAAAAAACCTCGCACCGTTCGCCGCTTTGATCGTACCGTTAGGGAGGCCGGTAGGCCAGTCGCCAAGAACACGGTGCCCAGCTACCGAGTTCATCCTTGGGAGGGGATGCCGCCTTTCTATCATGGATGCATGGACCGGGACGACCGCGGTAGCGGTGCGCCGAGGCGCGAGAGCGACAAGGGAGGCGATTGCATGCACGAGGACGTTCACAGCCATGCGCGCAGGCTCGACAATGCAGAGGCCCGCGTCGTGGAGCGCTCTGTTTTCGGTAAGGGTCCCACCCGTCGAGCCAAGGCGGCTGCCTTCGAGCGCAAGCCGGTTCTGGGCACGAAGCGGGACCAATCGGTTATCGATGCTTTCTTCGCCGCGCAGGACACCAGCCCTTCGCCCGATGCGGGGAAGGAGGGCGGCCTCCCGGTCCCCGACGACCTCGAGGACCCGCCCTCGACCTGAAGGGGCTTTCCAGCACCGCCCCTTCAGGCATGCGAGCCGGGCAGAAAAGGCGCTAGCTGAACAGGGCGAGCTTCTTCTTGCCGAGGTCGATCTTCTCGGCAAGCTCCTCGAGCGTGCCGCAGTACAGGCAGCCCGCCTGGCAGTGCTGCACGCAGGTCGGCGGCTTGCCGGCCGCCTGGCGGCGGGCGCAGCGGTCGCAGCGGTCGGTGGGGACGGGCACGAACTCGTACTGCCAGCGGCGCTCGTCCAGCTGGTCGGGGCCTATCTGGGTCAGCTTGATGCCGAACCGGTCGGGCGCCAGGCCGTGCTCCTGCTGGCAGGCTATCTCGCAGGTGTGGCACCCCGTGCAGAACTCGTAGTCTACTGCAAGCATTTGCCTCATGCCGATCACTCCTCTACCTTGCCGATGGTGCACAGCTGCGACTTGTACGACGCGCCGAGCCCCGACTTGCCCGGCCGCATGGGCACGAGCTGGTTGATGTTGCTCTCGAGCGTGCCGAACAGCGTGCCGTCCTCGGGCCCGCGCTCGGGGAACCACCAGGCGTGGTCGGCCGAGACGGTGTCCTTGCGGATGCGGGTGGTGAGCTCCGCCTTCTGGCGGCACGAGCCGAAGTTGTTCTCGATGGTCACCCAGTCGCCGTCGGCTATGCCGTAGGCGGCCGCCGTCTCGGGGTGGATGAGCACGGTTGGGTCGGGATGCAGGCGGCGCATGGACGGGCTCTGGCGGTGCTCCGAATGGAAGAACCCCCATTTGCGGGCGCCTGTGGTGAGCACGAGCGGGTACTTCTCGGCCAGGTCGGGCGCCGATACCGGGCTCTCGGGCGGCTCCTCGTACGTGGCGAACGGCGAGAAGCCGAAGT
>ERZ826396.3366-NODE-3366-length-10785-cov-9.399068_pt1 | contig 10785 bp, 12 predicted proteins | sample MGYA00519926_ERZ826396 | MGnify/ENA primary metagenome ERZ826396 (study PRJEB31778, sample SAMEA3449230) | human gut metagenome | biome: human gut; feature: human-associated habitat; material: faeces | place: United Kingdom | collected 2010/2012 ...
TCCCACAAATTGTGACGCACATCTTGCAGAAAGCCTTTTTCAAACACGCTCTAGCGATTGAGAAATGAAAAACGCCAGAATGAAAAGCTTTATCATGCGGTAAAGCGAATTTCATTCTGGCGTTTTGTATTTATGCAGGCATAAGATCCTGGTGGCTGCCGCAAATCAGCGGAAGCTCTTCAGCCAGTTCACCAGGGAATCATGCCAGATATTGTCATAAACGGTTTTCTTCATCTGGTCGGTTACCGGTCCATTGTTTGCCATTTTCGCAAGGATTCCGGCTTGAAGCTCTTCTACGGTCATGTCCTCTGGGGACTTGGACCAGTCTACGGTTATCTGAGATTTTTCGGAGGCTGGTTCGGATGCGGTAGTAGTATTAGATGTTGTACCATCAGCTGCTTTTTCAGAAGCATTTGCGGTGCAATCAGAGTTACCTACAGTAGTCGCAACTGTTTCCTTTATGCTGTCCGTATTCGCAGCATTTTTCAGTGCCTGGGAGGTCGGAGTTGTATTTTGCTCTGCGACAGTGGCAGCAGCTTCCTCTTTTGTCTGGTCTTCGTTGTCAGCCTTAACTGTTGTATTAGTAGTTTCCGGTGTCTTTGCATTCATCTCTACCGGCTTATACTCTGGCATATCCCCAGCCGGAACCCAGATATTTCCGCTGTTTCCGGCAACGGTTACATGAATGCGTCCATTTTCTACAGAAACTTTTTCACCGGTCAGAGTACCTACATATTCAGCTGCATTTCCAGCAGCCAAATCCATAGAAGCGACATTGTCATCATTATTTACAGTGACGATCACACGCACCCCATCCAGGTCACGGGCAAAAGCATACTGGCGGTTGGTGAGCATAAGCTCTGCATAGCTTCCATAATTAAGAGCCGGTGTATTCTGGCGGACTTTTCCAAGAGCAGCAATAAGAGCTGTGCAAGGATTTTTCTCCACTGCGTCAGCGTAATCTGCAAGATTCAGTGCTGGTCTTAAGCTGTCATCGGAAGTGCGTTCTTTTTTGCCCTCAATTCCGAATTCGGAACCATAGTAAATACTTGGAACGCCCGGAAGGGTGTAGAGAAGCACATGAACCGGAGCAAAATGCGCCTTATTGGAAAGCTTGGTGTAAATACGTTCTACATCATGGTTGTCCACGAAATTATAAAGATCAAGGTCGCCCATGTTCTGCAGATATTTTACAGTGTGCGCGATCTCAAAATAGTTATGGTCATTGTGTCCGCTGTAAAGAGCCTTGTGAAGTGCATAGTTTGTAACACTGTGAAGGGTGCTGCCATTTACCCAGCGACTGTAATCGCCGTGGATGACTTCGCCCATCAGCCAGAAATCCGGCTTCACTTCCTCAGCGGTGCGGCGCAGCTGTTTCATAAAATCAAAGTCCAGAACGTCCGCAGCGTCAAGACGGATACCATCCACATCAAATTCAGAAACCCAGAAACGGATCACATCGCAGATGTAGTTCTGCACATCAGGATTACGCTGGTTTAATTTTACCAGAAGATTATATCCGCCCCAGTTTTCATAGGAAAAGCCATCGTTGTATTCGGTATTTCCAGAGAAGTTCACATTACAGTACCAGTTTACATAAGGTGAATTCTGTCGTTTCTCCTGAATATCTTTAAATGCGAAAAAGTCACGTCCGGTGTGGTTGAATACGCCATCAAAGATAACCTTGATCTCTTTTTCGTGGCAGGCTGCAACGAAATTCTTCAGATCCTTGTTGTCCCCCAGACGGGAGTCAAGCTTCCTGTAATCAGTAGTCTCATAACCATGTCCCACACTTTCAAATAAAGGACCAATATATAAAGCGGTGCACCCGATCTCTTTAATATGATCGATCCACGGAAGAAGTGTATTCAGCCTATGCACAGGCTCTCCATACTCATTCTGCTTCGGCGCCCCAGTCAAACCCAGTGGATAAATGTGATAAAAAACTGCCTCGTTATACCAACTCATGTCTAACACCTCTGTCGTTTAAAATAAATTTGTACATTCAACGTCTTCTATAATAGCAGATTTTAGGAGCTTATACCATATAAAAATATGATGATTCATGATACTCTGTAAGGATTGTTAAGAATTTTTTGAAAACGGAAAATATATTGAAAATTTTACTTAAGGGCGAAGGGGTAAAAATAGTGATTCGATATATAAAATGACGGAAGAACAGAAGAAAGCCTTTGTTGAGGCCTGATGGTAAACTATATTGACAAAACCTATTGATATACTATGAAAACAAGGGCATATTTTACAACAACATTAACGAAAGGAAAAACCACTTTCAAAAGCGGAAAAATGGCAGTGAAGAGCTGAAAGTTTCATGCTAAAGTGCAGAAGTGGCGGGCCATCAGATGAATAAAAGGATAGATCCAAGAATTTTTCATAAGAATACTGCAGAAGATTATCTTCGGGCAGCGATAGAGACAGCGAACTGGATCGACACGCTGGCGGTGAAGACAGAGTATGGAAGGATCTGGAAAGCGCTTCCGGAGGGACAGGAAGGATATCGTGAAGATGTTCCTATGTTTACGTCAAAAAGTATGTATGACGGTTCAGCTGGAATCGGAATTTTCATGATCCGTCTTTATGAAGCCACTAGTGATGAGAGATGGCTGAAAGAAGCAGAAGAAGCGGCTGCGCATATTATTGCTACGCAGGTTGGTTCTGAATGGTATCAACATACCTTACATTCGGATGTGAAAGGAATCATTCCTGTGCCGGGATGGGCGGCAGGATCTTATAATGGACCGGTAGGAGAAGCCTATTTCCTGGAGGATCTTTACCAGGTGACAAGAAAGCAGGAGTATCGCGATTTCGTGCTACGCACAGCGGATATTCTTATGGAGGCAGCTTCTCGAGATGAACGCGGATTGTTCTGGAGCGAGCAGGAGGATATTACTGCAGATGGCGGATTTATTGTTTTTCAGGATATTGTATATCGTCGCACTGGAATCCGGAAATATCTGGATTTTGCCAGTGAGGCAGCCGAACCTGGTACGACAGCTGGTGGAGAACCATTCCCACCAGAGTAGTAAGCTACCCGGGAATTTATGTAGGCGCAGCAGGATGCGGCTCTTCTTTACTGAGGGCTTACGCAGTGCTTACAGGAAAGAAACTGACTAATTTATATGAGTATCATTTTTTTGAGAAAATGTAATGTACTTTATAATATGTACGAAGGATATGGTAATTATTTAACTGCAAAATATTAAGGAACGTTTTCTTACATATAAATATAGCGCCTCAGCATACACTGTAAAAACAGCGTCGGCGGAGGCGTTTTTTTGAAAGAGTATATTGAAGAGCGGGCAGTAGAGATTGGAAATTATATTATCGAAACTAAGGCAACGGTAAGGCAGACTGCAAAAAGGTTTGGAATATCAAAGTCCACAGTACATACAGATGGAACAAAATAGGAAGGTTTTGCATTGACATAATCTAATACTAATGAAAGCAGAGGGGCTGACAAGATCATTGTCAGCCCCTCTGCTTTATGGACTTTTCTGCGATTGGTTAATTACTTATTTGAAAATAATTTCAAAATCCTCTACTTGCTGGGTCTTCTGGTTTACAGCTCTGAAACCAACTACATAGCCTTTGCCACCTTTGACTTTGATAGAAGAGCCATTTTTCACCATTCCATAAGTTTGAGTTGCCCCTTTAGGAAGTACGGTGAAGCCTTGTCCCTCTAAACGCCAGCCCTTAGCCAGTTTAATATTGACGGCGCTCTTTTTCTTAGCGAACTTTGAATATTTCAAGGTATAGCTGGTTTTTGTTTTGAATTTTGATGATGAAATACTTGTTTTTCCGATCTTGATGGAAGATACTGGATTTTTGTATTTTCTGACAGTAACTTTTTCTGTGATGGAATAACCATTATAACTGTAGTGTATTGTTGTCTTACCAGCTTTTTTTAAGATCAGAAGTAAATAACCGCCATCATCGTCACCGACTGTTTGAATAGTTGCAACTTTTGGGTTGCTGGTTGTTACTTCTGTGACGGCGCCAGTGTAGCTGGTAAGGAAAACTTTGTTCTTGCTGTCGCCAGTGGAATATTTGTCTTTTGCGGAATATAAGGTGCATTCGCGCGAGAAAGTGTGAGCTTGTACAGGAACCACGCCTAAGATCATAACTAAGGCGAGTGCTAGGCTTAAAAAAAGGCTAAATTTTTTCTTCATACTTAATGTCCTCCTTGTTATCGCAGAAAAATCATGTTAATGGTATAAAAGATAATATAAATCATAATATCTTTTTAAATATATTATCATACCCAAATTGATAATACAATAGTGTTTGTTGAGGAGGGGTGACATGGCTGCGATTTTTAAACCCAAAAAAGACATCGTCGAATTTGAAAACAAATCTGTGCGTTTACCGAAGCCGCTTATTGATGACATCCAGAAATTGGCTGATGAAAACGAAATGTCGTTCAACCGCGTGGTGATTCAGTGTATTGAATTTGCGTTGGAACACCAGGAACGTGAAGAGGAAAATAAAAAAAACGTGTAGAAAATGTAGAAATGTAGAAAAATTAAGCGTCTGTCAAGCCCTTTATCCGAAGGACACTCGCAATGCGAGTGGGGCTTGACTGGCGCGGTTTAGCGGATGAGAAAATATACTAAGAAAAGGGGGAAGCCACAAGTTGGGCTTCCCCCTTGATTAATTTTATTTCTTTTTGATTGTGTTAAGGTCTACTTCGTCAAATTCAATTTGTTGTAGAGTGCCTTCTTCGGAATCAAGAGTGAGATTATCGTAGTCATCTAAGTTAGCCTCGCCCTTGTTCATCTGTTCCAGAAGAAAGCGACAATGACTAATCACAACTTTCTGAAGCTCAGAAGGTAACAGAGAAAATTTCTCGAAAACATTTAATTCTTCAATGTGCCAGCCCTGAGGCGCTTTGAGAATAGAAATTCGCTTAGAAGGGCGTTTGAGACCTGTAGGCACAAAACGGACTAAGACGTTAGATGTGATAGTTGTAGGCGCAATATTAAGATATTTTCCCAAAATAGGATCATGAGTGCTTTCTGCGGGCATCTTTTTGGGGTTAAACAGATATTTTACATTATCGTAGAGTTCATCTGCATATTTAGCATATCCTGTAGCAGAAACCCTCTCGGTTTTTCTTAAAAAAGCCATATTGGCGATACGGTTCTTTATTTTGATTTCATTCATCGTATTCGTAGGAATGGGTACTACCAGTCGAGGAAGTTCACGTACAAGATTGTCTATAGCGAGTTTATCCGTATCGGATAAAAGGTTGTAGTATAACTTAAAGGTCTTTAATGTTTCTAATTGTTTTTGCTTTTTCTTACTACTCATGTATTAAATCTCCTTTATCGTTTCTCTAAAGCTATTATAACTAATGGGCTAATTAATGGTAGGGGGGGATTTCTTTTTTTTGTCCCCTTGTAAAATAAAAGGGATCAAGTTTCAAAAACATCCCACAGACGTTTTGGGGGAAATGAGGTAGGATAATCTTGCAAGAAACAAACAACTAGAAAAATTGAAAGAAGGTTTGAATTATGGAAGCAGTTTTAACGGTAACATTTGTTGGTGTAAAGGAGGGCGCATCTAAGAAGAATGGGAAGCCTTGGACACAGTGCACTGTGTATTCATCAAACGATATGATGTCGCATATTTTCTGGAATATTAAGCCAGATCTTATGAAAAAGATTAACCAACTCAGCCTTGAACGCGGTGACCTTATTGATCTCAAGATTAATCTCAATATGACGTCGGGGCGTCCGTATATCGAAGTAATTGATGTGGAACGCTCAGAGCTGATCTGAAAATCAGAGCTAGATTGAGGGGACTGGGGCGTGTCATGCAACGAACACGAACTAGAACCTTTGAAAACCTGTAGAAATGTAGAATTTTTGAAATCTTCCCCAGCTTTTGGGCTTGTCGGGAAGATTTCTCCAAAATTATTATTGGAGAAATGTTAAAATGGCAGATTTAACTTTGAGACAATGCGAACTGGTATGTAAATTGTTTGATGAAGAAGGTAAGCCTTATATTACCGTGGAACAGGTTATTGAAGTCGTGCAAAAAAGAAAATGTATTGAAAATTATGGCTTTATTATTCATGACAAGGATACTGTGTCAGTGGAAGAGGCAAAAAAGAATTGTGAGTTACAAGTCGGAGCGTTAAAAGCCCCCCATATTCATTTGATAATGAAATTTAATTCTCCACAACATGTGAAAAATGTAGCGAAATGGTTCGGGGTTGAACAACAGTTTGTTTCAAAACTACAAAATGGATGGGAGCCTGCTGTCAAGTACCTTGTTCACCGTAATGCACCTCAAAAATATCAATATTCGCTTGATGAGGTTAATGCTAACTTTAATGTAGCTGAAATTGTCGAGGCTCCGTCTGGGGGGCGCAAAGGTATGGCAGATGCTGTCATTGATAAAATCATATGTGGAGAGATTAAAGAATTCCAACGCGCAACAATTGACCCGAAGATTCAAGTCAATTATGCAGTGAAGATTGATCGAGCATTTAATGTTTATAATGAACGCTGTGCTCTTGAACAGAAGGCGAGAGCAACTGAGGTAATATTTATTACAGGGCAAAGTCAGTCTGGAAAAACTACATTTGCAAAGCATATTGCAGAGGAGCGTGGTTTAGAATATTTTGTGTCATCTGGAAACAATGATGTTCTGGATGGTTACCGCCAGGAGCCATGTTTAATACTTGATGAATTTCGTCCAGAGTGTATGACTCTTTCTAATGCCTTAAAACTACTTGATAATAATACGGCATGTTATGTAAATCGACGCTATCATAATGTTTATGTTAATTGCGATCTGATAATTATTACAACAACACTGAGCATAGAAGAGTTCTTTGAAGGTCTTCGTAATCGGGATTCAGAGGATATTGTCCAGTTAAAACGACGGTGTGGGACATTGATTACAATGGAAATGGAGCGTATTTTCATTCAAAGGTGGAATAAGACGACAAAATCTTATAGTACACCAGTTGCATATTTAAATCCTGTCCCAGAAATAGTTAAAAGCGAGGAAGAAGCAGAAGAGAAAAATGTGGAGGAATTTGTCAATGAGATGATTCCATTTCTCAAACGTGCAAATTCAAATAAGACAGAAACAGAGTTTGAGAAAGTTCCAGAAAATGAGCAGCTGGAAATTCCATTTGAACAGGAGGAGCAGAAATGAAATATATAAGATATACGGCTTATTTTTTATTTGTTATTGTAGTGCTGTGTGTATATGGTTTGGTATATCCAATTTTGTTTATCTGTGAGAAAGTATTGTTTACGAAGCTGGTTGCAAGAGGTATTAACAATTGTTCAAAGCTTTTAGACAAGATATTTTTGCTGATTCCAAGTGCGGTAGTGAGGGAGGTGATACTACAAATGGAAGAAGAGTCGGATGACGAGCTTTTAGAACGAGAATTTGCAGAGGCTAAACAGCGTTGTAAAGACTATCGTGAAAAGGGAACAGCATTTATCAAAGAAATGTTGAGAGCATGGCACAACTTACTTAGATCATTAAAGAAACATCGTGTCTTAGTAGCATTGAATCAGAATGCAACTATTCCATTTTATCGTGAAATCTTCAAATTTCTTCGAGATTATGCGGAGGATTACAGGATTGCGCCTGGTATACTTCCACTAGATATTAATGAAATTCTTCACATTAAAGTTCAGATCGTTGGAATGAAGGAACATTATCTTTCATCAGCGGAATTAAATGAACATTTTACGCTTCGTCTTGTAAACGCGCTATCAGATAATAAAGAACTGTTTAATATTCCTATTAACTTCTGGGATGACGCTGTCTTTTTTCCTAATTTAAAAAGGACTTTGGAAGATGGGTACATAATTGCGTATATCGCTTTGTCAGTTGCCGGAAAAGAAGAGCTTATTCGATTGAGAAACAGTGAACGAGGTGCAACAGATACTCGTTTGGAGGAGTAAAAATGCAGTTTGGATATGATTTAACGATTTGGGAAAATGAAAAAGTAAAATTTCCTATTAGATTACCGCAAAATACGTGGATTAATGGAATGTTTTGTGGAAGCAGTGGATCTGGAAAGAGTACTGAATTACTCTATGTTATTGCTTCAATTGATGAGCCCTGTGATATTATGTTCTTCGATTTCAAAGGTGAATATCCAGAATTACAGCATTGTGAGAATTATCGTAGTGGAGATGAGGTGATTACTGGTTTGGAAGAGTATTATGCTGAATTTCAGCGAATAAGACGCAAAGAGGTGGTGCAACAGCGACAACGACTGTGCATTATAGAGGAGTATCCAGCTGTTGTGCAATATGCAGGAAAATCTGCGATACGAACAAATGTACAAGAGATGTTAATGCTCGGTAGAGGTGTGGGACAGGGAAATGGTACATGGATTGTTGCACAGCGTCCAGATTCTGCATTGTTTCCAGGAGGTGCTAAACTAAATATGCATTTTATTGTAGCAATGGGGTTTATGAATCAAGTTGATTGGTCTGTTTGTTTTCCGGGAACAGAAAGCCCTATGCGAAATTTTCAGACAGGGCAAGGGATGATCTGGGCAGATGGAAAAGGTGAAGCACGTCCTTTAATAGTGCCGTATATCCGTGATAAACAACTATTATTAAGCAAGGTTAAAAATCACTTGAATGGGATTTGGTGATAGGACGGTGATATTTACTTGTGAAAAAACATAATATGGGGCAAGGACAAGAATGTGAAGGAGGACGCTCTTCTGTGAGAAAATTGAATTATCGTTTTCATAATTCAAACGATCCAGAAGAAATGGCAGAATACATATTGAAAATTTTCATAGAAGTAAATCAGCCGAAGGTTGAAAGAGCATTGCAAGAAGCTTTGGATGAGAAAAAAGAGAAAGCTGAAAATAATAGTTGATATGGAATACACCACGTAATGTTGTGGTGTATTTTTATTGCCAAAAACAAATTTTTACAGTATAATAAAGATGTAACTGATGGGCTGTAGATGTAACTGATTGATTTTGGGGCGAGGAGAGTGCAAATGAATATAGCAGCATATTGCCGTGTGTCTACGGAAAAAGAAGATCAGCTTAATAGTTTAGAGGCACAGAAAAAGTTTTTTATGGAGTACACCCAAAGAACAGGGGACAAGCTAGTAAAATTATATGCTGATGAAGGAATTTCTGGGACTAAAATAAAAAATAGAAAAGAATTTTTGCGTATGATGAGAGACGCAGAACAGGGCTATTTTGAAATGGTTGTTGTAAAAGATATTTCTCGTTTTGCGAGAAATACCGTTGATCTTTTGCAGAATATCCGAAAATTAAAAGCATTGGGAATAGAAACACAGTTTTTAACAGCAAATATGACAAGTATGGGAAATAGCGAATTTGTTTTAACTATATTTGGTGCACTTGCGCAAGAAGAGAGTGCTAATACTTCTAAAAGGGTTAAATTTGGTAAAAAGTTAAACGCAGAAAAAGGGAGAGTTCCTAATATTGTATATGGATATGATAAAGAAATTGGAGATTATTTTAATCTTGGTATAAATGTTGAAGAGTCGAAAATAGTGAAGCAAATTTATAAATGGTATACAGAAGAGGGGTATGGAGCAGCGAAAATTGCCAATATGCTGAATGAAAAGGGCTATAAAACAAAAAGAAATTGTAAATGGAGCCAGAATGCAATTTGTCGAATTTTAACCAATGAAATTTATACAGGAAAAATTATTAATGGAAAACAGGAGGTCAGTGATTTTCTTACAGGGCAAAGAAAAGATAAAGATGAAACGGAATGGCTAGTTGTAGAACGACCAGAACTTAGGATTATTGAAGATGAAACATTTGAAATCGCCCAGGAGACTTTAAGAAATCGACATGACGCATTTCACATTAATCATGAACGACAAAGCAATAGACATTTATTTTCCACCTTGATTAAGTGCAAGGAATGCGGTTGGTCTTTTAGGAGAACTGTGCATACTTATAAAAATACTTATATAAGGTGGAGCTGTTCAAGGCGAAATGGAAAAGGAATAAATAATTGTTCAAACAAAGAAAAGATAGATGAAGAGGAACTGATTATTATTCTTCAAGAGTATTTTTCTAATATATTAAAAAATAAGAAAAATGTTATAGATCATGTAGTGCGGGAGTTCCAACGTGTTTACAAGGCAAAAGATGAAAATGTGGGATACGAAAAAGAACTAAATGCGAAGCTTTTGAAATTACAGAAAACCAGACAGAAATACATGGATATGTATACAGACGATTTAATTTCCAGAGATGAGTTAAATGAGAAGATTGGTGGTATGCGTCAAGAAATGGAACGATTGGAAAATGAATTAAAAATGGTAGCTTACCATTTAACTAAAGGGGAACAACTGGAAACTATATTGAATAAGACTTTTAAAGAAATAGAGGATATTACAGATGTAAGGCAGATGACGAATCAGCAATTAAAGCAAATAATTGAAAAAATTGAAGTGGACAAGGATGGAAATGTAGATATTTATCTGAGATTGCTGGGAGAAATCGGATTAGATGAATCTGTCCTGTTAAAAGAAGATATGACCTTCCTAAAAAGCGACAACCATACATAAGGACGTGACGACCAGGCTTGCAAGCTTAAATCCAGCACTTGCAAGGCAGGCCAGGGCTGTGCTGGAGGTGAATAAATCAGAGAGACATATCAGAGGTGGTTTAGCTACCAGGGAAAAGTATTTGCATCAACATATGCTGGAAAACAATCTGCACAAAAAAATATAAACTTTTTTGTAAAAAGTGCTTGACGATTCCTTGCGGCAGTG
>ERZ826396.3367-NODE-3367-length-10784-cov-2.354926_pt1 | contig 10784 bp, 11 predicted proteins | sample MGYA00519926_ERZ826396 | MGnify/ENA primary metagenome ERZ826396 (study PRJEB31778, sample SAMEA3449230) | human gut metagenome | biome: human gut; feature: human-associated habitat; material: faeces | place: United Kingdom | collected 2010/2012 ...
TTCATCGTCATAGACTTCATAAACTGTATCATCTGCAGGGGAATCTTTCCTTGCTACGGTATCACCCTGGTAATACTTCGCATCATCGCTGATCTTATATGCTCCCGTCTCGGTACTGATCTCTTTTGGAAGGGTTCTTCCTTCTGTCCCGCTCACGTACTCATACTTTGCATGGTATGGGATCGCCAGTACGTCACTTGTTTCGTTTGATGTCAGTTTCACATCCTTGTCGATGGTAGTCACCGCTGAATTTTTTACTGTCTTCATTGGAACGTCCAGCGGATCCACCGTAGTCTTGATTTTCAGCGATAATGTCTGTCCGTTATAATTATTGCTGTTTGACAGCCATGAATATCCCATTGTAAACGTCACCGTTCTGCTGCTTTCATCATAGGAAAGATTTCCCTGTGACGTGATATCTTTTCCGCTGCCGTCATAAATCGCTGCAGACTGATAAGTAAGCCCTTCTGGTATCTTGTCTGTCATAGCAAACGACGAATACGTTGTCATCGTATCGGCATAAAACTGACCGATCTTCTGTTTTACCATATAGTTGATCACATCGCCTTCTTCATTTCTGTCCTTGCCATCCGAGGATTTTACAGGATTAGCCATGATCGCATACGCACTATATGGGATAAACTGGGTCGCACAGTTTCCTTCTGTGAAAACACCGCGGAACGTCCCGCCTGTAGTCGGAGCATAAAATCCGCCTTTTAAAAGGGAATCATCCCCACCTACATCTGTCGCTTTTGGCGTCGCAGCTCTATTGCCGCTGAAATTCAGGAAACACGTACTGTATCTATAGAAGATCCCGGAAAATCCGCTTTTGGCTTCCCATGCCTCTTTGAAGTAATTGGCTCCTGCATCGATATCTGATAGACACTGGAAAAACGGCAGATCTACCACTTTTCCCGTGTCATGCCAATACATGGTCGTCGTGATATCTATGGTTTTAGGTGCACGATATCCTGCGCCGATCCCTGCAATGGTCGAAGACATCCACATTGACTCATCTGCAAGATAACACACGGCAAAGTAATTATCGCTCCGCTCTCCGGAAGCATTCCTCTTGCCTACCGTTATGGAATTGAAGTGGATTTTGGCATCGATCTGTCGCCCGTTGATCTTACCCACATTGGTGAAATTCAGATCCAGAAAATTAGTGTAGGTAAAGGATCCCGTCTTGGTTCTGATGGGAACGCAAAGCAGATCATAGTTGTATTTCCCCTTGATTACTTTGCCTGAAACACCACTCCACGAAGCTGTATAATTGTGATACCCAAAATACAGTTTATTGCTATAATTCACTCTGACAGAGGTACTCGGAATCGTTTTCAGGGTGGCTGCAGATGCAGGAACTGTCGTGATCCATACGCTCGTGATCAGAAAGAACAAGACTATGAGGATCAGTATGATTTTTGATTTACATTTTTCCATATAGCTTTCCTCCTTATCTGAACGAACTGACTGCATCGCTGCTTCCATCCGACTGTACTGTCTCGCTGAATACGATCATCTGAAATTCATCTACATCCTTTTTTGCAGTGATCTGTGTAAAAAGTGGGACAGTGCTTTCGTTCGCCTTAACGCTCTTTTTATAGTAATAGTATCCGTCCGGCTGTTTCACAGTCCAGTCAGAGGTATTAAAATCAATATCAACCGCCGAAGCTGTGTCCGGATCTTCAATTTCTGCAAACACCCTCACATAACAGTCCACACTGCCGTCATTTTTGACAGATACTTTTTTGGTATAATCTTTTCCAGCTTCAAACGAATCATAGGATCCAAAGGTTTCTTCAATATGACTCGTATTTTCTCCTACCGTAAATGGATTCTGCAGGGAATCTTTCGATAAAAGAAACGCTGCAGTAACAGGGATCAGAATCGAAATCATGCAGATCAGTATGATCGCCAGAGCTGCTTTTTTTCCGGCAAAGATCTGTTTCATCTTCATTGTTCTTCCCTACCTTCTTTTTTTATTTATTTTGTGTCTGGATCAGCTTCAAAACTTCTGCCGGAGCTGTTGTTCCTAAATCAGTTGTCTGGATTCCATACGCATCTACATCAACACTGATCTTTGTTCCTTCATCGATCTGTGCTTCTACCAGATTAAGAAATGTTACACTGTCAAAGAGAGCATTCGTGGTTTTGCCCGGAGCCAGTGTTTTCATTGTTCCATCAGCTCCAACATACGCATAAACATATGTAGTGCTGTCAGCACCGCTTTCTTTTGATACTTCTGTCCAGTTTTCATTTACAGTATAAGTAAAGAGATCCTGACTCTTTGCTTGCTGCAAACTGCCGTCTGCTGCAGCTGTCTTTACATTTGCAACCGGCACCTTCACCTGCAGGAAAACAAAGGCATCATTCGGTCCGTCGTTTGTGATCTGCGGATCTTTTGAAATCGTCTTATTCGGTGTCAGGTCTTTACCATTATCCGCGTTCCAGTTTGGCTCAGTAAGCTGAATAGATATATTTCCTACAGTAAAATCGTTTGTCTTGTTATCTTTGTCAGTAAAAAATGCTATCGCAGATCCGATTGCAAGCAGAGCAATCAATACGGCTGCAATCGTGATAGACTTTAAATTTATAAATTTCTTCGTCTTCTCATTCATCTTCATTTTCTCCTTCGATTCAAAACTCATAAAATAAAAGAGCTGCAGTGATCCTACAACTCTTTAATTCGATATTTAACTGTTTATTTTTCCATTTTGCGTTTTCTGCCCGCCATGGCAGCAGCCGTTCCGGAAATAACCAGAAGTGCAATCGTCAGCGGCAGGAAAATACGCATCGTATCACCTGTTTTTACAGTGCTGCCAAACAGCTTGTCCTTATCGGTTATTTCAATCGTTCCGATCGGGTACTTCTGCACTACCTTATCGTTATCATGATCCTCCAGATCCGGATGCTGATCTAAATTACGATAGATATTGATGGATGCGCTGTTCCAGAACTCTTTCAGGTTCTTTGCTGCATCTTCATTGACTACGTGCATGTAGAAGACAGCTGGTTCATAATGAACTTTCTTATTTGCTTTTGTCGGTCCATTTGCATCCGACAGATCAAATTTTTCACTATGCTTGGTTGAGATTCTGGCGATGGTGTCATCTGTAGATTTCAGATCACTTCGATCCCAGTTTGATGTTCTTGTCGTGAATCCTTTTTCTACGCGGCCGTGTTCAAATGCGATCCCCGTGATGTACTCACCATCAGAGAGTTTCAGATCAGAAACTTTCAGAGTCTGACTTTCCAGCGTAGATACGTCTGCTTTCCAGATCTTCCATCCGGAGTAATCTGTAAGTCTTGCATTATCCTTATTCCATGGATTTTCTGGATTTGTAGCACAAGCATTATACTTTGCTGCATCTTCTTTATAATCAGAAGGAGTCTTATTCGTCCTGTACCAGATATTCATTTTCCCGTCATAGTCCTCAAAGGATACCGGAGTTTTGATCGCTGCAACATTAGCGTATCCGGCTACTGCACAGTCGATCGTATCGATCATATTGAACTCGTCAGCCCACGTATTGGATCTGGATCTGTAATCAATAGTGTAGTCAAAATAGCTGCTGTCGCCGAATTTAGTCTGCCGTTTATCGATCTGACCTTTGATCTTGATTGGCTCATCCTTCATCTCAACTTTTTCATCAGCCCCTACCTTGAACTTGATTTCAGTTGCCACTTCATGTGTTCTCGGACCGATAGTTTCTTTTAAGATATACTCTTTTCCGTAAGTTAGGCCTTTGATCACGTGTGGTGTATCTGTAGATACCCATTCTTCTACTACAGAATCATCCTTTGGATCGATCACCTGCAGTGTAGCTCCCGGAAGCTCTGCTCCGGTCGTGGCATCCACCTTACTGATCGTTGTCTTTGTCTGGACGTTCTTTATCGTTTCATCGTGAGTATACACTTTTGTGGTGTAATCCTGCTGGCGGAAATCAAAGCTGTACTTATTATCATTTGGAACATAACCATCAGCTTCTTTCGTTTCCTTTACATACATCTTGCCCATCGGAAGTCCTGCGATCGTGCATTTTCCGTTTGCATCCGTTTTACCTGTTTTGATCTTATCACCCTTATCGTAAAGCTTTTTAAACGAAACGGTATCATAAATTTCGTCTGCTGCATAAACAGTAAACTCAACCCCTTCAATTCCTGCTCCGGTGTCCTGATCCAGCTTATTGATCACAATATCTCCAGTCGGTTTTAAACGATTGACGACGATCTGCTCTGTCGTCTGATCCTTATTTACCACTACCTGAAATGATGAAACTGTCCCGGCATGATGATCAGGTGATTCCACTTCTGTCAAAGTATATGTTCCTACCGGAACCGGATCAATCAGAAGTTTTCCAGACTTTACGGTATATTCGAACCCGTCTCCATCATATCCTGTAGCCGCGTCAAAGGATTTTAATACGAACTTCGCACCATCGATGAACTCGGATTTCTCATTGATCTTTTTTAATTCAACGGATCCAAAATCAAGCCATTTCACAGAGAGAGAAGTTTTGATTTCTGGATCTCGAAATTTTTGTAATTGTCCTACATCCTGTGTACTATGACCATCTTCACGAGGGAAGGTAATGATTAAGGCTTGATACTTCCACCCAACACCAACATTTCCAGAAGACCAATTTCCTGTTACCGTTGATGGTGCTTCGAAATGAAAGGTTGTTCCTGCGTTTAATGTAACACTCCCTGTTTTTTTATTTCCTTCTTTTGTTACAAGCGTTGCTCCTGATGGTACTGTAAATGTTAAGGAATCTCCCGAATCACCCGTAATGGTAACATCTTCTGTTATTTGTTTTTTTTCTTTAACATTCCACTTGGAATTTAATGTAGTTTTACTAAATCCTACAGTTTGCCCTGGAGGCGTAGGTTGGGATTCCACGAAGGCTTTAAACGCATTAAAAGATACGCCATTGCTTGTTGCTCCAGAATGGTTTCCATTGGAATAATACGTGTCCAATAGCAGTGATGTCAGGACGATACCAGATTCTTTTCCATTAAATCCCGACCACTGGCCTGGGCCTCCCCAGCCATAATACAAAGCTTTTAATACTTTGGGATTATTATATGGTGATGTTGAGTCCGATACTGCCCCTGATGACGGAGAACGTTTTTTGTGTTGTAGACAAAATGCGGGTTCTCCATTGATTAAAAACTCTCCGACTTCGGAGCGTCCTGCTGGATCATTGTCAGGCAGGTACTTCTTTACTACCGTTATCCCGGATGCCGCACTGGCTTTTAAAGTACTCAGCGGAATAACTGCAGCCAAAACTAAAATAGCGGCAAGGATCCAGCAAAGGATCTTCTTACCGCACTTCATGTGTGTAGCTATCATGTTTTTTCTACCTTTCTTCAAAATGTGATTATCATAACAACGAATTAAATCTCTATCTACCCTCCTCTCGAAAAATGTTAAAATATATAAAAAATCTCCTTTTTTCTCTATAATAATATGTAAGCCAATAAATTTTTTATTACTGAGAATCGAAAGGAGATTTTTTATGCAAACGTTAATGCCTAACTTCCCACTTTTCACCACACCCTTAAGTTTCTTCATCACTCTTGCCGCTATCTGCGTACCGCTCGGAGTCTTTCTCCTCTATAAAGCTTTTAAACTTCCCGATAAGAAAGAGGAAGAAGACTTCAAGCGAGCCACAAAATATGGTGTACGTGAATACGAATCATATCAACAACTAAAAAAAGTACGCTCCACCTTAAAATTCCTGCATTTTATATCTGAGAAATTAAGTTTACTCGGGGGTGTTTTCATTCTCATTCCTCTCGCACTCCTGATACTCAAGCTTATGAGTGAACATTAGGGTTTTCTTGCTGCAAAATGGAATCACATCACATATAAATCTTTTAAGCGACTCTATTATTGCACGAATCCCTTCGTAAGGTGGCTCTTCACTCTCAAGATATTTTGAATTCATCGTGATATGGTCGATCGAATCAAACGGAACGAAATAATAGGTATTCATTTTTTTATAATGGATACCTTGTTTCCTTCTAATACCACTTTTCCCTCGACTGGCATACTTTCTCTCGTGCTTATACCATGCTCTTAGAATTTGCTCTGGGTAAAGGTATATTTTATTTGATAATAATTGTATATCCAGTATTTTACCTGCCTTAGTTATGATATTTAATCTGTAATAATAAGGCACCCATCCATACCATTGTGTTATCATTTATAACTCCTATCCATCACCTGTAAAATAAAAACAGCGCATCCATTTGAACACGCTGCTTCTCCTACTCTATTATCTACCAGGTTCCATCCCAGTCTTCTTTTTCTGTATATTCCCATGAATGATTTCCATCTATTTTACCCCCATAGTTCCAACCACCGCTTGATGATCCGCCGGATCCTTTGGAACTGGATCCACCAGATCCTTTAGAACTGGAACCGCTGGATCCTTTAGATGAACTATAACTCTTGGATCCAGATGAAGATGATCTGCTCTTTGACTGAACTGTCACTTTCCCTGTTTTGGAATCTACCGATACACTGGATCCAGACATATTAGCTGGTTTCTTTGCAACTGTTACAGTAACATCCTTAGTGGCTTCATTTCCTGCCTTATCTTTGGCAGTTGCCTTCAACGTATATGTGCCCGGTGTTTTTAGATCTACGCCGGAAGCATCAAAGCTTACTTCTGCCGGAGAAAGATCTGTTACTGTGATCAGTTCGTTAAAATTAAGATCAACACCCTCGATCGTATCAATGCCAGCTGTTGCTGTTGCATTAAACTCCGGTGCTGTCGTATCTGCGACCTTTACCGTAACATCTTTTTCCTTGCTCTTATATTTCAGCTTTACCGTATATTCCCCGATCTGATCATAAGCCTGACCTTCTACCGGATTCTTCTTATATGTAACTTTCGTACTTTTTACGATATCCTTATCTACATCCTTTGCCAGATAATCTTTCGCATCTGTACTGATCTGCTGACCAAATTCAACATTCACTGTATCTTTTTGCAGCTTAAGTGGATTATGCAGCAGTACTGCTGCGCTGATTCCACCAGCGATTACTACTACGATAGCAGCTGCGATCAGCAGCTTTGTCTTTTTTGTTATCTTCTTCTCCATAGTGCTTTTCCTTTCTATTTTTTTAAAAAAGATCTTAATTCAGCAGACGTGGCTCTTGATCGAGCTGCGTCTGCAGCTTTCTGTGCCTCCGTTAATTGTCGTTTGGCTTTTTTTAATTCTCGTTCCAGCTGTTCTATTCTTTCATTCTGAACATCTGTTTTATCATCTATTTGTTGCTGTATAGTCTCTATATTTAATAATAAAATCCCCTCACTAAGACTTCGAACCTGTCCAGAATCAATATAGTCAATTAGTTTCTCAACAAAACTTATACTTAAATATTCAGAAGGAACAACTGAGTCCATAAGTCGGTTGTTTAGATTATCTATCCTTCTCTGTATTTTCTTTCTTTTATAAAAAATCTCATCTAACTGTTGATTAACAGAAGGTTTTCTTAAGTGAATAAATTTAGACAACATACGCCATGCAACGGCACTAATTATCACAAGAAAAATACAGATTAGAAACTTTCCTCCAAGTAACCGGCCAATTACATATATGGAAATTAAACATAATGGGCACAACATTTTACGACCAAAAGACATCTCATTCTTTGGATTCCTGATATTTTCTTCTTCCATATCATATGAAGTCTGCCTCCATTTTAAAGACTCTAGATTTCTTAAAATATCAAGAGTTTCCTTTAAATCCACCATGATTTAGTTCTCCTTTGTTCCTACTTTTACCTCTCGCATTTTCTCTATAGAGATCTTGGCACGAATCATATTTATTTCATGCTTACTTTTTCCCTTCTCATATTATACGATACGAGGATTCAATACGCAAGAACATACGTTTCGTTTTTCCCATTATGAGGATCATTCCCTCCTTCCTCAGGCTACAGATCCAGATCTTTTATCTCAACAGTTATAGTCTTTAGTTTATCAGTTTTTAATCCTTCCGTTTTAAATGCAGGGATTTTTTCACCTGTTCTCCAATCATATCCTCTTTTTTCACATATCCTTCTTGCAGCTTGCACACTTTCATTGTCTGGGTGCCCCTGAGCACGAGTTAATGTTTTCTCAATTATTGTCTTATCTCTTAGCTCCCCAGCCTCTACCAGTCTGCGATACTCTTCTTTTGCAGCAGTTCTTTTCTCTTTTCTTCTCTCGAAGGAATATCTTTTTGACTTTCTGCGATCCTTACAACCTCTTTGGCATATTCCAGCTCCTCAGCTGCTGCTTTTTCTTTTTCTCGCTTCTGGAATTCTTTTACTTCTGGTTCTGTCCCATCTTTTATAACTTCCTCGAGCCAGTCTTCATATTTTTCCCATACTTCTGGGTTAATAATTGCCAATTTCAGAGCATGCACAGTCCTTACTTTGTACCCTTTTATGGTTCGTATGTCCTCGGATAATTTCAAATCATATCCGCTTACAACATTTGATGAATATTTCAACTCATCATCAACATATAGGCGCGCATTAACTAATTCAAGCGGCTTTTCCCCCATTTCTAATATATCCCCATCTAGCCATGCTGTTTGTTTCTGCATGTAATGATGGTAGTCTATTTCAATTCTAAAATTTGATCCAGACTCTATCTGTTTGAATTCAAAAACCTTCATTTGATCTACTCCTTTGTAAAATCCGGATTATGTTCTCTAGCCCAGCTTTCCAAAAGATCCTGGATAACAGATTCGATATCATGTTCATCGTATTCAGCTGGGAAATACTTTTTTCTGGCTTTACTTGAGACTCTGAATACCGGCTTATATTTAGGCTGACGGGGAACTGAATCACTTTGCTTTGCCAGTGCCTGGTAGATCTCAGCAAGCTCGATCTGATCTACCCCTTCAAAAGATTTACGAAGGATCTTGGCTTGCTCTTCATCTATAACTGCCTGTTCTCTTTGCAGGAAATCACAAATATTATTCTGTACCGATTTTTCAAGATAAGAAAGCTGAACGCCTGATTTGATTGTGAGTTCTTTTTTATCGACCATATCTAATAAATACGGAACCAATTCTGTAAGACGTAAATAATTATTGATTGTTCGTGGAGAAACACCCATTTCTTCTGCAATTTGCTCCGCACTTCGTTTTAATGGTGTACCCAGTGCATCATTAGATTGTTCGTCCCAGTTACGCCCTACTTTCTTTTTAATGGCCTCATATTTCATCTTATATGCAAACGCTTTTTCAGAAAATGAAATATGTTCCCGGTTAAGATTCGTATCAACCATGATGATATCGGCTTCCTCATCTGTCATCTCCCGGATATCTGCAGGAACCTCTGTGAATCCTGCAAGTTTGGCAGCAAAAAGTCTTCTGTGACCTGCAATCAGATCATATGTGTCACTGTCATCAGACGCCCGGAGGATCAGTGGCATCAAAATCCCGTTTTCTCTGATTGATGCGACCAGCTGATCCATTTCACTGTTTTCCTCTACCTTGAATGGATTTCTGGAACTTGGTACGATCTTATCAACTGAAATCATCTGAGCACTTTTTGTATCAGGCTCTGACGTGATCCCGAACAGATCATCAAAGCTTGCAAGTTTATCATTACCTACTACCATCATCCACCACCTCGTTTACTAAGATCTGATATGCTGCAGCTACTTTTCCTTTAGGATCATGCTTATAAATGCTTACTCCTGTTGCTGGCTGTTCTGCGGCACGTACCGATGCAGGAATAGGTGTATCATACACCTTTACATGTGATCCATAGATTTCGCGGATTTTTCCTTCGATTTCCTTAGCATAGTTTGTTCTGTTATCAAACATTGTAGGAAGGATTCCTGCGATCTCCAAATCAGGATTGATCTGGCGTTTTACCTTGCTAATCGTCCGGATCAGCATTTCCAGACCCTTGACCGGAAGAAAAGATGTCTGTACCGGGATCAGTACACTATCTGCTGCAGCAAGCGCATTGATCGTGATCATTCCTAAAGATGGCATACAGTCGATGATGATGTAATCATAATCATCTCTTACACTGTCAACATATTCTTTTAATATCTTTTCTCGATTCATTACACTGACCAATGATAACTCCAACGCTGACAGCTCAATATTACAAGGCAGAAGATCCATACCGTCTTCGGTTTTTAAGACACCATACTTTTTTGTGATCGGTTCTTCCTTAATCAGCATCTCCAATATATTTGAAAGTGTCACATTCAGCTGATCCGGCTGCGGATATCCGAGGGATGCTGTAAGACTACCCTGCGCGTCCGCATCAATTAACAATACTTTATATCCTTTGTTCACCAGACCTGCTCCCAGGTTGGCCGCCGTCGTAGTTTTTCCTACACCGCCTTTTTGATTAGCGATTGCGATTACTTTGTTCATGTGTTCTCCTTCTCTTTTTGGTTATTCTAATAAACTGTTATCTATGAAACCTTCGTCATTTCTGAAATGGAACTTTGCCCGTTCAGAAGTTCAACCTCGACAGATCCCTCTTCCATTTGATATTTCGATACTGGAATCATCTCATTTGCCAAAATCTGATTTCCTACATCCAAAGCTTCATCTGCACAGTTTGCATCAACAACAATCTCTGTGGTGATTACCTGCTTAATTATTACTTTGTGTTTCTGTTTCATAGAAATCTCCCTTCTTAAAAATGATTTTTTACTTCAAAAAGAGATACATTTAAAACGTATCTCTTCTACGGCGTATTCTCTTTTTTCTCAAAATTTTTCTCTTATTTTTCTTGCCTTGCAACA
>ERZ826396.3368-NODE-3368-length-10781-cov-2.949189_pt1 | contig 10781 bp, 9 predicted proteins | sample MGYA00519926_ERZ826396 | MGnify/ENA primary metagenome ERZ826396 (study PRJEB31778, sample SAMEA3449230) | human gut metagenome | biome: human gut; feature: human-associated habitat; material: faeces | place: United Kingdom | collected 2010/2012 ...
CTTTAGCAATCTTTTGTCACCTCATTTTTTTATCGTTTCTATATTATAATAGTTGATTTACAAAAGCAATAAAAATTTATTTTTCTTTTTTATCATCCGCATAAACGCCTGAAGATATTCGCCCACAATTCAATCTGGATCCTGAAATAGTTTGAAAGATTCCGAAGTCTGAAAGGTACTTTCCGATTTTTTCTGCTGATCTGGAACCCATTCTTAATTCCTGCAATATACTCTCTCCCGAATCCTTTTAATGCAAAAAACAGAATTTTGATTCCAAATCCCGCAATAAGAAAGGGAAGATTTATAAGAATCTGAAAAAACGGCATATTTTTATAAATCAGATAAATATTATTTCTGGAGGAATACCGGATCTTAAACTGATTATATCTGGAGCCACTTGTACCGCTTCCCACATGATATACCATGGCATCAGGTACATACCAGTTTTCATATCCATAGATTCTGGCCCTGTATCCCACATCCATATCCTCCAGATACGCAAAATGTTCTTCATCAAAATACCCGATTTTTTCCAGTATTTTTTTTCGGTAAATAGCAGCTCCGCCGCAGGCGGCAAAAATCTGCTCTTCCTTTTCGTAGGTGTGGATATCTTTTCCTTTTCCTCTGGCAAAAGACCACCCAAGAGCGCAGTAATAATTTCCTGCATCATCCAGCCTGTCCCTGTCATGATACTGAACCATTCTGGCTGCGCAGGAAAATGCGTTTTTGTGTCTTCGTATGGCGCTGAGCATCTGTTCCACAAAATCCTCAGCCACTTCTGTATCATTGTTAAGAAGCAGAACATAAGGGGCCTTTGCAGCACGGATTCCCTCGTTCACAGCTCTGCAGAAGCCATAATTTTCAGGAAGCTCTATGATATGGACCCAGGAATAATTTCCGGCCACAAAAGAACAACTTCCGTCTGTGGAGCCATTGTCTACAAAAATAACCTCAAAATTTCTTGCGGTCTGCCCTTCCAGACTTCCAAGTACACTGTCCAGAAACGCAATCCCGTTATAATTCGGTATGATTACCGATACTTCCATAACTCCTCCTTATTGCTTCTTCGTCATTCCCGGAAGAGGGCGAAGAGAATAATTCCATTTTGTAAGAGAAAGGTTCTTATTATAATAAGGGTCTCCCTTTTTCAGAATATCAATCCACTGACACCGCATGTACTCAATTTCCTCCTGGAAACGGCGCACCTTCTCTTTGTTATCCTCTGCTCCCCGCGTTTTTGATTCCATATGATAAAGCTGTACATATGGATCATAGACGATCAGCTTATGATTCTTTCGAACCTTCAGACACAGATCTACATCATTAAATGCTACAGACAGCTTTTCGGTAAATCCACCTGCCTCCTCAAAGGCTGTCCGCTTCATCATCATACAGGCTGCTGTCACCGCGCTCATATCCTGAAGGATCGACGCCTTATGAAGATATCCGGTTCTGTTTGCCGGCATATCCACAAACATGTGGCCTGCAATTCCTCCAAGTCCGATCACACAGCCTGCATGCTGAATGGTATTGTCCGGATAGATCAGCTTGACGCCTGCCGCTCCCACTTCAGGGCGCTGGCAGACACCCAGAAGTTCTTTGATCCATCCAGGTGTGATCACAGTGACGTCATTATTCAGAAACAGCAGATATTCTCCATTTGCATGACGGACTCCGTAGTTATTAATGGCAGAATAATTAAATTCTTTTTTCCATCTGAGAAGCCGGATGCGGGGATCCTGCGACAATTCCTTATAATACTGAAAAATCTCATCTGTGGTACTGTTGTTTTCCACAATAATGATCTCGTAATTGGGATACTCTGTTTTTTCTCTGATGGAGTCAATACATGCCTTCAGTGTTTCTTTTTCATCCTTATTTGGAATAATAACAGAAACAAGCGGCTGGCCCTGCACCGGATATTTTACCCGGAAAAATCCCAGATCCGGCGTATGGCTTACGATCCCTTCTGTTCCTGTCCGCTTCAGATGGGCTTCTATCGCCCGCTTTCCCGCGTCAAAAGCGTACATTTTGCTGGCAGGATTGTCTGCGGTGGATGCCTTATGAGTACGCCAGTGATAAAGGATTTCCGGAATATGTCCTACCTTTTCCGCAGTTTCGATACAGCGGAAGATAAAATCATGATCCTGGGCTCCGTCAAATTCCTGACAGAATCCTCCAACCTTTTGTACAATGGAACGTCTTACCACAAAAAAATGGCAGATATAGTTGTTTGATCTCAGAAGATCCAGATTAAAATCCGGTTTCAGATGCGGCTGAAAATGCTCGTCAAGCTCAGTTGTCACCTTATCTTCATCTGTATACACCGCGTCAAGATTTCTGTCCTCATCCAGCGCACGGACAATTTCATAAAGGGCATTGGGCGCAAGCAGATCGTCATGATCCAGAAGTCCCACAAATTCTCCCTGAGCCATCTCAAGAGCCGCATTGGTATTTCCTGCGATCCCTTTATTTTCTGTAAGCTCACTGACCCGGATACGGCTGTCTTTTTTTGTGTACTCTTCCAGCACCTTTTTCATTGCACTGTCCTCAGGACTTCCATTTGCAATACAAAGCTCCCAGTTTCCATAGGTCTGAGCAAGAAGAGAGTCTATCATCTGAGCCAGAAATTTTTCCGGTGTCCGGTATGCAGGTACTGCCACACTGATCAGAGGACTGTACTCAAAATGGTGGTGTCTCTGTTTCTCAAGCGCTGCTTCATCAGGCACATAAGCCTCATACCACGGTCCGTAAGGAACTTCCTCCGGCTCAAATCTTTCGTGAAGCCTTATCCAGAACTCCTTTGGTCCGTAATGCTTCAGATAGCGGAATCCCTTTTGTATGGTGTAGGGACTGAGTTTTTTTAGCATCCGTCCCCACTGGATCCTGCCAGCTGAACTTTTTTCTTTATTCATATAAAACCTCGGTTTATTGTCATTTTACCTTCTTTTTTCATAGAATCCGGGTTTATTTTATCATCCCGTCCCGTGTTTTGCAAGGCTGAACGTGTGTATCAGTATTCCGGGCTCACAAAAGTGTTGAATTACATAAAAAAATGGGATATGATAGATTTTGTAACAGTTTCCGCCACATACAGGTTTATTCGTCCTAGTATTGCGGCACACTACCTTTATTTACCGAACCTTTTACAGGAGTATACTTTATGAAAATAAAAAAATTATGCGCCGGGCTTTTTGCCCTGGGAATGGCTTTTTCCCTGATGCTTCCAACACCGGTCAGAGCCGCCGAGGCAGCTTCCGGAATTACCACCAACGCTGTTCCGGGCTGGCCCCAGGGAGCTGATATCACTTCCACAGCCGCAGTTGTTATGGAAGAATCCACCAATACCATTGTCTACGCAAAAAATATGGATCAGCAGCTTTTTCCCGGAAGTACGGTAAAGATCATGACAACTCTTCTGGCACTGGAAAACAGCCAGCTTACAGATCAGGTTACCATGACTGCTACCGGCGTTTCCGGCGTTACTGACGGCGGAGCCAATATTTCCGCCAATCTTGATGAAGTTTTTACCATGGAGCAGTGTCTGTACGCTATTATGCTGGTATCTGCCAATGACATTGCCCTGCAGGTTGCCGAACATCTTGGAGGCTCTGTGGAAGGCTTTGTACAGATGATGAATCAGAGGGCTGCCGAGCTTGGATGCACCAACACAGTGTTTACCAATCCTACCGGTCTTTCTGATGAGAACCAGCACACCACTGCTCATGACATGGCTCTTATTATGCAGGCCGCCATGGAAAATGAAACTTTCCGTACCATTGCAGGAGCCCTTTCCTATACTATCTCTCCTACCAACATATCAGGAGGCGAGCGGGTACTGACAAATAATTTCTCCATGATGAGCGCTGCCAATGCCGCTTATTATCAGAACTGTCTTGGAGGACGTGAAGGATATACGGACGCTTCCGGCAGCACCCTTGTATGCGGAGCAGAAAAAAACGGAGTAACCCTGATCGCAGTTGTGCTTCAGGGCGCATCCGGCACCACAGCCGCCGAAGCCGGAAGCCTTTTAAATTATGGCTTTGACAACTTCCAGATGCTCTCTCTTGGCGATACAGACTTTAACATGCTTTCCGGCGGAAATGTTTATGTTCCTGTGGGAACCGCTACCGACTCTCTTACCACAAAAGACGGCACACCGGAAAATGGTCAGTACACCCGTCAGTATTATTTTGGAAACGCTCCGGTAGGAACCTCAATAATGGCTGCCGTACAGGAACAGGATACCGCTCTTACAGATGCCGGAGAGAAAAATATAGAAGCTGCCAGAAACTACTCCGAAAAGCATACGGCTGTTCCTTACTATGTGATCGCCGGTGCTGGCATTCTGCTTCTTGGTTTTCTGATCTACAGAATTATAAAAACAGCAAAAGCCTGACAGCTGGCAGGGCACCTCAGCTACTGTTTTCAGTAACCGGAAAATGGATTCCCGATCACCCCGGGCGGCGGCTTTTCACTCTGTATGTTTTAGAATTACAAAAAATTTCTTGAAAAATACTTTTCCATACGGTACAATACTCTTGATATAGGGGAGTAGTCAGCACTGTATGGTGCGATTAAGTCAACACCTTGAGCCTCCGGCTCTGGCTTAATCTATACCTTATGCTTTTGGTATACGACAAGACCTGTGTTCCGCTTTCAGGGGAGCACAGGTCTTTTTTACTGAAAATATTCAGGCAGACTTTCCCGTGAAAAAAATCAGGAGGAACCAGTATGGATTTTTTAATTTCCGGCATCACATCTATCACCCCCCAGCAGATCGTTATGTACGTGATTGGCGCTGTGCTGATCTGGCTTGCCATTAATAAGGATCTGGAACCGGTACTGCTTCTGCCTCTGGGATTCGGAGCAATTCTTGTAAACCTTCCTGCTTCCGGTGTTCTGAATCAGACACTTGCAGGTATCGGTGAAACAAATGGTATTATCGAGTGGCTGTTCAATGTAGGTATCGAGGCTTCCGAGGCAATGCCTCTGCTTCTGTTTATCGGAATCGGCGCCATGATCGACTTCGGACCTTTGCTGTCCAACCCCAAGCTGTTTCTTTTTGGCGCAGCCGCACAGTTCGGTATTTTTGCCGCAATCGTTGTTGCATGTTTCCTGGGCTTTGACTTAAAAGACGCTGCATCTATCGGTATCATCGGAGCAGCCGACGGCCCTACTTCCATCCTTGTATCTCAGGTACTTGGCTCCAATTATATAGGGCCTATCGCTGTGGTGGCATATTCCTACATGGCGCTTGTTCCTATTATCCAGCCTATGGTCATCAAGCTTCTTACAACAAAAAAAGAACGCTGCATCCATATGGAATACAAACCGGCTACAGTTTCCAAAAAAGCAAAGATCATTTTCCCGATCGTTGTTACTTTTATTGCCGGCCTTGTAGCTCCGATGTCCGTTTCTCTGGTAGGATTCCTGATGTTCGGCAACCTGCTCCGCGAGTGCGGCGTGCTGAATAATCTTTCCGATACCGCACAGAACGTACTGTCCAATCTGGTATCCCTTCTTCTTGGTATTACCATTGCGTTCAGTATGAAGGCTGACACCTTTGTAAACAAAGAAACTCTTCTTATTATGCTGATCGGTCTTGCAGCCTTTATCTTCGACACTGCTGCAGGCGTGCTTTTTGCAAAGCTTATGAATCTTTTCTCAAAGGAAAAGATCAATCCTATGATCGGCGCCGCAGGTATTTCCGCCTTCCCGATGGCTGCCCGCGTAGTTCAGAAAATGGCGCTTAAAGAGGACCCAAGCAATGTTCTGATCATGCAGGCTACAGGCACAAACGTATCCGGTCAGATCGCTTCTGTTGTTGCAGGTGGAGTTATCCTGAATGTCGTTGCAAGTATTCTGTAAGAGAAAGGAGATATCTCTATGAATTCTGAGCTTATTATGCAGGCACTTGAGGTTATGTGGAAAGGAATGCTGAGTATTTTTACAGTAATCATCATTCTGACGATTCTTGTGTATCTGATCAATAAATTCCTGAAATAGGTTTTGAAAAACAGCGCGGCGTAAAGCTGCGCTGTTTTTTTATGAACTGAAATATCAGCTTGACAATACTGCATGTCTATAGTACCTTTGTATCATAAGATAAGAGCGTGAAAATTATGTAATAAAATATATTTTATCTGAATTAAAATATGAAATTATATAATTTGCACAAAAATTTTCAGGATACCAGTTTTTGTAGCGTAGTAGAATATACAGAAATGGACTCACAGTTTATTGGATATTATCTATTAAATATTTATACAAAAACAGATTTTCAGTTATGATAAGGAGGGCAGCAGTATGGACGAAATAAAAAGAGAAAAATATAAAAAATTTGGAGAAAGAGGAGTTGTCTTAACCGGATTTTTCTATTTTTAAGTATGATGGCATATAGTAATGATATTGTTTTTTATATTGCAGGCGTTTTATGGTGCGCATCGTTAATGCTGTTGATATATGCCAGCAAAAATATTATTCTTAAAATAATATTCGGATTAATGATACTAGGTATCATAATCATCTTTCTTCTTTTTTAGTCTGAAAATATGGTAAAAAACGGATTTCCTTCTATACCACAGCATTATAAAACTACACAAATTATCTCACAGAAATCTTTACAAAAAAGGAGCTTCCGCAAAGTGGATTTCCCTTCCACTTTTACAGAAACTCCTTTTTTGTTTGACATAGAATCACAGTTCTCCCCGGCTCTCTGCTCCCGGTACATGATCTTTATTTCTGGGGAAATGCAGCCTGGTACACCTCCTCCTGCTCCGGCAGGTGGGTAACATAGCCTACAGGGATTTTGTTTTCTGTGGCTTCTATTATTTTTCTGGCTCCCTCTGCGCCAAAGGCTCCGCACAGCTCAATACAGTCAATTCCATTTTCATACAGGTTTCTGGCTGTCCGGCAGGCATCTTCTATATCTGCAACGCCGATCAGCTGAGACACGCCGTTATGGATTGCCGCTTTATCTGTTTCACTGTTAAATTTTCCCATAATTAAAAATGCAAACTTCATCCTTTTACCTCCATTTTCAGACATATTTCTGATAAATCACCTGGAACTCCTTATTTCTGAGCCTTACTTTTTCGTCTGCTGCAAAAGCTTATTTTCTTATTTACTTTACACTTTCAGTTTGTATCTCTTCCACTGGGACACTGCCCCGGTCACTGCAAACAGAACCCAGAATACTGCACTTCCGGCTGCTCCCGCCTTCAGACCCGGAGCCTCAAATTTCAGCTCCAGACTGTGATCCCCCTCCGGGAGCCGACATGCCAGAAAGCCAATATCGCCTCTTAAAAGTTCTGTTTCTTTTCCGTCAACAGTAAGGCTCCAGCCCTTTTCATAGGGAATCATAAACACTCCATAGCCGTCAGCTTCCGCATGAACGGTTCCTGTAATATAAGCATCCTTTTCCGGAGCATCCAGAATGATCTCTGAGGCTTCCATTACCTGCCTGTCCTGTTCGGAAACAACGCTTTCAATATCAGAAACCTCTTCCAGATCTGTAATCTCATATGCCGGATCATCCTCTGAGGATTTCACAGTTTTGTTTTCTTCCTCAGAGTTTCCGCCACCTTTCAGTACATCTTTCTCTGAGCCCTCTCCTTCCTGTGGAAGAGCGATCACACTTTCCAGAAGCTCATCTCCGTTTTCCTCCGTACACAACGCCTTCATGCTCTCCTCTGTCACCGCATCCGTATAAAAATGCGCGGTTCCTGCCTGAGCCTCATTCTCATGGATATAAAGGCTTCCCACTCTGTCCAGAAGCTTCCAGCCTTCCTGAGGTGTTTCCTGTCCGGAAAGCAGGTAGCGTATTCCAAGGAACGCTGCAAGACGGTTTTCTTCTACATTGTTCCAGAATGTATAATGGTTCTGGTCTGCAAAAAACAGCTCCGGACAGAAGGTTTCCACAAATTCCTTCACATAGCCGTTCATAACGGAATTATAAGAAGAAATACCATTATAGCCCTGGGCGGAAGCATCCATGGCAACTGTTCCTGATATGTAATCCTTTTCCACCCGGTAAAAGCTCTGGTCTTTCTGTTCCAGATAATCCAGGCACTGCCCCAGGTCTGCCCGATACATTTCTCTGAAAAAATCCTGTGGCTTGTTCATTTCTGCCCGGTATTTTGTTTCTTTATCATCTGATTTCCTGTCAGCCTCATACTGAGCCATTTTCTGCTCCATAAGCTCTGCAGGTGTATCGGTTTTCTTCATGGTAACTCTTGCCTGAAAATTCGCTGCTCCCTCGGACGCTACATTCACCAGAAGAGCCAGCGCCAGCACAGCCATAAGCCCCTGCCGCACAGCCTGCTTATATACAAAATTTAAAAGAACAAGACACACTGCCATCACGGTTCCTGTCACTGCCAGGATCAGGATATTTCTTTTATATTCTGCAAAGCCTGCCTGTTTCCAGCCTTCCAGATATGCCCAGCCCATAAGAACTGTTACCGCCAGTATTAAAGTCAGACAGAGCTTTCCGCCCTTTCTCAGATAATCCCACATCCATGCCATTGCCATAAGAAAAAACGGGATCAGAACAAAGGTATATCTCTGCGTAGGCTTTGTGAAATAATTAAACACTGTTCCTCCAACCGGAAAGACCACGCCAATAAAAATCAGAACCGCAGCGCTGTACAGCACTGTTTTTGCTCTTTTTTTCATCTGGGCCTTGCGCAGTACAAAAAGGAACTGGACACTCAGAAACACTGCCAGCACAGAGCAGAAAAAGATGGGATCCTCATAATAGTTCATGGCATAAGACTGAGGACCTTTTGCAAGGCCGAAGCCGTTCTGCAGATTGCTGGAAAACAGATGCTTTATCATGGAATCATAGACCTTTGTGTGATAAGGAGTAAAGCACTGCTGAAGCCACTGCAGAAATCCGGTTCCCTGGCTGTCAAGCCGAGAAGAAACATTCAGAAGCACCTCTGCCATGGGAAGAAATACCACAAGGCTCATCCCCACACCCAGAAGGATTTCTCCGCAGCCCAGCAGAAATCTCCGCACTCTCTGTGCCAGTGTCAGATCATCCACCATCAAAATCCTGAAAAGAAGATAAAGTCCTGTGGCAGCCAGACACATGTAGGTGAAATACACGCTGTAGATTCCGCAGAGAAATACCATCACCGGAAAGAATCCTCTTCCTTTTTTCTTCTGGATAAATTTTTCGCAGAAAAGCAAAAGCAGAGGAATGTAGATCACTGCTGTTCCAAACTGATAATGCTGTCCCCACACCAGAAGGAAACCGCTGAAGCCGTATGCATAGGAGACAGCCAGCTTTGCCCTGGGACTAAAGGAAAACTGAGATAAAAACCAGTAAAAGACCAGCCCGGCTGTCAGCATTTTTATAATCTGTATCACACTCAGATACATCAGCATATGTGCAGGCCCCAGGATTACCCCAAGGCCGTACAGCAATATCAGGAAGGGATCAAACAGATTAAAATTAAAAAGATTCACTCCCAGTCCATTGGAAAAATCCCACAGAGAAAAGCTTCCGTCCCGGATGTCATTGACAATGGCAGTGTAATTCATAATATACTGCTGCCAGGTGTCGCTTCCGATATCGTTAAAAATCATCAGCTGATCTCCCAAAAGATAGTCCTGGAACATAATCAGACTGCTGAATGCCATCAGCAGAAACAGAAGCGCAGGATATTTCAGATCTTTTCCACACCATTTAGTAAAAGCGGTGGCTTTATCCACCGCTCTTTTTTTCTTATGTGTATTATCCATATCTGCTTACATGATCTCCTTCAGATAACGGGCAAGGGCATCCTGCCAGTCCGGAAGACGGGTAAAGCCATGCTCTGTCAGCTTTTTCTTTTCCAGACGGCTGTTGGAAGGTCTCTTTGCCTTTGCCGGATACTGATCGGAGCTTACCGGAGTTACAGTTACGTTCATTCCTGCCTGACGGAAGATCTCCTTTGCAAAATCACACCAGGAAATATATCCTCCCTCATTTGTCACATGATACTTTCCGTACTCTTCTTTTTCCAGCATATCTACAAGAAGCCGGGCCAGATCATAGGTGTAGGTAGGAGTTCCGATCTGGTCGTCCACAACAGTCAGTGTATCATGTGTTTTTCCCAGATTCAGCATAGTCTTGATAAAATTCTTTCCATTGACGCCAAATACCCAGGCAATACGCACAATATAATGCTTGTCGGTATATTTTTCTACTGCAAGCTCGCCCTCATATTTTGTCTGACCGTAAACATTCAGCGGCTGTACCACCGGATCATCCGGTTCCCAGGGACGGGTTCCCTGACCGTCAAACACATAGTCTGTGCTGATATAAACCATCTTACAATCTAATTCTTTACATACCAGGGCAATGTTTTCGGTTCCTGTTGCATTGACAGCTTTTACGATTGGTTTTTTGTCCTCATCTTCAGCTAGGTCAACAGCAGTCCAGGCTGCACAGTGGACAACCACATCTGCACCAACGGATTTTAATACGGATTCTACAGAGGCTTTGTCTGTGATGTCCATAGGCACATAAGGCATGGTAGTAACAGCAGTGCCATCCTGGATGCCACTGTACACTTTTTTGATATCAGAGCCAATACCTTCATATCCTCTTTTTGCCAGTTCGTTCATGACGTCATGGCCTAATTGTCCGGCAACACCGGTAACTAAAACTTTCATTGCATAAACCTCCTTGTGAGACATCCTTGATTAGCGGTTTGCATACATTTTTTCATAGTAATTCTGATATTCGCCGGAAACAATGGTTTCCCACCACTCCCTGTTTGTCAGAT
>ERZ826396.3369-NODE-3369-length-10775-cov-10.867631_pt1 | contig 10775 bp, 10 predicted proteins | sample MGYA00519926_ERZ826396 | MGnify/ENA primary metagenome ERZ826396 (study PRJEB31778, sample SAMEA3449230) | human gut metagenome | biome: human gut; feature: human-associated habitat; material: faeces | place: United Kingdom | collected 2010/2012 ...
TGCGGACTCCAATCCGGACACCGGAGTGTCCAACTTTTTGTCCGCACCCCCTTGCTCCGTTCAAAACGACTAAAGGAAATTGCACTCTATGATCTTATGAATGAAGCAGTTGAAGGAGGCTCAACCTATTTTGACTTAAAGCAAAGAGTGAACACTATTGATAAAGAAGAGTATGAAAACTCAATAAAGAAACTTAAAAGCGAAGTAGAGAAGAATAAGTCTTTTTCTTACAAAGAAGATCTTTATATACTCCTCCCATACAAAGTACCTATCGCATTTCAAGGGCCGATCACTATGATCTCAGGTTTTGATGCTTCATTGATTAATAATATCTATGACTTAAATCCAGCGCACAAAATGCAAGAACTGCATGTGTTAATTTTCCCATTAGAAAACTCATCAGTCATTCTATGTTTCACCAATAAGAATCATCACCGTTATCGTTCTTTTTTCAAAAATGTGAAAAAGTTGAGTCAGGAAGACCAGCTCGCTATCGTGCAATATATTGTATTAGCTTACGCTGAATCTCCAGCTTTTTCTGACACACTCGACAAAAAGACTTTCAATATAAGATCTTTAAAAACGGTTATGGGAATGGAATCGACAATCGCCAACTCTGAACCATCCTCACTAAGTAAAACGATTTTTTTCGCAGCAAAAGAATATAGCTGCGAAAAGGCTTTTGACCTCCCTAATTTATTATTGCCTGAATACTCTATATAAACCTATGGCACCGCACAGCCAGATGTAAAAAACTTAGTTTCAAATATGAACGCAATGATGACAGCATGAATAAGGTTTTTAACCGTCACCGACGGCGCAGCAGCGGAGAGTATTATGATGTCATAACATCTACGCGATGAACACCGTAGTGTTATACCCTTCGAAAAATCGACCTATTTAGAGCTCAGCGCTCACCATAAGACGGGGATCGTACTCGAAAATAGGGCCGTCAATACGGCCGACGTCGTACACGGCCGTATCGGGCAGATCGAGCCCTTCGGCGAACAGGTCGCTTTGCTTGAACGGAGCATACCAGACAAAGTAGTCGGCACTCGACCGCCGAACGACGTCGAGAAACGCCCTGTCGGCAAAGAAGAAATGTGGACGCCCCAGCACAACATCGCCCTCCGCCCGCGAAGCGCGTCTCTCCTTCAAATTAGTGGCTTCTAAGTAGGTTGAGGACTCGTCGAACACGAAGAAGACGAGCTTCAAGCCGGGGTGGTTCTTCCGATAGCTTTGCGCCTGTTCGGCATGCTTCTCGACTATCCTTGAAAAAGCCGAAAGGTAGTTTTGATAGTTGTGGTCGTCCTCGGTTTCGAGGTCGGTTATGGCGTTGATGGTGAGAGCGGCATCATCGGCAGCCAGTGCAAGAAGGTCCTCGAACTCCTGACTGTGCTCCTTGATGATATCGCTTTCGCGGGCGCGCAGAGGGTTCACGTACCCTCTTTTGTCACCGACCCGCTCATGGTCATCCACACGCATCACTTCGATTATCAGGCCACGTTCTTCGCAAACGAAGTCGGGAGGAAGATCACCTTTTCCGGAACAGTCTTCCCAACCCCTTTCGTCCACAACATCTTGAATGATGCATTCGACGGACGCATCCTCCGGCACGAGACAGCATCGCTCGCACTCGAACATCGTGCGGAAATGATCGAGCAAGTAAGCCTCGCAATCGAGCGAGTTTCTTAGTCGTCTTTCATTATCACTCGCCACGAGAACTACTAGCCGTCCAAGCCCTCGTCGTGCTCGAACGGATCCTCAACGTCCGCACCGAGACCGTCGGCGATGCGAATCAGCGTCTCAAACGTCGGATTGCCCGAACCGGACTCGATTTGGTTGAGGGTAACGCGATCAAGTTCAAACTGCATGGCAAACTGCCGCTGGGACAGCCCTTTCCGATCTCGCAGATGGGCGATTCTCAGGCCGAGCTTGCGCTTGGGGACTATGTAAATATCACGTTCAGACATTGTCCAAGCGTATGCGATGCAATAGTGCATGGTGGTAGGGTTTGACCATCAATTTGTACACGATTACTGGCTGAAAAGATGACAAGAAATGAATACCTGTAGCGAGGATGACGAGGAACCTCAAACGATTAGTCAGAATGGAAGATTCAGAACTACTTTAACTTGTCCTTACTGCGATGGAATATGGGATATGGTTCCTATATTCGACAGACATTGCTGCGCAGCTTTTGGTATGTGTCAGCAATGCGAGGCTATCGCAATGACGGACTTCGATTATTCAAAGCCAAGCGATGCTATTAAGGCATTGAGAGCTAAAATTGCCTTATGGAACGTTTACACGGAGACACAAAGAGGAAGCTGACTTTATCTCTGTAACCCACAACTTCTGGCTAGCCGAACGAACTGACATGGCTTTCGTCTTCGAAATCATAGAGTAATGTTTGCGTCCACGGCTTGTTTACCAAATAGCTAACTTACGAGTAAGATTCTTATAAATCAGTTATATGAGGTAGGAGGCCCCTATGTTCGTCGGACGAGAAGAAGAGCTTGGTGCGCTTGAGCGGCTGTCGGAAGAAGGGCTTTCAGATGGTTGTCCTCTAAGGGCGCCGACGGGTTGGTAAGACAACGCTTCTCGACGAATTCTCAAAGGGCAAGCCAACTCTTTACTTCACCGCTCAGGTGCAGAGCAGCACCATGAATCTGCGCTCATTCTCGCAGGCCATTTACCGCTTTTTGACCTACCGGCATCAACTTGACCATTCACTACATGGCCAGATGCTTTCTCGTTTGTCGCAAACCGTTCAAAGAATATGGACAAGCCTCTGCTTTTCGTTTTCGATGAATTCCCCTATGCTGCCGAATCAGAACCGTCGCTACCCTCCGCTTTACAAATCGCCATCGACCATGAGTTCAAAAAGACGAGCACCCAGATCGTCCTCAGTGGTAGCAACAAGGGCTTCATGGAAAGCAAGGTTCTGGAAGCGAAGAGTCCGTTGTACGGACGGCGAACTGCCCAGATCAAGCTGCAACCCTTCGATTATCTGGATGCAGCTCGCATGATTCCGTCGGCAACAGATATCCAGCGCATACAGTATTTTGCCACGTTCGGCGGTACTCCTTACTACCTCGCACAAATCGACGAAGACGCGTCGTTTGAGGAAAACGTCGAGTATTTGTTTTTTTGGCAAAGCAGGCCTACTCTACGAAGAACCCATGATGCTTCTTCGTCAAGAGCTACGCGAGCCCGCAAGCTATAACTCAGTGCTGAGCGCCATCGCGAGCGGAGCCACCTCGCCCAAACGCATCGCCGAAGCCGCGGGTATCGAGCAGACGTCAGTTGGGAAGTATCCAAAAACGCTCGAAGCCCTCGCCCTTGTCAAACGCATCGTGCCTTTTGGTGAAAACCCGGAAAAGTCTCGCAAGAGCCTCTACGTCGTTCGCGACCCCTTTTTCGCGTACTGGTATCGATTTGCGAACCCCAACGTCGGCACCATCGAGAGCGGAGCTGGCCAGGCGGCAGCGCGAGCAACGGCATTCGGTGACGCGTTCTCGACTCACGTGGGGAAACGATTCGAAAACATCTGTCTGCAATGGCTTGCACGGCAAAACCGGTCAGGCAAGCTCCCTTTTGCTGCCTCCTCCTTCGGACAGTGGTGGGGTGCCGATCCTGCCGCCCGCGAGCAAGCGGATATCGATGTCATTGCAGCCGACAAACCATCGAAGCAGATTCTTCTTGGGGAGTGCAAATGGCGCAACACCTTCGACGAGACCGAAGCATTGGAAAAATTGGAAGCAAGAGCGACGCTAATGAAAGGATATGATCGACGCTATCTTGCCCTGTTCACAAAACAGCCCATTGCAACCGCAACTGCAAGAAAAATGCAACACCGCGATGATTTCATATTCGTCTCCACGCACGATCTTTTCGAAGACTTGCAATAATAAACGTTGTCTGAGAATGTATTGATACCCGTTTTGCGTGGCCTACTCCCCCTTTTCCTTCGCTCCATAGGTTATGTCGAGCAGTTCTGCTCTCGAATGAATACCTAGCTTGGCGTAGATATGCGTCAGATGAGTTTTGATTGTTCCTTCAGAAAGTTGGAGCTCTTTGCACATGTTTTGGCGGGTGTCGCCTTTTACCAGAAGAACGAGCACCTCCCCTTCACGAGCAGAAAGTCCGTACTCGTTTGCCACATAGGCGCACCGTTGCTCAAGCGCAGCCTCCAAGGCACGTCCGTTCACGCCCAGCGTGAGATGTTGTTCGCCTTCAAGAGCAAACACATTGATCGTGTCTTCATCACTGGACACACGCAAGTTAATCCGATTAAACACTTGCGGATACACGATACAGATAATAAGAAGAAGATAGAACACCACAAACACTGCCGCCTCGACAGCCGTTACGTTATGCTCAAGGAAAAAACTCCATGCAAGACCCGTCACGCTGCAAGATAAAAGCCCAATACCAAAGGAGCGATAAGCAGGCGAGGCTAACGAGCGCGCCGCGTCAAGAGCAATGACCCAAAACAGTATGTGCGCATAGTTCTCGACAGCCACAAGCAGCGAACCGATAACTTCATCAGGCACGGGAAGCGGCAGTTGACGCGAGGACATCAATACGAATCCCGTAATCAGCACAAGCAGCGAGCTTTGGTAGCGCAGTGCCAAGGGTTTTTCGCTTGATGCAATAAAGGTCACGCGACAGAACAGCACCACAAGTGCACATTCAACAAGTGCTGACAGTAGCTGACCGCCCTCGCCCGCAAACTGCCCCTCGCCTGCATTTCCCCAGATACCTACCGTACTCATTGCGCCACACGCTACGAGTCCAATACCGGTCATGATACAGAGCGTAATAAAGTAGGCCCGGATTGAGCTTCGCTGAGCAACCTCAGTGTTTCCATCTTGGACTATACGATGCCGCGCAAACAAGCGGTTCGCGATTGCGAGCACGCAAGCAGTTGCAACCGGCAACAAATACGACCATACAGCAAGCGAAGCTCCAGTAAAAAATGAACTCAGAAGCTCAACAACAAGGCGTTCCGCAATTTGTGCCGCCACGAGCAGGTAGAGCACCTCTCGCTTTCCGCATATGCCCATCAGGTAAAGATAGATAGCAGAGACAATCCAAATATGGCCCACTCCGATGAGCGCCGACCCCGTCACCGCCACCAGTTGAGGATCGAGCAGCGACTGGTAGAACGCGAACGAGTACAACATAGTTCCACCCACCATGCAGCAAAGCATGAGCGGAATTGCAATCTCGAGTCGGCAGTCAATCTGACGAGGAACTATAAGAAAAGCGGCGGCCATGAGTATACGGCCAACATAGCATGCATAATGCGCCAGCTCTTGCGAGTAGCTTGTGGCCGATGGGTTTGAGAACACATCGAGGTATCCCGTTATGTCAACCCACATGCCCACTAATACTAGCGCAATAAGAGCCAGCGCAGCAGCTTTACGTGTTTTCGACATGCACCCAGCTTCCTCGATACCGCATCGGACAATTTGCATGATATCACGCTCACAAGGGCTTTTGCTGCTGTTTGTCCGATACCTGAAAGGCGAAAGAGCATGCATACTGCACGCCATCAAGCCCTTTAAGGGGCATAGGGACTATGAAAGAGCCGAGGGCAAACACGCTCTTTCGTGCGCGAGGAGGAAGCACTATGACCAGCAGTACATATACGCCAGGATCACTGAGCCGTAGGCACTTCATGATAGGTGCAGGCATCGCCGCATTAAGCATCATGAGCGGTTGCGCGCCAACTGCCGCGAAGTCGGGCGAGGCGGCCAAGATGGCACCGGGAACCTATAGCGCCTCAGCTGAAGGACTATTTGGCCCTTACACCATCGAAGTCGATGTTTCTGAAAGCGCTATTCTTGATGTACGCGTTGTCACGACGCATGAGTCCTTGTATCTGGGCCAGCGTGCGCAAAACACCATTGCAGAGAATGTAGTGAAGCATCAATCGCTCGAAGTCGACAGCATCAGTGGCGCAACTCTCAGTACCACGTCAATGAAAAGCGCACTCCGCGACGCACTTACACAGGCGGGTGCCACCGAAAAGATGTTTAGTGAAAACGCAATGACGCCCACGCCAGTGAACGTTGTGGGCGATATCAAAGAGTTCAAACCTGACGTAATTGTGGTTGGAGCCGGAATTGCGGGGCTTACCGCTGCACTCACGGCCGCTGACCAAGGCGCCAAAGTTCTCGTACTCGACCACAATAAGCACTTCGGCGGATCAACCATGTACAGCGGCGGGTATTGCGCAGCAGCAGGTGGCAGCACGTTGCCGCAATACGGATACGAAACCAATCCCGATGAGTTCTATGCATGGTTCATGGATGGCGATGAATCCACATTCCGCCCTGAGCTGTCGTATGTTGCAGCATACAATAGTGGTCCCGCGCTAGACATGCTGACGAAGTATGGCGCCGACTGGATTGAGGGTGGCCCTATTGGAGAAGACGTAGGCGCACATGCCAATGCGGCATCTACCAGCAATGCAACCGATGACGTGGATTATTTTGCTGCGTACGTCATCTCTCATGAGCAGCGCGGCCTCAGTATTTTCGAGGACACCGCTCCAAGCATTCAGGAGTTTGTCGAAAAGAGCCAGATGGCGTACTTGCTCAACACGAAAGCAACCGAGCTCATCACAAACAGCAAGGGCGCTGTAATCGGCGTGCGCGCCGAAGACGGCCAAGAATTCAACGCTCCGGCTACCATTCTCTCGTGCGGAGGCTATTGCGCCAACGAGGACATGCTCTCTCAGCTCTACACGCGCTGGGCGCGCTCCGGGAGCGCCTCCTCTATCGGCAACATGTTCGACGCTGCCGTCAAAGTGGGCGCGGTGCTTCACGACATGGACTTCTGCCGCACCGACGGCGGAACCCTGCCTGTTCTTGAAGGCAACGGCAAATACGTTATGAGGGAGATCAAGTATAAAACGCCCGGCATGGTGTGGCTTAACACCAAGGGCGTCCGATTCTGGAAAGAAGGCTCTCAGGTGGCGCGCGCCTACTTCGACACCGATCAAAACACGGTATACTGCGTGGCCAACAAAGCGCTTCTGGAAACAGATGATGTGCTGTACTACGGAAACTACGCCACCTATGTGACCGACAGCAACAACGAAGAACTCGAACGCATGGCTGAAGAAGGCAACGTTATCTTCAAGGGAGACACTATCGAAGAAGCTGCCGAGAAAGCAGGGCTTGACCCCAAGGTAGTTGCTGAACAGCTTGCGCGCTACAACGAATTCTGCGCGAAGGGCGTCGATGAGGACTTTGGCAAAGATGCCGAATCGTTGATACCGCTCGAAGAAGGACCTTTCTACATTTTTGAAACTATTCCCAATATCAAGAACACCTATGGCGGCCTTGTTATTGATGATGGTGCTCGCGTTGTTGACGCAAACAATCAACCCATTGTCGGCTTGTACGCGGCAGGAGAAACTGCTGGCAACTACAACATCATTCGCCCGTCGGCTTCGTATTACGGCGGAAACCTCCATCGCGGCTGCACGTTTGGCTACACAGCAGCTTTAAATGCTGTAGCAGATTTTGCAGGGTAGAATCCAGTACAACTAGCAAACTAAGAAGCAACCTACGACCCGCGGTGGCCTTCAAACTGCGGGTCGTGGTGACTAATGAATATGTAAGGTAACAGGTAAGTCAAAGAGTAGAGGTTCTCTAAGCAACAAGCCCGACGCGCCGTTTAATGCACGCGTCGGGCTTGCTTGTTAATTCAGGTTGGTTCTGTTAGATACGATCGAACTTGGAGAGCAGCTCCACTGCGGCGGTGCAAGCGTCGCAGTCGCAGTATTTCTCACCCTGCTCCTTGCGCGCCATCTGCGTGGCAAGAATCTGATCGGCGACTTCTTTGCCAAACATTTCAACGGCAGGACCCTGGGCAAACGCAATAACGCCGTCAACCGTGTTCGGGCGGCCCACAAGGAAGTCAACGAACGTGGCAGTAGCAGCTTCGATAGCCTCGTCATCTGCGCCTTCGACCGCACTCTTCCATGCAAGCGCAGCTTCTTTCGTCTCCTGCTTGCTGGCCTCTGAAGTTGCGAGGACGTCAGCGCGCTCAGCAACGAAATCAAACAATTCCTTCTCCATAGCGCCTCCTTCGTGATTGATTTTCAACGAACAAATAGTATCACCAACTGTCTCTCGCACCGATGAGAAGCATTGTGGCGCGTCGCAAATCAAGCTCGGTGGAGCGACGTGGTAGAATCTTTCTATCGCGTTGGCGCGCGTACGCAAGAGAACGGAAGGCACCGTATGGCGGAACAGGACATGAGCGGTCTCGAATACGCAACTGGTTACGAGAAAATGTACGGTGTGACCAATGAGCGCTATGAGTACCTTCTTCGCCTGCAACAGCAACTCCACCGTTTCAAGGTGGTGCCTGCTGCGCCCAACTGCGACCGCAACCTGTTGCATCGTCTTGTCGAACAGCGGGTCATCCTCGCAGGCCACGGCTTTGATCCTTCCAAGGAAGATCATATTTTCGACGCTGTGAGAGTTGATTTCGTGCACACCACAGCATGTATCGAGGGGAACACGCTTTCGCTTAAAGAGACGGGGCTCGTGCTCGAAGAGGATGCCACTATTCCAGGCAAGCCTTTGAGCGAGCACTTGGAGATCGTCGATATTGCTGCCGCATTTGACCAGATGACTGGGCTTGTACGTGAGGGCGAGGATCTTTCTACTGAGGTCATTCTCGCACTTCACCGCACGGCGTCTGCGCATCTCGATGATTGCGATGCTGGTGAGTACCGTTGCGACCAACGCTACATCACGTCGTCGCCCATTCTGCCGCCACCCCCTGGACGCGTGCCGGAGCTTATGGACAAGCTGATAACCTGGGCGAACCGTACAAACGAATCACCTATTGAAACCGCCGCCCTCTTCCACCTTGTATTCGAGGACGTTCATCCCTTCCAAGACGGTAACGGTCGCACCGGACGCATACTCCTGAACTTCATGCTGATGCGTGCCGGATACCCGCCCATCAGCCTTAAAGCCGACGAGGCGAGCATCGCCACCTACTACCACGCCATCGACTCCTTCACCCGCGACATCCAGGGACGCAACGGCTCAGCGATGGTTGACCTCGTCGCCCACCGACTGGAAGACTCCATAGCCCAACGCATGTTGCAGCTGGAGCAGACAGGAAGATAAGTATTCTTACCGACATAAGCATTATTTCGAAATGAAGGCATTATGGAACTCTTATATCTGGCTGTATTAGATGATGGAGCGAAATTCGAATTTGTCTCAAAAGACACCTTAACGCATCCCCTAGATTTCCTTGAATGTATAGCCGAACTACGCGATGAGCAACTATCGGTTGCAAAGGAAAATGATATAAACTTTACTGAAGTATATGGATTCTTCGGCCACATAGAAGATGTCGAGGCTTTTAGAGATGCTCTTTTGGAAAAATCGTTCGACCTTTTGATGAATGAAGCCATCCAAGACAACATAGCCGATGAGTTAATTAAGGTTCCGACAGCTCTTTATGGCGATAACGCTGAGGTTTTCGACGCTTTTCTTGAGCTATGTATGCCAATAGTAAGATTAAGTTCGCCATGGTCGAAGGCGAGCCACCTTCAGGTGTATGACGATGAGGAAAAGTTCAAATTACTGATAATGACAGACGGAAATAGCTTCCCGGGGAAAGAAGAGTGCCGGATCGCGCTCAAGCAATTTGCAGATGCCTGGCTTGAACAGGAAGAGCCTGTTATTTTCAAGCATCAGGTACTTACAAACGCATTTCTCCTCAATCCTCTCCGGGGAAAAAGAATTATAGCGCCATTTTTCAACCCGAATGATCATGAATGGGAATTGCTTCTTGAAGGTGCCAGAAGAATTCGTTTAAATGGCGAAGATCTCTACTTCAGCCAGCAAACAGACTCGTCTATCGTGGGGCGATGGACCGAGGTCGATATTGAACAGATTCTATTGCAGCCAGCATATGGCTATGGGATACACATCTTGCCGTACTCAATTGCGGAAGAGTGGGTCAATGCACTCCTATATTGTTGTGCCATCTCAGTTTATGTTCGAAAATGGAATTTGGAAGAAACGCGAAGAGTGTATCGCAGCTGTCTGGCAATGCTTAAAACAAGACTCCCTTTTGAAACAAGTGAATCAATCGTTGATGAAGACACCTTTCTTCAAGTGTTCTTAAAGTCTGCCGAGCGTGCTGCTTTATCCTTGCGAGGTATAGAAGAATCCTCTTTAACCAGACGTTTTGCACTGGATATGCCCTATAGGGTTTATCAGTTAAATGCACTTATGCCTATTTTACGTCAGAGCCTTCCAAGCGACCTAACATTGCCTCTTAAGGCGCAAACTTTTAGCCATGAAAAGTTCCATACTCTACTCGATAGCTGCAAAACTTCGATGGCTTCAGACAAAGGTATGGCACTTGAGAACCTGGCAGCTTATATGTTGAGCGCTGTCGAAGGGTGGCTGTTAGCAGGTCGAAGGGTGAAAGCCGATGATTGCGAGATCGACCTTTGTTTTGTAAACGCTTCACTAAACCAGCTTGCTTGGGATATGGGAACTATTCTGCTTGTGGAATGCAAGAACAGGGTCGAGATCACAGGCGTCTCCGTTTTGCGCAACCTTTCGTTCGTTATGGACGCAAAAGGATGCAGAACCGGCCTGATAATTTCTATGTCAGGGTTCAGCAAGGTTGCCATTGAACAATCGATAAGGCTCGCTTGGGGGGTGCGGACGTTTTTCCGGACGGCCTAGGCGGCCAGCCCCAGCCGCCTC
>ERZ826396.3373-NODE-3373-length-10755-cov-2.429159_pt1 | contig 10755 bp, 9 predicted proteins | sample MGYA00519926_ERZ826396 | MGnify/ENA primary metagenome ERZ826396 (study PRJEB31778, sample SAMEA3449230) | human gut metagenome | biome: human gut; feature: human-associated habitat; material: faeces | place: United Kingdom | collected 2010/2012 ...
GAAATTTTTTGATGGCGTTTGGTGCGAGTGAGAATACGATAGAATATAGTGTTTCGTATATGAACATTTATGCGATTGGTACAATTTTTGTACAGCTTACATTAGGAATGAATGCATTTATTACAGCACAAGGATTTGCGAAAATCGGGATGCTTTCGGTGATGATCGGGGCGGTGACGAATATTGTGCTTGATCCAATCTTGATTTTTGGGTTCCGGATGGGAGTACAAGGCGCAGCGTTGGCTACTATTATTTCTCAGGCGATTTCCTGTATCTGGGTGTTACATTTTTTATTTGGAGAGAAAACACAATTAAAGATTCAGAAGAAATATATGAAGTTAGAAAGAAAAATCTTGCTTCCAAGTATCGCACTCGGAACTGCAACATTTATTATGCAGTCCAGTGAGAGCGTGATTTCAGTTTGTTTTAATTCTTCTCTATTGAAATATGGAGGGGATATTGCGGTAGGTGCGATGACAATTTTGACAAGTGTGATGCAGTTTGCTATGCTTCCGTTGCAGGGACTTGGACAGGGAGCACAGCCGATTATCAGTTACAATTATGGTGCAAAAAATGCAGAGCGTGTAAAGGCGGCTTATAAGCTTTTATTAAAGACAAGTTTAGGGTATGTATTTGTATTATGGGCGTTGGTGATGCTTGTACCAGGAGCATTTTCTGCAATGTTTACATCAGATGTGGAGCTAATTGCATTTACAAAGACAGCATTACGCATTTATCTGGCAGTGTTGTTTATTTTTGGAATCCAGATGGCATGCCAGATGACGTTTACATCTTTAGGAAATGCAAAATCTTCTATTGTAGTAGCGGTTATGAGAAAATTTGTATTGTTGATTCCACTGATTTATATTATGCCAGCCGTTTTTAAGGAAAATCAAGTGATGGCTGTTTACTTGGCCGAACCGGTAGCGGATTTTCTGGCAGTGACATTTACCGCGATTTTGTTTTCGATACAGTTTAAAAAAGCTTTGCAGAAGATAGCATAAGGAATAAGAAAAAGTGAGATGTTCCCTTTGGTTTGTGGAATATCTCACTTTTTGTATTGGTTTACATTTCTTTTAAAATGTTTCTGACAACCTGATCTTGAAGGTTGTTCGTTTTTTTGTTTTCTACGTTGTAATCTGTGTATCTTGCACAAATATATAGATAGTCAGACAGACGGTTGATATACTGAACAGCCTTGGCATCTGCACCATAGTTTTGTGCAACTTTTCGGAAACGACGTTCAGAACGTCTGGCAACAGCTCTTGCCACATCTAGCCGTGCTGATAATTCACAACCACCATAGAGGATGAATTCTTTTGCTCTTGGAAATGATTGCTCCATTTCGTCAATTGCATTTTCGAGAGCTGTTGTTTCATCAGAAGAAAAACGATAGTTTAAATCTCTTGGATCGGCAACACCTGCCATAATTTGAATTAAGTTCTTCTGAATATGGGAAAGCGTTTCTTTTAAATCGTCATCGGAAAGGACTTTTGCCAGACCAATGTGGCTGCTCAACTCATCAATAGTTCCCAGCAATTCAATGCGGTCGTCAGATTTGGAGACGCTGATTCCATTCATCAAAGAGGTGGTTCCTTGATCTCCGGTTTTTGTATAGACTTTCATATTTCGTACTCCTCCTTAAAATTCCTTGAATGGTTATCTTTGAAAGGCAGTTTTTTGATTGCCCGGGCGCTGTTTGCTCCGATATTGCGGCATTGCATCTGTGTGGGAGTCAGATAACTTTCTATATTGCGCTGACGTTCCAAGCCTCTCATTTTGAGGCAGACTGCGGTGCCGGATATGCCGATACCGGAGCCCAGCATGGAATCCTGTGCGGCTTTGTAAGCAAGTTCTTCCATGCATTTATCCGGAAAGTCGGCGGTATCATAGAACACGCCTTCTTCTTCGATTCCGGCACAGACTTCTTTTAAAACCAGAGGATCCGGATTATGTGTGTATATAAATATAGAAGGTTTCTTGATAATCATAGTTTTTGTTCACTCCTAATGATTCTCACCCAGATAGGACAGTACCAATCCGGTAGCTACGGCATTTCTCGGACCTTCACTTCCGCGAATATTTCCGCGGCCGCAGACAATCCGGTAGTCGGTAAAGGCCTCTGTCAGCATTTCCGGTATTTCAAAATCTTCTGCAGAGCCTCCAACGAGGACAACGGTAGAAATATTTTTCAAATTATGTTCCGGCGCGACTTTGCGGAGCGCGCGGAATGCATTGGTAAGAAAGACTTTGCGTTTGGCATCCCGGCGAACCTGCACGATTTTTTCCATCGGGATGTCTTCTTCCATCCGAATCAGTCCGTTTTCTGTCAGAAGAACAACTCTTCCGAAGAAACGTGGGTCAATGGATTCGTCTACAAATGTCATCTGTCCATTTTCCATTCGCATATGGAAAAGACTCTCCACCTTTGCCAGCGGATAACGTTTGATTTGTTCCGCAATGTGACGGTCGCTTAATCCCAGTTCTGTTTGGATTAACATCGAAACTAATTCTCCGGCTCCGGCTTGATGGGTCATGGTAACACTTCCGTCATTGGAAATGATTGCGGCATCGGTAGAGCCGCCGCCCATATCCAGAATCGCCAGTGGAAGTTTGGTTCCGGGGGTCGTCAATGCGCCAAGGCTTGCCATGATTGCCTCTACACCGGCAATCCTTACTTCGGTTCCCAATTCGGCTTTGAGCCGGTTGGCGATTTCCTGCATCGGTAATTTTTGTGTTTTTACCATCGCGGCGATACCGACCGCTTTTTCCAGACAGGTTTCACCTGCTAATGCGCCGGAAATTAAAACCGGGGCAAGGGTATCAACGGCAAGAATATCTGTAATGCGGATATCTGCCTCGCTGCTCTTGTCCAGTTCGCCCATGCCGGTTCGGATGCGGGCAAGCATATTGCCTACGTTGGTATCCGGCTGTCCGCTGATGTCGTGGATGTCTCCGGCGTCGGATGCGGCAGACATGATCTTGTCGGCGCCTTCGTCCAGGCTGATGGTGACATTGCGGTCTCCGTAGAAATAGATTTCACCTGCCGGAAGTATATTTTCGTGGATATTTCCGCCCGGCGTCTTTAAGACAACGGCACTGCGTTTTCCAATCAGACTTTTCGCAATCGGGGTAACGGTACGCGTTTCCTCCGGAGTCAGACCGAGAAGGGTAGCGATTCCATAGGGATTCGATAACATACGGATGGTCTGTCCCGCAAGGGCAACTTCAATAGCCGCAGGAACTCCGTCCGGCAATCGGTCAATGCGGCGTACTTCATCGATAATCGGCATTTTTTTGTAGAGTCGGTTTTCAACCAGAACCGCCTCATCTGCCTGTAGGATAATACCCACGAGATTCAGTTCTTTGTGTTGGTTGACAACGGCAGCCACTTCTTCATAACTATGTTCCGCAGACGCCGCCAGAATATAAGCGGTATCCGGTGTGGCGCGGGAAATGTGCTCAATCAACAGGATTTCACCTACTGCCTGTCCGGCTCCGGCAGGAGTGGATGGATTGTGTCCAATCATAGAAGAATCTGTGATGACAGTTTCTGTCAGCGTCTCCATGGCGGTATCTCCGATAACCGGTGCGGCCTCATTTAGGCGCACCAAATCAATGTCAGAGATTTCTCTGCCAATTCGACTCATAGCCAGTTTCAATGCGTTTTTGACGGAAAATACATTTTCAATCGTACCCTTCGTACCGGTTGTTGGACAGGAGGCACTGGTCAGAAATGTAAGATTGCCGTCGGAACTTACTTCACCGACACATACTTCTGTTGTAGAATTTCCAATATCAACACCTGCAATATAACTCAAAGTAAAATTCCTCTCTTTTCATACACTTCGGCAGCCTCCATAACAAGGCGTGCACAGTTCTTTGCATTGTATTTTTCAAGAAGTTCCTGTGCCATCAGAACCAATTCCAGCTTTGTGGAGCGGTTCGGGCGCAGTTTATCATACATTTTCAAAATTACGTCATCCGGAACATCTACCAGCTCAGCGGCACGCTCGAAGTTCTTTTCCATCGGAGCATTGTCTGCATCCAGAGCCACCTGTCCCTGAGCTTTTAAGATTTCTTTGGAAATCTTGATATCATCCGGACCGATATGGTCTTTGATGACCTCATCCAGAGTGATGTCGGTAAATTTTTTGCCGGTTCTGGTTGTAATCTTTTCTTTTTCATGTTCTGCTAAAGGATATCTCATTTATCTTCCCTCCCATTCCACAGCGCCGACTTCCGGGTCAAGCTGCTCGGTCTCTGCAATATGCATAATGGCTGCTTTTACTTGATATTTTGGCCGGGACATCGGGTCATTGGTACAAGGAATCGGAACGACCTGTTCACCTTTGACATATTTTGCTGCATTCTGCCCAATTTGGCGGTAGGTTTCCAAGGTCATCAATGGCGCCTGTGGAAATAATTCCAGATTGGAAAGTGGATATAAATCCTTCTGATGAATAACGGTTGTTCCTTTGGACTGGATGCCGACACCGATACCGGAGCCGGAGTATTTGGCTGCCTCCAACGCCATGAAACAGACGTCAGAAGTATCCAGAATCTTGATTACACGAGGAATCATGCCTTCTTCTTCGATTCCTGCCTTTACATTTCTCAATACCTCATCCAGTGGAATCCCGCAGATGGTCTTGGTAATCTCCTTCTGGAATGCCGCGCCCACGCCAATGACCACTTCCTTCGGGTCAGTACCTTTCTTCGCGCGCGGATAATCTGCATAAGAAGTCTTTACCTCGTTGATACGCTCCCTTCCGACCATGGAAGGAATCTCATCCGCAGAGTGTCCGGCAGAGGAACTCTGTATAGAAACGGAGGAGTTTCCGCTCTGGGACATCTGGCTTAATACTGCGCTTGTAATTTGTTTGATTAATTCTTCACTAATCTGCATATATGTGCTCCTCCTTTCTTATATTTCCTGTGGGTTGATGATGTGTGGAATCTTTTTGATCTCTTCCCAGCGTTCACCGTCTACACGATAGCCGGTACCCGGACCCATATAGTCGTTCGGTGTGTTGACTCCGGATAATACGTGGAAGTTCTTGTCCAAAATAGCTGCGGTCTGCATGTAGTCCCCGGCAACTCGTTGTTTTAACATATTCAGAACGCTTTCAGCGACGTCTTCAAATCCGGTCTCTGCAAGAGCCTTTACAATATCAACGCCGGTAATGCCGCGCTTTAATACATCTTCGGCAGCTGCAAGGTCAGCGGTAACATCACGAGGAAGGGTGTCCTTACTTCCATGTGCATAGGTCACAGCCTCGACCTGTTCATCGGAAACCGGAGAGAGTCCCAGATTGCGGAATACAGCCTGTACAGCGCGGGCAGCCTTATTTCTTACAAACAGAACCTGCTCCTCTGTAACTGGTTTTAAACCGCCGTCAACCTGCATATCTCTCTGCAGTACATTGTAATCGTCAAAATCTTCTGCGTCAAAGTTAGAGCCTGCAAACATATTGTCGTAGTTTGGTTCTGCTGCATATCCGGAGAAAATGAAATCTGTTCCCGGAAGAAATTCTAACATGGTTCTGGCAGTACGTCTCATGTCAGAGTTGGAGAAACTCTGGTCGTTGGAAGACGCACATTCCAAGCCGAGAAGAGCTGCCACGAGATTCTCTGCAATGACTTCGCGAATACCCGCAGGAACAGAACCGGTGACACCGATACAGCTTACAGAACCATTCTGGATTCCTTGACTTCCGGCGCCCTTTGTTACAAAAAGACAGCGACACTCAAGGTAGAGCATGGATTTCTTTTCGCTGCTTCCCATTAAGACTTCTGAACCGGAACCGGAGGTAAAACGTACCTTCAATCCGCGGGAGGCATAGGCAGAATTTAAAAATGCCTTGGAATATGGAGTGTCATCTCCATCAATAAATACCTTTTCTGTTCCATATACAGAAAGTGTTTCTGCGTAAGTAGTCAATCCGCGGATTCCCAGCTCCAGCTCCGTTGCCTCTTCTGCGGAGCACTGTGTCAGTACACCCGGACGGCCGACTTGGGAGCCAATCAAAAGGGCAATGGAACTAAGAGGTGCGTAACGTGCAACACCCATAGTTGTCTCTTCCTCGGCAAATCCACGAAGAGCGCCTTCGGCGGCGTCTGCGGCAATCTGTACCGGGTCGTCCTTCAAGTTGGTAATATGGGCCTGGTTTCCCGGTGTTTTTCTGGCACGAATCTTCTGCATACCCATCATGAGTTCAACCACGTTGAGATGATTCATGACCTCTGCCATCTTTGCCGGAGTAATACCGGAAATCACTTCCAGAATCTCTTTTCTGGAAACGTGGATATCTACAATCATTCGTGCAATATCCAGAGAAGATACTGCCATAGATGCTTCAGTTCTTTCGATATTAATCGCATAATCTGCAATGAACTGGTCGATGAAGTCGAAGTCTTCCCGGCGTTTGCCGTCCAGTTCGGTAATCTTGCCGTCTTCTACTTTTACAGACGGTTTCGGATCATAAGGGCTGCTCATAGCTGCAAATCCCATCTCCGGCCATTCGTTGATGTAACCGTCCAGATTAACCGGACGTGCATCCAATGCTTCAATTCTTTTTGAACGTTTCATACTTATGTCTCCTTACGGAAAATTAGTGGATTCTTTACTTTGGATTATACTACAACCACAACGAAATAGCAATAAAACAATAAGAAAAGTTGACAAGAAACCACAAAAACACAAAATAAAAACCACAGAAAACCACAAAAAAGTGGAAGTTCAGCTTGACAGAAAAGCATATAGATAGTATGATTTTTTTATATAGGTAAAGATTGAGGTTTTTCTGAAAGAGAGGAAGATACAAGTGGCGAATGAATATGGAGAACAGATCAGAATCGTACAGGAGACTGTGGCAGGTAAGGAGATTACATTTGCACATGTCATGGGAGGTCCGGCGCCGATTATTTACCAGAAACTGGGACTGAATCCTCAATTAGATTATGGCGCATCTGCAATCGGAATTATGAATATGACGCCGCCGGAGTCAGCAGTTATTGCATCAGATATTGCAGTTAAGAGCGGAAATGTCTATCTGGGATTTGCAGATCGTTTTACCGGAACGCTGATTATTACGGGTGAGATTTCAGATGTAACATCAGCGCTGACGGAAGTGGTTAATTATTTTCGAGATACACTTGGATATGTGGTGTGCAATATCACAAAGAGATAGGAAGTGCGGAGTATGGCTCAGATGACGAAAGAAGAGCTGCTGGAGCGGCTGTTTCATGAGGATTATGAACATTTAAAAGGAAAGCGGCTGCGCCTGACCAGAGTCCGGGTGCCGGGAAAAGAAGTTTGCATGGCGCATATTATCAGCACAGCGGATGAATGCATCTATCAAAATCTGGCGCTGCATATCGGTGTACATGAAGGAGAGAATCATACAGGGGAGTCCATCGGACTTTTGCGGTTCACCCCTTGGGAGTCGGTTGTGGCTGCTGCGGATGTAGCGGTAAAAAGCGCGGATGTGGAGATTGGATTCTTAGATCGATTTTGCGGAACCTTGATTTTGCTGGGAGATTTGGTTTCTGTACAGACGGCTGTGGAGGCAGTCGTTCAGTTTTTTGATGAGAATCTGGGATTCCGGACATGTGCGATTCACAGGAGCTGAAGAAAATGAAAAAAATGTTTTTGATGGGCAGGAGTGAGGCCGGCAAGACGTCGCTTACACAGGCGTTGAAAGGTGAAGAGCTTCATTATGTAAAGACACAATATACAAATACCAATGACGATACCATTGATTCGCCGGGAGAGTATGCAGAATCCAAACACTTCAGCGTAGGGTTGGCATGTTTTTCTTTTGAGGCAGATGTGGTTGCGTTGGTGCAGGCAGCAGATGAACCTTATAATTTGTTTGGACCGGGCGGACGGGCATTTATTTTGCGCCCCTATATCGGAATTATTACAAAAGTAGATTCGCCTTATGCCAATGTGCCGATGGTTCGGCAGTGGATGGAAAATGCCGGATGCGAGCGTATTTTTGAAGTGAATAATGTAACAAGAGAAGGAGTCAGTGAGTTGATTGCTTATCTGGAAGAGGATTTACCGAAGGTGACAATGGAAGAGGCAAAGTTTAAACAAGGACTGGGGCTGAATGAATGGGATCCGTTGCCGGAAGGTGTAGAATATCCGGGAAGTAAGGCTTAATAGTATTGATATTAAGCCTTACTTCCCGGATTTTTTACTTCACAAGTAAAAATAGTGAAAAATAGTACCAAATAAGGATGATTTTAGATTGAATATTTCTATTAAAGATGATAGTATTGAAGTACTGGTTTGGGGAAATTAGTATGTAAATAGGAAAAGAGAAGGAGAAGATTATGAAAAAGAAGAACCTGAAAAAGGTAGCGAGTGCAGTTCTTGCACTGACTATGCTGGTTCCGGGTGCGTTGCCAGTATACGCAGAAGAGCCAGAGGTTCCGGCGGCGGAGCCGTCATGGAAAGCTGATCTGAAAGATCATTGGAGTTTTGATACAGGTGTAACAACATCTGGGGATCAGACTACAGTGGCAAGTGATCAAGGAACGCAAGGTGTTCTACATGACATTACAGTAGAAGATACGGGAAATGCTGTATTTGGGAGCGCATTGAAGTTTGGGGAAGGTGCAAATAAGTATATGCGCTTGGAGGATTATATTAATACCGGAACAGGACAGACCTCCTTTTCTATGTGGTATAAATATGATACAACTATAACAGATACGACTGCAAATGCATCTGCGATACTTCTGCAGCATGAAGATAAAAATAATCAGACAGGTAGAACTGTGCTTCAATTAAAGTCAGATGGAAAATATGATACTTACTTAAATGCTAAGGCAGCAGTAACAGAGAAAGCTATATCTAAAAAGGATTGGCAGCATATTACAGTTGTTTTTGATCAGAGTACCAAAAAGGTGAAATACTATATCAATGGTGAATTAGATGGTACAGAGAAGGATCTGGGAACTACTGTAACAGATGCAAAATTACCATTGAGAGTAGGAGCTCATAAAGAAGATGGAAAGTTAGATCCACATCCAATGCGTGGATATATTGATGAGCTTTATGTGTATGAGAGAGGCTTGACAGCAGAAGAGGCGAAGAGTCTTTATGAAGATAAGGCAGCAGAATTATATAAAGTAGAGTTAAGAGCTTTAATTGCTGAGGCAGAAGAGTTAGTAGAGGGAAGTGGTCTTCCGGATACAGATCCTGTATTGTCTGCACTGCAAACAGCAATTGATGAAGCAACAGCAGCAGTAGAAGCGGAAACTCCTGATATGGACGCATTGAAATCTGCAAAAGAAACTCTGGGAAATGCCATCAATGCTTATAAGGCAGAACAGCCAATTGATTTGACAATCAATACAGAAAAAGTAACACAGAATATTGATGCAGATTCTATCTTTGGAATCAATCACCGTTATGCATTCAACGGATATGGTACATTCGATTCCAAGACAATGCAGATGAAAAAGGAATTTGTGGATTTGTATGAAGATGCAGGATTTGGCTCCATTCGTTATCCGGGTGGTACAATCTCTAACTTGTTCAACTGGAAAACAACTCTGGGACCAAAAGACCAGAGAAAGAAACAGATGCATGGCTTTTATGATAATCCTAATCAAGGCGGAATTGCTCCAAACTTCGGTATCGGAGAGATTGCAACATTTGCAGATAATGTAGATTCTGAGATTATATATGTGTACAGCTTGGGACGAGGAAGTGCACAGGATGCGGCCGATTTGGTTGAATACTTGAATGCAGAAGTTGGTACAAACCCGAATGAGGGAATTGATTGGGCTGAGGTACGTAGCAGAAACGGACATCCAGAACCATATAATGTAAGATATTTCGAAATCGGTAATGAGATGAATCAAGGCGGAGAGGATGGAAGAGCATCTCAGCAATATTGGACAGCATATGTAAATGGTACCGCTGCAGACGCAACTGAAAATGCCTATATAGACGGTGGAGTTGCAAGGTTCAATCAGAGATATACAGTTAAGGAAGAGGATTGGAATAAGGTTGCATCTCGTAGTGATGGAAGTAAAAATCAAGTGAGATATTTAATGTACGCCAATGTGAATCCTGGAAAACTCAATGAAGAAGGTGAAATAGTTGTTGACCCGGAATTTAAGGCAGTGGAGCCAGGAGTGGAGATAACTGTTGGAAAAGATGGAAATACAGTACCTTGGACTGTTGTTAAAGATTTAAGCAAATCTGGAAGTACAGATAGACATTGTGAAGTGGATTATAGCACAGGCGCAATTAAGTTTGGTGACGGTGTACATGGAAAAATTCCAGAAGCAGGAAACAATATTTATGCTACATATTCTGTAAGCAGAGATGGATTTACAGAAATTTCAAAAGCAATAAAAGATACAACTGCTAAGATTAATGAAAAAGAAAATAAAGAATATGCGGCAAATGTTTATACCAGTTATGAGTCGCACTCATTCTTCCGGAAGATGGCAGAAAGAAAAAAAGAAGATTTGTGTGATGGTATGACCATACATCCGTATTCTGATAGAGTAGAAGCAAGTGATGCAAATTCATTTTATGATCAAGCAATGTTACAGGCAAAAACACAGGGAATTGGAAAAGTGGAACGATTGATGACTGATATTCCAGCAGGAAAGGTGCCTGTAATTAGTGAGTATGGTATTTTTAGAAATACGGAATCACAGTTGAGATCTCAGACACATGCGATTTATATTGCAAAAGTTTTGATGGAATATGTCCGTTTAGGT
>ERZ826396.3377-NODE-3377-length-10740-cov-6.442957_pt1 | contig 10740 bp, 9 predicted proteins | sample MGYA00519926_ERZ826396 | MGnify/ENA primary metagenome ERZ826396 (study PRJEB31778, sample SAMEA3449230) | human gut metagenome | biome: human gut; feature: human-associated habitat; material: faeces | place: United Kingdom | collected 2010/2012 ...
AGAACTGAACAGTTTCAGCAGGGAAACACTCGTGGCAGTGATCCTGTCCATGCAGGACCAGCAGGCCCAACTGAATACAAACATGGAACGCCTGATCGAGCAGATCGCGTCTGCAAACAATCACCGTTATGGGCGCTCTTCCGAAAAGTTGGATGGGATCGCCGGGCAACTGGAACTGGAGCTCATCTTTAACGAAGCGGAAGCTCTGACAGAGACACTTTATGTTGTCGAACCTGCCGAAGAGGATGTGATCCAGGTCACGCGCCGGAAGAAAAAAGGAAAACGCGAGGCAGATCTTAAGGATCTTCCCGTGGAAGTCATTCCCCATACCCTTCCGGAAGAAAAGCTGCAGGAGATCTTCGGCGCTGTTGGCTGGAAGCAGCTCCCGGATGAAGTCTATAAAAGAGTCCGGGTACAGCCGGCAGTCTGCACAGTCGAAGAACACCATGTGGCCGTGTATGCCGGAAAGGACAACCAGACGATCGTGAAGGCAGACCGGCCGAAGGAATTGCTCCGAAACAGCATCCTGACCCCCTCCCTGGCTGCAAGCATCTTGAATGCCAAGTATGTCAACGGACTTCCCTTATACCGGATCAGCCAGGAATTCCTGCGCAATGACATCCACATCTCCCGGCAGGTGATGGCGAACTGGGTGATCCAGTGTGCCGACCGGTATCTGGGGCCCCTTTATGATTACCTTCATAACAGGATGTACCGCTTCCATGTGCTGCAGGCCGATGAGACTCCGGTCAAGGTATCGAAAGATGGGCGTCCGGCGAATAGCAAGAGTTACATGTGGGTCTACCGGACGGGAAAGGGATATAAGGATACACCCATTATCCTGTATGAATACCAGAAGACCCGGAAAGCAGACCATCCGCGGGAATTCCTGAAAGGATTCACCGGTGTCGTTGTCTGTGACGGATACTCGGCATACCGGAAGCTGGACCGGGAAACCGAAGCCATCGTCTTCGCCGGATGCTGGACCCATGCGAGAAGGTATTTCGCGGATGCCCTGAAAGCATTGCCGAAAAAGGAGCATGAGGCAGCCAAAGATACGGTTGCCTATGAAGCGGTCAAACGGATCGGTGCGATCTATCATCTGGACAACCAGCTTGCCGGTCTGAAGCCGGACGACCGCAGAAAACAGAGGCAGATCAACCTCAAACCTCTGGTGGAGGCTTTCTTTGCGTGGGCAAAAGAGATCGAGGCGTCCGGCCGTCTGTCTAAAGGGAAAACGCTGGAAGGGATCCACTACTGCATCAACCAGGAAGAGGCATTAAAAGTATTCCTGGATGAGGGGGAAGTCCCGCTTGATAATAACGCAACAGAAGGGGCGCTGCGCAGCTTCTGTCTGCACAAACATGCATGGAAGCTGATCGACAGTATCGACGGAGCGAAATCCAGTGCGATCGTTTACAGCATCATAGAAACAGCGAAGGCGAATAACCTGAATCCTTTCCGCTATCTGGAATACGTCCTGACTGTGATGAAAGACCATCAGGAAGATACGGATTACCGTTTTATGGAAGAGCTGCTTCCCTGGTCTGAGCAGCTGCCGGAAATCTGCCGGAGCAAAACAAAAACAACCAATGTATAAATCGGCCGCCGGAAACGGCGGCCCCAAAATACACCGGTGCTTATGATTTACCGTGTACGTGGTTGCCATTGCTACGATACCTCCTTTGAAAAAGAATAGCGGCCTGCCGAAGCAGACCGCTGAATAAATTTAAATGAATTCTATAATAACTCTATTCACCTATATATTATGTGAGAGAATTGACCTTTGTGAAAATACTCCCTAATTGTAGTTCAACATCTGAAAGTTGTTCTTGTTCATCAGCTAAATATGCAACACATAGTTTTTTTGTCGCCCGAGTTACCGCCACATAAAAAAGATTTCTAGCTGCTCCGATTTCAGTTGAATCATATTTAGCATCTATTTTTTCTGGGAATGTTTTTAATAGCGAACTGAAATATTCTTTATCTCTGCCAAACTTTTTTGTTAAAAGAATAAGTACATTATCAAACTCCAATCCTTTAGTACTATGGAATGTATGATATATAATGTCACTTTTTTTATCAGTTCTATTTATAAAATCATACCAGCACTCAAAGATATCTATTTTTATATTCAGAAAGTTATCAATGCTGGTACTGCTGTCTTGCAATTCCAAATCAGTTAATGCTGCATCGTCCGCATTTACAAAAAGACATTCCAGCATGTATTGTTTCAAACTTACCAAGGAATCTATTTCCTCTGCAATAGTATATCTTATACATTCATCATATAAATCATCTCCCGATTGATAAAACTCAAACAGTTTTTCAAGATATGATGCTAATGTTTCACCGGAAAGAGAATGCAGTTTGTCTACTAGGGCACGAATATTTATGATATTAAATTTGCTTTTCGTATCAGGATGTACTCTACTTATTTGCAATAAATTGTTGATGGAAGTCTTATCATTTTGCACTTTTTTCTTAAAATCAAGCAATCGGAACAAAAGTTTCTGTACATCACCCAATTTAGTTTCATCTTGCGCTAAAAGGTGATCGCGAAGGAGTTCATAATTACGTCCTCTTTTGTAATATCTACAATTTTTAAAAAAATCATATATATCCTCAAATCCGCTTTTTTTAGCAACCAGTTCATTTGTCAACTCAAAGCAATGGAGAGGATTATCGATACTAATCTTCCATCGATCACATAACTTCTCAACAATTTCATCTCGTGCAGTTGCAGGGCAAACTTCACAAAGAACCTCACTTGTTGGAAATTTCTCGTATATTGATTGTTGTATCAACCCATCATTACGTATTAAATTTGCTACACCGATAATTTTAGGGGAACTGCGCCGATTAAACTCTTTTTGTATGGGCGTGAGCCCTTTATGTAATTGAAATATTTTTGCACCAACACCACGATCATAAATATTTTGCCGTATATCTCCATAATACCCCACTAAGAATGAATGACCAATTTTTAATGCGTGGTGGTGTATGGAAGAAATCGTTTTTACAACCATAGGATTAGTATCCTGAAACTCGTCCACAAATACAGCAGGATACTTATCACAAATAATTTGCTTTAATCGTTCATTTCTGCTAATAAGCAAATATGAATATTCTAAAAGAGTATCATGACTAATCAACATTTTAGATAGTCTATCAGTGTTTAGGCGAGGATCGTATTTGACTTTGGGGCAAGTCTTTCGCTTCGTTTTGTCAAGCGCTTTGGCTAAACTATTAATCGAATACAAACAACGAATAATCTTTGTAAAATTCCCAATGTTTTTCATCAAGCCTGGGAATTCTTCTGCAATTTCAGGAAATGCAGCTCTAACAGTCTGAGCTTTAGAATTGCAGACTTGAAAAAAAGCATCACGTACATGCTCCGAATTTATTTTTTCCAACAACTCATTCTTTTGTTGCTCCGAAAGATTCCGGTACGCTTGCGCCCATGACTGTTCTTGCAACTGTTCTTTCTTTTCTATAATAGCTTCTCGAAGCTTTGTGCGATGTAGCTTCATAAGCTGATCCTTGTATGGAGCAATAATTTCCCACATTCGCTCATGAATGGTAGAAACTACAACTAGAGGCGTGTTACCAAGTCGCTCTTTAATTTCATCTGCAGCAGCATTGGTGTATGTTATACATAAAACTTTTTGCCCATGGATATAAAACTGCGGTCCTTTTTTATCCAACAACATTTTTAAGGATTGCACTAAAGCATAAGTCTTACCAGAGCCCGCACCTGCATTAAATATCCAACTCAATCCATCATCAATACATTGACCAATTTGATCTATTATCTGCTGCTCTTTTATCCTATTTGTATCGGAGATTTTCAGCTTTTTATAATCTATCATTTAAATCGCCTCCAATCTACGAACAACAAAATCAATTCCATCTATAATATATTGTGGCAGTTTGATTTCTTTTGCATCATTTGTACCAATGATAATATCATAGAGCAGCCTATTAGCAAAGTCGCTCTTATCCTGAGCCAATGATCTCTGAATGCGATAAGAATGTTCGGCTAGACCACCATATTCCATACATTCTTGATAGACCTGAGGCTTTAATTCTTTTATTACTTGTTTGATAACCTCATTATTCGAATTAGTTAATATCAGTGCTTCTTCAAAGCTTGTGGCATAGTAACCTTGAATTTCTGCCTTCTGGCAGGTAACCATAAGATTTCCTTCTTGGAAATAGTTGCTTTTAAGAATTTGACTAGCAATCTTTGTGCCATAATATTCAGCAAGTGCAGTATTAGTGGTTTCACGATTAGACAAAGCTGCTTCTGTCATTTGAATCCTATCTTTTCGCTCTTGTTTTTCCCGTTTAAAATCGATGTCAGTAATAATCAAAACAGGGATATGAAGTGCCGAAATAAGAGGACGATATACTTGCGCAAAAGCTCCGTTTACCAAATTGAGAGTTACATATTTCTGCTTTAGCAAATCGTGTTCAGACATGTATTGTTGCAACAATACATACTCAGAAATCCCCTCCACAAAGATGGCGGCATCTGCAAAAAATAGCTGAGATATTCCAAAAGTAATATGTTTTTTTATATATTGGAGTTGAGCAAGACGCTTTTTTTCATCTTCTTCGGCTTCATTTTCTTTTTTGGGTATGATGGTTTGATCATCCAAAATGATAGCACAGGTACAATTGTTGTTTTCGGTAACATAATTGATACTATTAAAACTATTCCCTTCGTGAATCTTGCTGTTAAGAATATGTGCTGAATGTGTGGTTATTATTATCTGGCTATTAACGTGCTTATTATGGCCCTCGAGTAAGGCACCTATCATTACATTGACATCTCGAATAAATAATTCCTGCATTTGTGGGTGCATGAATGTTTCAGGCTCTTCAATTGTGATTAGGTTAATCTGACTATTAAACGATGTTTCTGGAAACTTTTCCATATAACCAATAATATTTGCCACAATCATCATCAAGTTTGTATAACCTAAGCCAAATTGATTCTCTGGGATATTTTTATCCCCCTCAACATATTGGTACTTTAATACAGATCTAAGTAATTTCTGAAATGTTAGATCTGAGCTAAGCAAAATTTTACATTTCTCTGACGATATTAATTTCGCCAAAGAATTGTTAACATACGAAGTGTGTTCTTTATCGAAATAACCTGTCAGCTTTTCATTAATTGTAACTATTTCCTTATCTAACTCACTAAAGGGATTTTCATCTTTAATATGTTCATAGCGGTAATCTACAATTTTTGAGAATGCAGAAGATAGGCAATCTCCGTTTGTGACTGTATTTGCAGCAATAGCCTGGAGTTCGATAAGTTGTTTTAGATGAAAGCCCTCCCGTTTTTCATCATTGTTGTTGTAATATGTAAGAGCAAATTTGCAAGTATCAATGAAGGATAAAAAATGGCTGAAAAGTTGATTTTTATAGTGCTTTTTACTCTCTACAAATTGTGATAATTTCTTTAAAAACAATTCTTCATCGGCAGGTGACCAAACAGCTTTAATAATCACCTCAGAGTTCTTTACTTCACCTAGTGTTATAAATGGTGCAATATTGGTTAATAAATCAGGATCGTCATTATCTATTCCAATTGTTAGAACAAATTTCATCGTCGGGAATTTAATTTTCCCATTTTTTAACTTGCGCGGCGTATAGCTGATGAGCAAGGTTTGCAAATAATCAAAATTAAAATCCGTTGCCCGAAAGTCTGTCTGCTCTAAAAGCCTTCGCAAAACTTCAACAATAGTAGTTTTTCCACTATTGTTTTTTCCTACAATCAAGGTCGTTTTTGGCGCTATATTCAGATATTTTTCTGCCTTATAATCTTTTGAGGCAGCAAACTGGATGGTATTATTTGCATCCCCGAACTTTCGGAAATGTTCTATGGATAATTTTTTTAAATACATATTTCCTCCTAGTTAACTCACAATTCATTTTTATGTACTATGTAGCAAGTCATCACTAATTGACAGAAAGCCAATTATTATCTAAAACAAATACTATTTTCCACTTTATAGTATATTCTTTTTTGGGTTCATCTTCAACATGTAGTGTTGAAGCCAGCAAACTAATTAAAGTTTTTGCAAAGAAAAACGCTCCATCTGATGGGATCTTTTAATCCCTTATCAAATAGAGCGTTCATTCTATCCATAAATTGTATCTTGCAGAAAATACCGAAGATCCTGCACCTTGCCCAGCAGCCAAAAGGCCAACTTCGGCAGCCCAAAGGGGCTTATGAGAAACGCGATCACCAGCAGAATAAGGCCGTTCTGCGGGGAGTATGTCACCAGGACGGCCACGCCCAGCAGGGCAATCACCGTACTGAGCAGCCCCAGCACCAAGCCGGACACATAGACCAGCCCCACGCAAATCCAGATGGCCAAGGTGAGCAGCAGGATCACCGGCGCAATCACAATCTTCAAAATCAGCTTCAATGCGGTCATTTCATGGCCTCCTCTCGACGATCCAAATACTTCTGGCACAGACGGCGGACGTGTTCCTCGTCGGCCTCGTTTTCTTCCCGGCGTCCCTTTGTCAGCTGAATGGAGGCAAAGGATTCGTACTCGACCAGCAGATGGTCAAACAGTTCCTCCGGGGTCCGGCACACATCACCCTCGCAATAGGGTGGGTCCGGGGGTGAGCCGTTGAAGGACACGCAGACATATCCGTATCGGCTCTTGTAGACTTCCAGCTCCATATCCTGCGCCAGATAGTCCTCGAAAATCTCTAAAACCTTTTCAAAGGTCAACATCGGTATCTCAACTCCTTTGTGAGATGTGAGAACACTTTGCTATCTGCCTTTATTATCCGGCAAGCCCCGTCAAAAGGCAAGGATACAGACAAAAAGAAAAAGCGGAGGGAAGCGCGGCGAAAAGAACGCCGTTCCTCCCTCCGCAGATGGGATATATACCCCTGTCACGAAAGATTGGAGAGCTGGGTCAGGATCTCCTTCACGCCCTCCCATAGCTGCTCCTGTCGCTGGGCTATATCCTCCAGGTCAGCGTCGTAGACACGCCCGGTCTCATGCACTCGGCGGGTGAGCTGGTTCAGGTTGTTGCTGCTCCGGCGCAGCAGAGACACCAGCTCCTTCAGCTCCGGCAAGTCCAGCTGCACCACATAACCGTCCAGGGCCATCTTCCGCAGATAGGCTTCTCGGTTCTTCGTCCCAAGTTGGGACATTTTCTGCTCGATCAGCGCCAGCTCCTCCGGGGAGACCCGAAAATTCACCTGGACCTCCCATTTGCGCTTTGGGGTACTCACCGTTCCGGCTCCCGTTTCTTATGGCCCGGAGCTTTGGGGGCTGCCTGTTTCGGTTCCTGCTTCAAATGCTCCCGGACAGAAGGCCGGGGCTGGCGCAGCTCCTTGGAGCGGTCCTCGTTGGCCAGGATGGTGGCATAGGTTCCAGGAAGTCCCTTCATACCGGTAAACGCCAGACTGCGAAACGGCAGGAGATTCATCAACCGGTCATGGTCTTTGCTCCCGGCACGATTCAGAAACTCCGGGGAAATGCGGGCTATGTAATGGGTTCCGTGGGGGCTGTTCGGCACATCCGGTGCGCGCAGCTCCCGCAAAATCCGTTCTGCCTCTGCCTGGATGTCCTCTGCCGTCAAGGGCTGGCGGCGCAGATGTTCCTCGCGCACCAGATCAATAAACCCGTTCAAAACAGCGGGGTGGCTGTTCAGGGCATACCCACACCGGACGGTATCGGAGTTGTAGTTGGGGATGGTCTTTGCCCATTCCTTGTTGCGGGGCGAGTAGCGCCCATCCCAGTCCTGGAGCTGGACGGTATTGGCAAGGACCAGTATGACCCGATCCATGCCGTAGGTCTCAATCACACCCTTGGCGGCATCGTGACTGAGATACATCCCGTCGAAGTGTTCCCGCACCGCAGCTTCAATGGCCTCCTTGCATTGGAGATTGGCGTTGTTGGAAACCCGGTACTGCTCCAGCTCTCCATGCTCTTTCGCATAGGCAGCGGAGTGAGGATAAATGGCGGCTTTCCGCAGCTCCGCCTGGGCCTTACAAGCATCATCGGCCCGGTTCTCAATGCTGTCCCGGACCACATCCATGTAGCCGGTCTCCAACTTCTCAAAGTAACGGTACACATCGGCCAGCGGCGCGGGCGAATCCAGCAGCGCCTGGGCCTGGGCAGCGGTCAGCTCCAGTTCCTCCATCGCCATCACGATGTCCTCCCGGACGGTGTATTCGTAGGCGTGGTTCAGGACCTCTGCCGGGGGCTGGCTTTTCAGCCAGTCCCGAAACTTGTCCTGCTCGGCGGCCATCTTTTTATAGAGGGCCGTATTCAGATCGTTGGTATTCATGTTATCGCACCTCCGCTGGCCAGCTTATATTTCTTGTACTGCTTCACGGCAAAGCAATCCGGCTTGCGCTTTTCCAGGCCCTTAAACATATAGTCCACCGCGTTCATATAGGACTCGTCATCCTCTTTCACGTCCATGCCGGAAATCATGTCCACCAGGGTATTGATGTTCCGATCCTCGGCAGGCGCTTCAAAAATGATATAGGCAATCAACGCACAATAAAGGAGCGTTTCTGCCTTTGTCCAGAACGGATCGCCCTCTTTGCCCTCGCCTTTGGTGTTCGCTATGAGGGTATCGACAAACTTTAGGATGTCAGCCTCATTGTGGATGTAGGACAGCGGATTGTAGTGCATGGATTTTGAAAAGTCGATGCTGTTGAACACTTTGACCTGATAGCCCCGGCGTTGCAGAAAAGCACCCACCTGGGAGAGCACCCCGCCTTTTGGATCGACGCACACATAGGAGCTATGCGCCTGGAGTAGCTGGGGCGTGAGCCAGAAGCGGGTTTTGCCTGACCCGGACGAGCCAATGATGCAGGCGTTGAGGTTGCGGGCGTTGGCGGGATTTTTGGGCCGGGTGTTCATGGTGAGAAACTCCGTCTTTGTCAAAATGATGTTGTTCTCAAACTTCGGATCGACAAAGGGCTTGATGTCTTTTTCGGTGCCCCAGCGGGCCGACCCGTACTCCTCATCCCGCCGAAATTTCTTTGCGTTCTTGCTTTTTATATAGATCAGCAGACGGAAGCCCACCGCGCCCACAATGCCGATGAGCCAGTCAAGGGGATGGAGCCCCGGCGCAAAGTCGGCAAAGGCCGGGCCGATGCTCTGGCCCAGGCCCATCAGCTTGTGAGCAAAATCTGCTCCGGGAGCCAGGCGGTAGGCCGTCCCCAGCTTTAGGCAGGCCCACAGGATAAACAGGTACGGGATATTGGGTATCACATATTTCTTGACGCTATCTGTCCTCATGCACCGCCTCCCTTGCACGTTCTTTCTTGTGGGACGGCTGGCGGGCCAGTTCAGCGGCGGCCCGTTTGAGCTGTTCCCGGATCGGGATGCGCCGGGACTTGGAACGCTTCATCACGCGCCGGGAATATTCCGAAAAACAAGCGGTGATGGCATCGGCCTGCCCGCTTTTGAAAAACAGCAGGTATTTGTCCGGCCCGGTCTTATAAAAGGCATAGTCCACATTCCATTTCCGGGCCACCCGGTCAAAGTCCTTTGGGGACTCCACCTCGATGCTGTTCGTGGCGGCCCCGTGGCCCATGAGCTGGCGCACCGTCTGTTTGCCGTGGGGTGTCTGGCGGGCCCGGTGAGCTTTCTTGATCTTCCGGCCCACCGCCAGACACGCCTGGGCCAGCACCCGGCCCGTGAGCTTTGTCGCCTTGATCGAAACTGCTATGGTACGTCTGGAAACGTCCTCGTCAATCAGCCGTATCCCTCCTTTCCATGAAAAAAGCACCTCTGGACAAAACGTCCAGAAGTGCCGTTATCGTTCCTCGTGTTCCTTTGCGGCAATCTTCCGATAGCCCTCCAGGGAGGAACCGTCAATAATTTCTTTATAGGCCGCCATCTGTTCCCGCACCGTGAGCTGCGGAAAGGCAAAGACTTTGTGCTCGTCGGGAATGTCCTCGATCCCGTGATAGTGCTCGATGAATTGACCGCCGTTGTTCAGCACATAGCCGCCAGGGGCAAAGTGGCCGTCCTCTTCAAGCCGAATGTCCCGCCCGTATGCCTCATAGTCAAAATAATTCAGCAGGTGCTCCGGCACGTCAATGGCCTCCATGTCCTCCACATAGATGCGGCCCAGGGTTTCATCGTCCTCGACACCGGGATAAAATTCGTAGCAATCCAGGTTTTGCGCCAGATTGATGAGATCGGCCACGCTGGAAGTATGTTCGCCGCTGTCAATGACGGCCTCAAATTTCTCCAGATCACCCTGATCCAGCTCGGAGAGCAGGCAGGCCAGATGATTGAGCTCGTCCAGGTTTTCATATTCCCCCAAGTAGTCATAGAGCCCCAGCACATCACCGTCAAAGCTGGTTATGAAAAATTCCTCATAACGTACCCCGTCCACACCGATCCGCTTCAAAAGGGCCTGTACTTCTTCGGTAGTCGTGGGGAATTTCAGCGTTTCGCCAACCAGCTCACCCTCGTTGTACTTTCCCAGGTTGGTGATGTAGGCTTCAAACAGGGACGCCATCAGCACCGCCCCTGGCCCTTGACGGTCAGGATGCCCTCAAGGGTAGTCGCGGTGATCCCCAGGCGCTGGGCCACGGCAATATCATTTTTCATGGCCTCGGTCACGGAATGGCCGCATACCACCAGCACACGGGAGCGCCGGAGCAGATCGCGGCCCATGTCGATGCCGTTCTTGTGCTCCTCCGGCACCGCGTCATTGAGGAACA
>ERZ826396.3378-NODE-3378-length-10736-cov-2.256156_pt1 | contig 10736 bp, 10 predicted proteins | sample MGYA00519926_ERZ826396 | MGnify/ENA primary metagenome ERZ826396 (study PRJEB31778, sample SAMEA3449230) | human gut metagenome | biome: human gut; feature: human-associated habitat; material: faeces | place: United Kingdom | collected 2010/2012 ...
ATGATGGTGATGGCGTCCGTACGGCTCAGGGCCTCGGCCACAGCCTCAGTGCCCTTGGCGAAGGCCGGGAACTCAAAGACGCCCATGGGGCCGTTCCAGATGACGGTGCCCGCGTCCGCCACGGCGCCGCAGTACAGCTTCACCGTCTCCGGACCGATATCCAGGCCCTGCCAGCCGTCGGGGATCTCCCCGGCCTTCACCACCTGACTCTTGGCGTCGGGGGCGAAGGCGTCGGCGCAGACGGTGTCCACGGGCAGCAGGAGCTTGACGCCCTTGGCCGCAGCCTTTTCCACCATCTCATTGGCGTAGCTCTCCCAGTCGGCTTCCAGCAGGCTGTCGCCCACCTTGCCGCCCTGGGCGGCGGAGAAGGTGTAGGCCATGCCGCCGCCGATGATAACGGTGTCGCACTTGTCGATCAGGTTGTTGATAACGTTGATCTTGTCGGAAACCTTCGCGCCGCCCAGGATGGCAACGAACGGACGGGCCGGGTCGGAAAGCGCCTTGCCCATGATGGAGATCTCCTTCTTGATCAGGAAGCCGCAGACAGCCGGCAGGTAGTCGGCAATACCAGCGGTCGAAGCATGCGCACGGTGCGCGGTGCCAAATGCGTCGTTGACGAAGATGTCCGCCATGTCGGCAAACGCCTTGGCCAGCGCGGGATCGTTCTTGGTCTCGCCCTTCTCAAAACGCACGTTCTCGAGCAGGATCGCCTCGCCCGGCTTAACCTCAGCGGCGAGCTTCTTCGCATCCTCGCCGACAACGTCCTTCGCCAGCTTGACTTCCTGGCCGAGCAGCTCGCTCAGGCGCTTTGCAACCGGCGCGAGCGAATACTTCATGTTAACCTCGCCCTTCGGACGGCCGAGGTGCGAGCAAAGGATAACTGCTGCATTGTGATCCAGCAGGTATTTGATCGTTTCGAGCGAAGCGCGGATGCGCTTGTCGTCGGTGATGTTGCCGTTCTCATCCTGCGGCACATTGAAGTCGCAGCGGGCAATAACCTTCTTCCCCGATACGTCGATATCTTCAACGCTCTTCTTGTTGTACTGCATAAAATATCCCTCTCCTTTAAGATGTAAAAGTTAGCGATACGGAGCAAAAGTGCGGTCTTCCCTTTAGAAGAATTCCGCTTCCATTACAGAATTATACTCGTTCTCACCATCCATAGCAAGCAAATTCGTGAAAAACCTTGCATTTTTGTTCTCTTTTAGCAGATTTTTGCGTTTTGCCCGAAATAATTGTGAAATCTTAAACAATTTGCCCAATGCAACTTAGCTGCGGGGCTGTCCGTAATACGCCACTGCAAGCGCCTGCGGCCCGGTATTAGTGAGGACCGACGGTCCGATCGGGCTGCGAACAACATCCCTGAAACCGATTTCTGTCCGCAGGCGCTTTTCCAGTTCGTCGATCCGCGCGGCGGGTACGTCGCCGTACAGCAGCAGCGCGGTCTGCTTTTCCGGCTGGAGCACGCGGCGCGAAACGTTCCGGATCAGCCCGGGCACGAGCGCCTTTTCGCCCCGCACCTTGTCGCATACGGTGACCGCTCCGTCGCACACATGGCTGACCGGCTTGAGGCCGAGCGCCTCGCCTACAAAGGCCGCGCCGCCCGAGATGCGGCCGGACTTTTTCAAATGCTTTAAGCTGTATACGCCGAGGTACGCCTCCACCCGGCTCAGGCGGCTGCGCACCACGCTGAGGATCGCGTCGAAGCTGTCGCCCTGGTCGCGCATTTCTGCAGCCTGCACAACGATGCGCCCGTAAATATAGGTATAGGTCGCGGAATCGATCACCTCAATGCGCATGCCGTCCCCCGCTTCCTCGCGGAACATATCGCGCGCAAGGCAGGCCGCCTGATAGGTGCCCGAGCCGTTTGCATTGATCAGCACGGCCATCAGGTGCGTACAGCCGCGCCCGGCTGCGCGGCGGTAGGAGTCCAGGAACACCGTGGGCGTGACCATCGCGGTCGCAGGGATCTCCCGGCTGTCCTCGAGCAGCTTCCAGTATTCCTCGGGGGTGATATCGTAGTATTCACGGATCGTGCGCCCCTCGTGTGTGAGGGTGATGGGCACGATCTCGATCCCGTGCGCCTCGACCTGCGCCTGCGGGATGTCGGCGGATGAATCGGTCAGGATATGTATTTTTTCCATACGTTTTCCTCATTCCTGCGGGAAAGGTCCCGCGAGCTTCAGGTTGGCAAAGCCGGTCTGCCGCAGCGCTTCAAACACGATCACGGCCACAGAATTGGACAGGTTCAGGCTTCTCGCCCCCTCGCGCATCGGGATGCGCACGCACCGCTCGGGATGCGCGACAAGCAGGCTTTCGGGCAGTCCCTTTGTCTCCTTGCCGAACATCAGGTAGTCTCCGTCGCGGTATTCTGCCTCGTGGTAGGCATGCGGCGCCTTGGTAGTGGCATAAAAATACCTGCCGTCCGGATTTTTGGCGAAAAACTCGTCCAGGTTTTTATACATGCGGACGTCGAGCAGGTGCCAGTAATCCAGCCCCGCGCGCTTCATCCGCCTATCGTCGATCGCAAAGCCGAGCGGCTCAACCAGATGGAGCACGCACCCGGTCGCCGCGCAGGTGCGGGCGATGTTGCCCGTGTTCTGTGGGATCTCCGGCTCGACCAGAACTATATTGAGCATGTTTTTTCCTCTTTTTTCAAAGCTTCTTCTATTTTATGCGAAAGCGGTTCACATTTCAAGGTATTTCCGGTGATTTTAGCAAAAAAATAATCCCCCGATGGCCTGCATCAGGGGATATTTCCGTTTTTATTCCTCGATTTCCGCGTAAACGCCGTAAAGATAGCCCTGCGTTTCCGCCTGCTCATCGGTGAGCACCTCGCCGGTGAGCTGTGGGCCGCTCGTGTCATCCGTGTACACAACGCCCAGCTTGCCGGTATGCAGGGTCATGGTCTGGGTGTCGGTCGTGCCGTCGGTAAAGGTGACGGTAACGGTCAGGGTCGCGCCGTCCCAGTAGTCGATGCGATTATGCACAGAATTTTGTAAATCAATGGAATTATCAGAAAGCATAAGACTGGTCGGTACTATCGTGCGAAATCCATATAAAGCTTCCGGGTCATATTGTTCAGAAAACTCATTTGCCAGCGGCCAGTCCGCATCTACATACCATATCGCATCCGGTGCATCCGGGTCCAAAGACGGCGACGATAAATTCACATTTTTCGCACCTTGTACTGCTGGCAGCGTTTTGTCTATTGCCGCGCGTCTTTCTTCCAAAGAGGATGAAATCTGAATATTCTTTTTATGCCGGTAAAAGCTGCCTCTGTCAATCTCTGCACTCACTGTTTGGATATTGTCACCCGTCACGCGAAACAAACAGCCGGAATAGAAATCGCATTCCTCGCCGTCTCCGATCGGGTACCCGCCGCCGCCACTCGAATCGAACACGATTTTGCTGTCCTTCTGCGCGATGGTTTCACCCGTATCCGCGGCGTAGGCCACAATGCCGAACGAGTGCGCGACCGCCTCGGCCACGGCTTCGCCCGCACCCTGTCCGGTGCCCTGCGCGCGCCATACCGCCGTGCCGCCGACGATCACGCCGAACGCGCATGCCGCCGCTAAAATCCGCTTTGCCATGCCGAACCGGCGGCGCGGCGCGGGTGTGAGGTGCTGCGGTGCGCTTTCCTGCTGTGCGCGGCGCGCCTCACGCGCGGCGGCTAATGTACGCTGTTTGAGTTCCTCAGGGGCTTTCATGTCCTGCAATTTGCGGAGCTCGTTCATATTCTTCATCGTCAGATCCCTCCAAGTCCAGTTTCAGTTGTTTGCGTGCGCGGTGCAGGCGGGTGCGTACGGTCGCCGGGCGGCAGCCCACGAGACCTGCGATCTCGTCCGTGCGGTAGCCCTCTACATAGTGCAGCCAGACGACCGTGCGCAGGTCGTCCGGCAAGGCGTGCACTGCCTGCCACAATTCCTCGTTATCATCCTGCACGGGCGCGGCGGCGTCCGGCGCGGCTTCGAGCGGCGCAGTGCGCCGGAACCACGCCGAGCGGCGCAGGTCCGCGCAGCGGCTGAGCGTCACCCGGAGCAGCCATGCCTTGAGGTGCTCCGCGTCGCGGAATTCGGTCGTATCCTGCATCAAGCGGAGGAAAACCTCCTGATATACGTCCTCCGCGTCCGCGTGGCTGCCCAGCCGGCAGTATGCCAGCCGGTAGACCGCGTCGCCGCAGCGTTCCATTGCCGCGCACAGGAATTCGTCTGATCTCAAATCGTTTTGCACGTTGCTCTGTCCTCCTTTCTGCAAACAACACGAAACAGGAAGCGGGATTGTTCCCGTAAAAATGCCCTGCGGACACCCTGTTTTTCAGTCCTCCTTTGTTTATTGTGTATATTACCCAAAATCGTTTTAATGTTTTTGGTCATTAGATACAATAAAACCGCATTTTAAAGAGTAATATTCAACAAAATTCATCTTGCATTTTTATATGAAATCACTATAATAATAACTGTCGAAAGACAAATGACAACTATCGAACGGAGGTAAGTAATCATGAAAAAGAAAACTTCTTACATGGAGGCCCTTGGCCGGATGCTTTCCGATGCTTACCGCATCGACGCTTCTCTGTGCCACACCGATCCCGAGTACGCTTCCCGCCGCCGCATGTGGCGATGAGCGCAGGGTTTCCACCATATTGGTTGATTCATCCGATCACCTTTTTTCTCCAATATTATTCACTCTCTTTGTGAAGAAGGGGCCGTCCACAGGGCGGCCCCTTCTTCTTTCTTTTCACAACAGAAAAAAACGGCTGATAATCAGCCGTTTTTTTATTCTGCAAAGTAGTCGCGGGTCTGGCGGATGTTCTCCTCAATCGCTGCGCGCAGCGCGTCAGCTGATTCAAACTGCATTTCCGGCCGGAGGAATTTATGCAGCTCCACGTGGATCATCTGCCCGTACAGGTCGCCCGTAAAATCGAGCAGATGCGGCTCAATGGTCGGCGCACCGCTGTCCACAAAGGTCGGCTTGACACCGATGTTGGTCGCCGCAACGTAGCTCTGGCTTCCTACCAGCACACGCGTTGCATATACACCGTACGGCGGCAGCGCCATCTCCGGCGGCAGTGCCAGATTGACCGTTGGCACCTTGAGCACGCTTGTGCCCACCTTCCGGCCGTGCTCAACCACGCCGGTCACAGTATATGGATGCCCGAGAAAACGTGCTGCACCTTCCATATCGCCCTGCGAAATCAGCTGGCGGATATAGGTTGAAGATACGACAATGCCGTCTACCTTGACGTCGTCAATGCAGTCATAGCCGATACCGGCTTTTTTGCATTCCTCTGCCATGCCCTCGGCGTTGCCCTGACCCTTATAGCCAAATCGGTTGTTGCGGCCGGAGATGATCCACCGGGCTCCGAACTGGCCGATCAGCATCTTATGGATGAAGTCGCGCCAGTCCATATGCTGCATATGTTCGTCAAAATGGAGAAAGATCACTTCATCCACGCCACCGAGCTTTTTGATCTCTTCGCGGCGATAGGCATCCGCTGTGATCAGCGGCACCTGCCGCCCGAGCACAACCGAATCCGGGTGCACATCAAACGTGCATACTGCGCTTGTGCCGCCGATCTGTCGCGCGCGCTCGACCGCGCGCTCCATCAGCGCCTGATGGCCCAGATGCACGCCGTCAAAGTAACCGAGTGCGATCGCGCGGGGTTATTGATATTCCTGCATAGGGTTCGCCCCCTTATGAAAATTGAAAAGGAAGAATGGAAAAAGGAGAATGACAGATGTGCCACTGCGGCTTTCCGTTCTCCATCCCCATTGTCCATTGCAAGCAGTCCTTGTTATCGGAAATTCTTAAACACAAACAGCCCGAGACCGCCCTTGTCCAGCTCGCGCACCTGCCCGAGCATCAGGAAACGTCCCTCATGATACACGCGGCACAGCGCGCCCGCCTGTTCAGGCATCCCGCTGGTCTGCCGCGGAAATACCACCGCGCCGCGCGCGATGCGCTCCGCGCCCTCGTCGGTCAGCCGGACAGCCGGATGCTCCAAAAACAGGCTGTCGGTCGGCAGCAAGAGATGCGGCATCGTACCATCCTGCATCGCCTGCCCAACCTCGTCAAAGCTGTGGCACTGGTCGAGCGCATACGCGCCCGAGCGGGTGCGCGTGAGGCTGTGCATGACCGCGAGTGTGCCGAGTTTCTCGCCCAGGTCGTTGATGATCGTGCGTACATAGGTGCCCTTGCTCACGACAAGCCGGAGCGTGCCCTTCTGCGCGTTCTCGTCAAAATCGGTCAGTTCGATCTCATGGACGATGATTGCACGCGCCGGGCGCTCGACCTCCTGCCCCTTGCGCGCAAGGTCGTACAGCTTTTTTCCGTTCACCTTGACCGCCGAGTACATCGGCGGCACCTGCTGCTGCGGCCCGAGAAAGCGCTTCGCCGCCCGCTCGACCGCATACCGTGCGGCATAACGGCCGCTCAGCCCGATCGTCTCGCCGGTCACATCCTGCGTGTCCGTGTTATAGCCCAGCGTAAAGCCCGCGACGTATTCTTTATCCTGCGCGGCGGCAAAATCCGCCTCCTTTGTCGCGCCGCCGATGAACACCGGCAGAACGCCGGTCGCGAGCGGATCGAGCGTGCCGCCGTGACCGATTTTCCTCGTGTGCAGGATACCGCGCAGCTTGGCCACCACATCATGCGAGGTGAAGCCCTGCGGCTTGTCCATCAGCAGGATACCCGAAAGCTCAGTCTGCTGCATGGAACTGCTCCTTCGCTACGCGCAGCATCTCGGCCTTTGCCTCGTCCATGCCGCAGGTGAAGCTCGCGCCTGCCGCACGGACATGGCCGCCGCCGCCGACCCGTTTGCAGATCGCGGAGGCATCCATTTCCCTGGTCGTGCGCACGGAAACGCGAACGGTTCCGTCCGCCTTTTCGGTCATCGTAATGCCGATCTGCACGCCCTCGATCTGCCGCGTGAGCGATGCAATCGAGTCCAGATCATCCATATCCGCGCCTGTGCGGTCGATATCTGCGCGCCACAGCAGCGCGACGGCGATCGCGCCGTTTTCATAAAACTCCATGGTGTCGAACACGATGCGCTCCATCTGGAAGCGTGGCATGGTCTTGGTCTCGAACAAGGCGCGGTTGATCTCGCCGCCGTCGATACCCGCGGTCAGGCAGGCTGCCGCGACCGCGTGGCTGTGCGCCGTCGTATTGGAATATTTAAAGCAGCCGGTATCGGTCGACACGCCGACATAGATGCACTCAGCGATATCAGTGGTAAACTTCGCCCCCAGCGCATTGATGACGTCATACAGCACTTCGGCACAGCCGCCTGCATCCGGCCGGATCAGATTTTTGTGTCCGAAGCCGATGTTAGAGCCATGGTGGTCGATCACCAGATCAACCTTGCCCTTGTACTGTTCCGCCGGATCCGGGAACAGCTTTTCCTCTGCAATATCGGTCGATACGACATAGCGCGGCACAAAGCCCTCAGGCGGGTAACACGGCACGATCAGCGGCGCATAGCGCCGCGTGATCTCCGGGTTTTCAAGGATATAAACGGTCTTGCCGATCTGCTGCAATGCGCGGCAGAGTGCGCCTGCGCAGCCCGTGGTGTCGCCGTCCGGGCGGCGGTGGGTCAGGATCAGGATATCATCCGCCGCCTGCAGCGCCGCGGCCGCGCCCGCAACGTCAACGGTCATTCGCCGTCCTCCCCTCCGAGCTTGCCTTCGTTTTTCAGTTCGTGCAGCATTTCCGAAATATGCGCGCCGTGGGTGATCGAGTTATCCAGCTCGAACACAAGCTCGGGCGCATAGCGCAGCTGCACCTTGTGGCCGACCTCGCGCCGCAGCCAGCCCGCAGCGGATTTGAGACCCTTCATGACCTCTTTTGCCTGCTGCTCGCTGCCGAGCACGGAAATATAGCACTTGGCGTATCGCAGGTCGTTTGTGACCTCGCAGTGCACGACCGAGACCAGCCCGTTCTGCACGCGCGGGTCCTTGACCGAGCGCATAGCCTCCGCCAGCGCCTTCATCACTTCTTCCGAAATACGGTCGATTCGTGTAGACATAGGTGTAACGTCCTCCTTTATTTGAGGATAGGTGAACGGGCGCGCAATGCGCGCCCCTACAGGGACAGCAGCCCCTTTGCCACAATTTTAATCCCTACAAAACCGGGGCTCCGCCCCGGTTTTGTTCCGCTGCTTCGGGACACGTGTCCCGAACCGCTGCTGCCGTGTAGCAGCGAGGGGGGTATCGAAAAAAGTTTCCTTTGGGAACTTTTTTCGTATATAGGGGGGACAGCGTCCCCCCTATAAGCCCGTCAGGGCTTTACCTCTTCCATCACGAAGCACTCGATGATATCCTGCTCCTTGATGTCGTTATAGTTTTCGATGCTCATGCCGCATTCATACCCGGAAGCAACTTCCTTGACGTCGTCCTTGAAGCGCTTGAGGGTGTTGAGATGACCCTCATGGAATACGATGCCGTCGCGGACAACGCGGACCTCAGCGTTGCGCTGGATCTTGCCATCCTGCACATAGCAGCCCGCAACAGCGCCCGCGCCCGTAATCTTGAACACCTGGCGCACCTCGGCATGGCCGAGCACGACTTCCTTGAACTTGGGTTCGAGCATGCCCTTCATGGCCTGCTCCATCTCCTCGATGCAGTCGTAGATCACGCGGTACATGCGCATATCCACGCCCTGCTGGTGCGCGGAGTCGGTCGCCGTGCGGTCAGGGCGCACATTGAAGCCGACGATGATCGCGCCCGAAGCAGAAGCCAGCATAACGTCGGACTCGTTGATCGCGCCGACTGCGCCATGGATGACCTTGACGCGCACCTCGTCGTTTGAGAGTTTCTCGAGCGACGCACGGATCGCCTCGACCGAACCCTGTACGTCCGCTTTGACAATGATGTTCAGCTCCTTCATCTCGCCCTCCTGGATGGAGGCGAACAGGTTGTCGAGCGTGACCTTGTGGAACTGCTTGTTGCGCTCTTCCTTCTCCTTGTCCTTGCGCTGTTCGACCAGCTCGCGCGCCATCTTCTCGTCGTCTACGGCGTCGAAGATGTCGCCTGCGCCCGGAACCTCGGCCAGACCGATGATCTCGACCGGCACGGACGGGCCCGCGCTCGTCACGCGCTCGCCGCGCTCGTTCATCATCGCGCGGATGCGGCCGACCGTCGTGCCCGCGACGACGATGTCGCCGACGTGCAGCGTGCCGTTCTGCACGAGCAGGGTCGCAACCGGGCCGCGGCCCTTATCCAGCTTGGCCTCGATGACCGTGCCGTGCGCCTTGCGGTTCGGATTGGCCTTCAGGTCAGCCATTTCCGCGGTCAGCAGCACCATTTCAAGCAGGTTTTCGATACCCTGGCCGAACTTGGCCGAGATCTGGCACACGATCGTGTCGCCGCCCCACTCCTCGGGCACGATCTCGTACTCGGTCAACTGCTGAAGTACACGGTCCGGATTTGCGCCCGGCTTGTCGATCTTATTGACCGCCACGATGATCGGCACGTTTGCTGCCTTGGCATGGTTGATTGCCTCAATGGTCTGCGGCATGACGCCGTCGTCTGCCGCAACGACCAGGATCGCGATATCCGTGACCTGTGCGCCGCGCGCACGCATGGAGGTAAATGCCGCGTGGCCCGGGGTATCGAGGAAGGTGATCTGCTTGTCATTTACCTTGACGCGGTACGCACCGATATGCTGGGTGATGCCGCCGGCCTCGCCCTCGGTGACCTTGGTCTTGCGGATCGCATCGAGCAGCGAGGTCTTGCCGTGGTCAACGTGGCCCATAACGACAACGACCGGATCGCGCGGCTCGAGCTCCTCCTCGCGGTCCTCGCGCTCGTCAAACAGCTGCTCCTCGATGGTGACATGGACTTCCTTTTCGACCTTGCAGCCCATCTCCTCCGCAACGATCGCGGCGGTGTCGAAGTCAATGATCTCGGAAACCGACGCCATCACGCCCAGCTTGATCAGGCCCTTGACGACATCTGCGGCCGTACGCTTCATACGGGAAGCCAGCTCACCGACCGAAATCTCATCCGGGATCATGACCTTGACCGGGATCTTCTTGAGTGCGGCCATCTGCTGCTGGCGCTGCAGGCGCTTCATCTTTTCCTGCTCCTCCTGGCGGCGCTTGTTGCCGAAGGGCTTGGAACGCTGCTCGGACTTCTTGGTCAGCTTCTGCTTTTTGGGTCCGCGGGATTCCATACGCTCGGCCTTGGCGTCGACCAGCTTGTCGACATGGTCGTCGTACTTGGCGAGGTTGACATCGCCCGCGCCGCGGGTATCGATACGGTGCACCTGCTTAACCTTGCTCTGGACAGGCTGGGCGGGCTTCTCCGGCTTGGCTTCCGCCGGCTTGGCTTCCGCCGGCTTGCCCTCCGCGGGCTCTGCAGACGGCTGCGCCGCCTCCGCCTTGGCAGGCTGCTGCTTTTCAGCCTTCGGCTGCTCCGCCTGTCGGCGGGACGCCATCTGTGCATTGAGGGTTTCCTCAATATTATCCACTTGGTGATGCTGCGTCATGTATTCAAAAATGACGGACAGCTCCTGGTCTCCCAGCACCTGCATGTGGTTTTTCGGTGCGGTGCAGTATTCGGTGAGTATCTCGGTGATCTCCTTGGTGGAAGTGCCGAAATCCTTGGCGACCTCATGCACCCGGTATTTATTCTCTATTGCCATGGGCAACTCCTCCTAAAAGAAATTTCGGTTGAAAACACGTTTTCAATCGAGTAAGATGTGCCGCGCATGGCGCGAACACCTCTTATGCG
>ERZ826396.3380-NODE-3380-length-10734-cov-4.215657_pt1 | contig 10734 bp, 9 predicted proteins | sample MGYA00519926_ERZ826396 | MGnify/ENA primary metagenome ERZ826396 (study PRJEB31778, sample SAMEA3449230) | human gut metagenome | biome: human gut; feature: human-associated habitat; material: faeces | place: United Kingdom | collected 2010/2012 ...
ACCGGCGGTTATGCCCACTTTTATATTCACAGGCTTTATGCCGAGTCTATGAAAGGGGGAATGCTTATGAAAAGTAAGCATATTGCTACATATGGCAAAGAAATTGCTATTTGCAGTTTTGATAATTATCGCTATATTGATAATTTTTACCATAAAAGCACAATAACCGCCTCTGGCAAGACGGTTATTGTATAAAATAATCACATTGTTGGCATAACCGCTTGAGGTTTGCCTTTTTCTATTTTTATTATATAACTATAAATTAATTTTGTCAACACATAATGCAAAACACAGACTGCATTTTGCAATCTGTGTTTAATATTATTCAAATTAATACATTCCCATACCTGGATCCATCGGAGCGGCAGGAACTGCCGGTTCAGGAATGTCTGTTACAAGACTTTCTGTTGTAAGTACCATAGACGCAACAGATGCTGCATTTTGAAGTGCACTTCTTGTAACCTTAACCGGGTCAACGATACCTGCTGAAATCATATCAACATATTCTTCAACAAGTGCATTAAATCCCTTACCTGTTTCACAAGCCTTAACCTTATCAACGATTACACTACCTTCAAGACCAGCATTCTTTGCAATTTGCCAAGCCGGTTCTTCAAGTGCTTTAAGTACAATTTGAACACCTGTCTTTTCATCGCCTTCGGTTGTTTCAAGTAAAGCCGCAACAGTAGGAATAACATCAATATAGCTTGTTCCGCCGCCTGCAACGATACCTTCTTCAACAGCCGCTTTAGTAGCTGCAAGAGCGTCTTCAATTCTAAGTTTCATTTCTTTCATTTCTGTTTCTGTTGCCGCACCGACTTTAATTACAGCAACACCACCTGCAAGTTTAGCAAGTCTTTCTTGTAGCTTTTCCTTATCAAATTCAGATGTTGATGACTCAAGTTCACGTCTGATTTGTGCAACTCTGTCTGCGATTGCATTCTTATCGCCTGCACCGTCAACAATAATTGTAAGTTCCTTTTGAATCTTAACTTGCTTTGCTGTACCAAGTTGCGAAATTTGTGTATCTTTCAAATCAAAGCCAAGTTCTTCACTGATTACCTGACCGCCTGTCAAGATTGCAATATCTTGCAACATTTCCTTACGTCTGTCACCAAAGCCTGGAGCTTTTACAGGTACGCATACGAATGTACCGCGAAGTTTATTAACGATAAGTGTTGAAAGAGCCTCACCCTCAACATCTTCAGCGATAATAACCATCTTTCTGCCTGCTTGCATAACTTGTTCAAGAAGCGGTAAAATTTCTTGAATATTTGAAATCTTCTTATCTGTAATAAGAATGTATGGGTCGTCAAGAACTGCCTCCATTTTTTCTGTATCAGTTACCATATAAGGTGTGATATAACCTCTGTCGAATTGCATACCTTCAACAATTTCAGAATATGTTTCGGCAGTCTTTGATTCTTCAACTGTGATAACGCCGTCTGCTGTTACCTTTTCCATTGCCTCTGCAATTAGCTGACCGATTTCTTCATTAGCAGCTGAAACCGACGCAACTCTTGCAATATCTTCCTTACCCTGAACTTTCTTTGCTGTAGAAAGCAGCTTTTCAACAGCCGCGTCAACAGCCTTTTGGATACCCTTTCTTACGATCATAGGGTTAGCGCCTGCCGCAACATTCTTTAGTCCTTCACGAACAAGTGCCTGTGCAAGAAGTGTAGCTGTTGTTGTACCGTCACCGGCAACGTCATTTGTCTTTGTTGCAACTTCTTTTACAAGCTGAGCGCCCATATTTTCAAATGGATCTTCAAGTTCAATTTCCTTAGCGATTGTAACACCGTCATTTGTGATTAGCGGTGCACCGAATTTCTTATCAAGAACAACATTTCTGCCCTTCGGGCCAAGTGTGATTTTAACTGTATTTGCAAGTTGGTTGATACCGCTTTCAAGAGCGTGTCTTGCGTCCTGTCCGTATTTAATTTGTTTAGCCATAATAATAACCTCCTAATATATTAGTCTACTATTGCAAGTATGTCGCTTTGACGAAGAATTGTATATTCCTCACCGTCAACCTTGACTTCTGTACCTGCATATTTTGAAGTAAGTACCTTATCACCAACGGAAACTTCCATCTTAACTTCCTTTCCGTCTACAACACCGCCGGGACCTACTGCAACGATTTCAGCCACCTGTGGCTTTTCCTGTGCCTTTGAAGTAAGGATAATTCCGCTCTTTGTCGTTTCCTCTGCTTCAAGCATTTTTATAACAACTCTGTCTGCCAATGGTTTGATGTTCATTATATATTACCTCCTAAAATTTTAATCAAGTTCATTGTTAGCACTCACACTTCTTGAGTGCTAACAATGCTATTATGTTCTTTTTTGCTCTATTTAGCAAAGTCCGTTTTTTTAATACATTGCTATATTTACTCTTATTTTCTTTATTTTTCTTTTTATTACGTTCAATATCTCCCTTTTGGTGTTTTAACAAATTGTTCATAAACTTAATACTGCTTTAACTTACGAAGTTTTCAAACATCTGTTGTGCCTCATCAAGATTATCAAATTCAACACCTTTTTTGAGTTCATCAATATCCTCGCTCGGAAATACATTTTCGCTTATTTCTTCACTCAAAATTGCCGTTTTATTATCCCCTACACATTTATTAATTTGAAGTAAACCGTTCTCAACCTTAACTTCATATACTGTAGTTTTTACATCATTTGCATTCACCTCTTCAACCGCCGCAACCGTAGGCATAGGAGTCGGCACACTGTCGGACACACCTATTCTGCCGATAGCGTATCCGCCTCCGAAAAACAATGCTACAAGTAATACATATGACGAAACAATAAGTGTATTCTTTAAAATTTTCATAATTTATTCCTCATTTCTTTTAATATTTTTTCTTAAATTATTCCCTTTTTGTCCCATTTTTATACTTTGCATAAGACTTTGAAAAATAAATGTTGCAAATTTATGCAATTTAGGATATAATTAAAGTATGTAATTATCTTTAAAGAAAGATTGAGGCTTTTAACAGCCCCGAAATCAAAGTAGACATACTCTCACATTTTGTCTACAATCTTAATAAAAAAGATAGGAGAAAATATTATGGCTGATAATAACAGAAGAAACAGACCAAGCTCCGGATATGGCTCAAATGATAATTTCAACTGGGAAGAGTATGATATGAAAACTTCGTCAGCTTCAGGCGCTCCGAGACGTCGCAGACAAGCGGCATCCACAAAGCCTACAAGATCACCGCAGGCAAGTTCTTCATCATACAGAGAAGTACCGTCAAGGCGCCGAACTCAAACAACTTCCCGCAGTAAGAAAAAGCCAAAAAAGCAGCTTACTCCGAAACAGATTCAATTCAGGAAACGCTTACGACTTACATTCTTTGTTGCGATTTTTGTGGTAGTTGTAATTGTATCCGGTATGGGCATAGGAATGTATGCCGCAGTATCACGTGAAATTAAAGATATGAATATTCAAACTCTTGCTTTGAATTATTCTTCATTTATATATTACGAAGATGCCGCCGGCAATCCGCAGGAACTTGAACAAATACAATCCGATTTTAACCGTATATGGGTAGATTCGTCGCAAATACCTCAAGTTATGAAAGATGCTATCGTTTCAATCGAAGATGAACGTTTCTACAAGCACCACGGTGTTGATATAAAACGTACACTCGGTGCAACGGGTAAATGGGTACTTTCAAAAGTCGGTATCGGCTCGTCAAACTATGGCGGTAGTACGATTACTCAACAGGTTATAAAAAATATAACCAATGAAAAAGAAAATACACCTTCGCGTAAGGTCAAAGAAATGATGCGTGCGGTTGCACTTGAAAAACAGCTTACAAAAGACGAAATACTTACAATGTATCTGAATATCGTATATTTCGCTAACAACTGTAACGGTGTTGAGGCTGCCGCAAACACTTACTTTAACAAAGACGCAAGCGACCTTACCCTTGCCGAAGCGGCATCAATCGCAGGTATAACACAGTTCCCGTCAGAATACGATCCGTTTGTACATCCGGATAAGAATATCGAAAAACGTAATCTTGTACTCGGCAAAATGCGTGAACTCGGTTATATCACAGACGCTGAATATGCAGAGGCATCAGGCAGTGACCTTGTTGTAAGCAACGCTTACAGGCAAAATCAAGGACGTATTACTTCATACTTTGTTGACCAAGTTGTAAATGACGTTATCGCCGACCTTATGACTCAAAAAGGTTACTCGGAAGATTTTGCAACCCAACAGGTATACAACGGCGGTTTGAAAATTTATTCAACAATGGATCCCAACATTCAAAATATAATGGAAGGCATATTTACCAATACGTCTAACTTCCCTTATACAGGCAAGGGTGCTCAATCGGCAATGATTATAATTGACCCTTACACAGGTAAAATTCGCGGTCTTATAGGCGGTCTTGGCGAAAAGACTGATATTCGCGGTTGGAACAGAGCCACTCAATCAAAACGTCAACCGGGTTCATCAATCAAACCGCTTTCGGTTTACGCACCGGCGGTTGATATGGGTAAAATCACAGAAGTCGACACCGTAACAGACGAAGAAATAACAATCGGCAACGACAAGTGGAAACCAAAGAACTCATACAACGACTTCTTAGGCGATATGACAATTAAAGAGGCGGTTGCACGTTCGGCAAACATTCCTGCCGTAAAGGTATTGGATATGGTCAACCTTACAAACTCATTCAACTACCTACAAAACAAATTCCATATCACAACACTTGAAGAAAAAGATAAAAACTACAGTTCTCTTGCACTCGGCGGTCTTACACAAGGTGTAACCGTTGAAGAAATGGCGGGAGCGTACTGTACATTCGTGAACAGCGGTAAATATATTAAGCCGTATACTTACACAAGAGTACTTGATTCAACAGGTCAAGTTATTCTTGAAAACACATCAAGCACAAGTCAGGCTATCAGTCCTGCGGCAGCATACATTACAGCTGATTTACTTTCGGGCGTTGTAAACAGCAGCGTCGGTACAGGTAAAGGTGCAAAGCTTGACTGCGGTATTTCAACATACGGTAAAACAGGTACAACAGACGATGACTGCGATAAGTGGTTTGTTGGTTTCACACCGTATTATGTAGGTGCTTGTTGGTACGGTTTCGATAATCCTGCATCAATTTCAGCGGCAGGTGTTTCGGGCAATCCGACAGTTACCGCATGGAATCTTGTAATGGAAAAAATTCACGAATCGCTTAACCCTAAAGAAATCACAAAACCAAGTAATGTTGTTGAGGCACAGGTATGCGAATACTCCGGTATGCTTGCAACTGACACCTGCCCTACCACAACCGCTTACTTCGTTGAAGGAACACAGCCAAAGGCATATTGTGACGCATCACACGCAAGCAAACGTAATAAGCCAACGCAAACACCTCTATCAACGGTTGCACCGGTTAATACTCCAAGCGTTATGCCTACAGTAAATCCTGCGACTTCGGAAACGCACGAAAATCAAAACGGCAATAATCCAAATACATCTTCAGGTACAAATTCAGGTTCTTCGTCAGGTACTAACAGCGGTTCTTCGTCAAGTACAAATTCGGGTACTAACTCAAACGGTTCTTATGATACAAATTCGGGTGGCAGTTCTTCGTCAAATTCGGGCAGAACTGATTACGAGCAAGGCAATACAGGCTCATCTGAAAGCGAAAATACAACAGGCGGAGCAGAAGAAGATACTTCATCAGAAGAATAATACAGCAAAAATGAGGCTTTTTCAAAGCCTCATTTTTTGTTACTGATTCAGATTTTATAAACAGATATACACCCCCACACAATAAAAAAAAGGTTATCGGCTAAAATGCCGATAACCTTTTTATATGTAGCCGTCTATGCTACATAACACGTTATTATTCTATCCATATTAAAACCTCCCATATTTTCGATAATTAAGAGGTTTTTAAAATCCGCCGAGTCCGAAACTTATTGACAATGCATTATTAACACTTGCCATAAGTCCGTCATCTATACGGCCTATTTTCTCTCGTAATCTTCTTTTATCAATCGTCCTGATTTGCTCAAGCAATATCACAGAATCCTTATTAAGTCCGTAATCCTTTGCAGCAAGTTCGATATGCGTAGGCATTTTCGCCTTATTAATCTGGCTTGTTATAGCCGCCGCAATCACCGTAGGACTGTATTTATTACCTATGTCGTTCTGTATAACAAGTACAGGTCTTATACCGCCTTGCTCACTTCCGACAACCGGGCTTAAATCGGCGTAATAAATATCTCCTCTTTTCACAATCAATTTACTCACACTCCGTCAGTTTTTCCTCACACAGCGAAAGACTTTCGTTATCCGCCTCCAAACACATTTGTGCCAGTTCAAGATTTATATCCGCCATTTCCTTATAACCTTTTTCAAGTTCGGCTACAAGTTTATTTTTATCGGATTTTTTGATTTGTGACAAAGCAATCAGGCCCCCTTTTTCAGTTTTCAAGATAACCGTTTATCAACTACATAAGGTAGTTTAATACCTTCACCGCCTTTCCGTCTTTTGTATAAATTCTTGGGATACGCTTACCTATTACGCATGACACCTCGTAGTTTATTGTTTCAAGCCACTCGGCCAAATCGTCAACGGTTACTCCTTCACGTCCGAATATGATTACTTCATCGCCTTTATCAATATTATGGACATTTGTAACATCAATCATACATTGGTCCATACAAATTCTTCCGATGATAGGAACTTTTACGCCGTCAACAATCATCTTACCATGCTTTGCAAGCTTTCTTAAATATCCGTCAGCATAACCGATAGGTACTGTTGCAATTTTGGTTTTCTTATCGGTTATGTACTCTTTTCCATAACTTACCCCTCTGCCCGGTTCAACTTCTTTTATATGTGTTATTGTTGATTTTAGCGTCATTGCAGGAATTAGATCAAGTCTTGACTTATCCACTTCGTCAGACGGATACATTCCGTACAAAATAACACCCGGACGCACCATATCAAGGTGCATTTCAGGATACATCATTATTCCGGCACTGTTGCAAATATGCTTAATCGGAATATTAAGTCCTTTTTCTTCAAGTCTGCTGCAAACATCCATAAAACGTCCGTATTGCAAAAGTGTATACGATTTATCGTACTCGTCAGATGTTGCAAAATGTGAGAATATACCTTCAATTTCAATATAAGGCAGTTTTGATATTTTTATAATTTCGTCTACAATTTCTTCATTATTTTCTCCGGCAAGAAAACCTATACGGCTCATTCCTGTATCAATTTTGATATGAATTTTCGTAACCTTTTCTTTTCTTTCAGCCTCATAAGAAAGTGCTTTTGCAAATTCATATGTGAATACACTCGGTGTTATATCAAAATTGATTAAATCTTCAACAGCTTCTTCACCGCTTGCACCAAGTATCAAAATCGGCACGGTTACGCCACGGCTTCTAAGCTGTTTACCCTCCTGCAAAACCGCTACGGCAAGACGGTCTGCGCCGTTTTCAAGGAGCGTTTTTGCAACCTCCAAAAATCCGTGACCGTATGCATCGGCTTTTACTACCGCCATTATTTTTGCATTCGGATTTGTTATCTTTCTTATTTCTTTTATGTTATGAGCTATTGCGTCAAGGTCAACCTCTGCCCAAGTTCTTTTATCCATTGTTATACTACTCCCTTTCCGAAAGAAAATCATCCACATTGCTGCGAGAGATTTAATTCAGTTCTTCTTAATTATAGCATATAGCCATTTAATTTTCTACTTGTAATATTTGTCTTAAAGCACACGGAATACACTCCATAACTTTAGATGCGGTTACGGACTCGATTCCATACTTGTCTTTGGCAATATCACCCGCCAAACCGTGTATGTACACCGCCATAGCTGACGCAACGGTTTCGTTTATACCTCTTGATACAAGTGACGCAACCGTTCCGGCAAGCACATCACCGCTGCCGCCTGTTGCAAGACCTGAATTGCCTGTAATATTAATATATTGTTCTCCGTCCTGACCTGTTACAATCGTATGATGTCCTTTTAAAATCAAAGTGACTCCGTTTTCCTCCGCGAACTCCTTTGCGGTAACAAGTCTGTTATCCTCAATATATTCCCTCTCAAGTCCCGTTAAACGTGACATTTCAACCGTATGCGGTGTAAATATCACAGGGCAAGTACAACTGCTTAAAGCCTTCATATTTTCCGCTACGGCATTTATTCCGTCTGCGTCGATTATAACGGGAACTTTTGAATATTCAAGCACACTTTCAACAACTTCCGAAACATCTTCACATCTTCCCAATCCCGGGCCTATAAGCACCGTATCAGCCTTATCGACTCGTTTTAAAATTTCATCAATCGCCCCGGCAGAAATACGTCCGTTTCTGTCGCTTAACGGCACTGTCATAACTTCTGTCGTTTTTGCCTCCATGGCACCGTTAAGACTGCTCGGTACCGCAAGTATAACAAGTCCGCTGCCTGTTGTAACGGCGGTTTGTGACGACAAATATGCCGCTCCTGTCATTCCGACCGATCCTGCTATAACAAGTACCTTACCGTAATCGCCTTTCTGCGAATTGTTTTCACGTTTAGGGAAATTTGAACGCACAAATTTATCGTCAATTACGTTAATCTTCAAATTCTGTCCGTCAATTATATAGTCCGGAATTGAAATATTCTTAACCTCTACCTTCCCCACATAATCAGCCGCAGGAAACATAAGCATACCGACTTTGTAAGCCGCAAAAGTCACTGTTTTGTCAGCCTTTATACATACTCCGCAAATTTCGCCGCTGTCGGAATTAATCCCGCTCGGAACGTCAACCGCCATTATATACTTTGCGTTATCGTTAATTTCACTTATAACGTCATAACTTATTCCGCGTACAGTTCCGCTTATGCCTGTTCCGAAAATTGCGTCAACAATTATGTCATACGAACGCACGATATATTTCAAATCCTCTATATCGGAAATGACATCAATGTTGATATTCATTCTCTTGATTATATCAAAATTAATTTTTGCGTCGCCTTTAAATTCATTTCCGCATACCAAATAAACCGCCACATCAACGCCCATATTGTACAGATGTCTTGCGATTGCAAAACCGTCACCGCCGTTATTGCCTTTTCCGCAAAATACCGCGACCGATTTCTCCGAAAGGTTTGCAAAGTCGTTTTTTAGTTCTTCCACACAAGCCATAGCGGCATTTTCCATAAGCACAATACTCGGTATTCCGCCGATTTCGCTTGCCGCCTTGTCCACACCTCTCATTTCAGAGGCAAAACACGCTTTCATATTTTAGTCCTCCATTACAAATACATTTCTCGGATTAAATCTCTTGATTGACTCAATCATCTTTGATGTAGGCTGGAACAATACTCTGTAATTTTCACTGTCTTGGCTGTAATCAACAAAGTAAACATTTCCTCTCGACTTATCGCCCGTAACGTCAAAAGTTTTGCTTACTGTTATGTTTTTGTAATCATGATTATGCTCGTTATCATTGATATTCGCACAAATATTTATTTCTTTAAAGTCAAAACTCGCAATTCTTTTTCTTGCTTTCTTTGACATAATCTTATCAATATCAATTTCGCTGTTTGTAAGTATATATTCGTACTCAATATTTTGCATACTCATAAGCAAATACGCACCGTACCACGCAAATGCTATAAGCACAAGTCCGATACTAAATGAAAATGAACCGAATTGAGTGCCGGAAAGTGCAGTAGCGGTTGCAAAAATAAGTAATAGCAAAGCCACCGATACAATAATCGCCGCAAAAATTATAACTGCGATAATCGCCTTTTGTCCGCCTGTCTTTTTCTTCTTTAGTATGTATTCCAAATATATATCATTCATCATAGCAATCTGTTACCTTTCTTATATTTAATTCATTTTCTTCAACTTATCATACAGATTTTTCAATGCACGTCCGCGATGGCTGATTGAATTTTTTTCTTCGTCACTGCTTTCGGCAAATGTTTTACCGAGTTCGTCAGACAAAAATATCGGATCATATCCAAATCCGTTTTCACCCTTAGGCTCTTTTGTTATCGTGCCTTTTACTTCACCCTCAGCGGTTATTTCCGTACCGTCAGGCATTATAAACGCTACCGACGTCACAAACTTTGCTCTGCGGTTTTCATTGTCGCCGAGTTCCGTTAAAAGTTTGTTAATTCTGTCCTCATCCGTTGCATTGTCACCGGCGTATCTTGCACTTCTGACACCCGGTGCACCTCCGAGTGCCTCAACGCATATGCCCGAATCGTCCGCAAGGATAGGATAATCGCAAACCATAGCAACCGCTCTTGCCTTAATAAGTGCGTTTTTTACAAACGTGTCGCCTGTTTCTTCCACATCAACATCAATTCCAAGCTCTTGTTGTGATACGATTTCAATGTCAAGCGGTGCAAGAATTTCTTGCATTTCTCTTATTTTTCCTTTGTTTTTTGTTGCAGCTATTACCTTCATAAGACTGCCTCCGTAATTTAATTATTTCTCTAAATATTCTACTACATATAGCGTTTTTTTTCAAGGTCTAAATAGAAAATTACACAATTTGAGTACAAAAAATGCACTCCGTAAAGAGTGCATTTTTTCAAATTTTAGCCAAAACCGTTATGGTTTTGGCTACTTTATTCTTGGGAGTATGAGGTGCTAACCTCATTGAAAATCATTTCTGACGACCTGTGCGACAGAAATGGCTTAAAATCTAAAGTTTCGACTTTGGAGGAACTTTATGATTTTTTCTCT
>ERZ826396.3386-NODE-3386-length-10713-cov-2.680616_pt1 | contig 10713 bp, 4 predicted proteins | sample MGYA00519926_ERZ826396 | MGnify/ENA primary metagenome ERZ826396 (study PRJEB31778, sample SAMEA3449230) | human gut metagenome | biome: human gut; feature: human-associated habitat; material: faeces | place: United Kingdom | collected 2010/2012 ...
AAAATGGAGATGTTGAGAAATCGAACAAAAGAAATACGGATTGGAAATGTATGGATCGGAGGAAGTCATCCGGTAGCGATCCAGTCTATGACAAATACAAAGACAGAGGATGTGGCGGCGACAGTGGAGCAGATTCTCGCTCTGGAGGCAGCGGGATGTGAGATTATCCGCTGCGCAGTGCCTACGATGGAAGCTGCGCTTGCGTTGAAAGAGATCAAAAAGCAGATTCATATTCCACTCGTTGCAGATATTCATTTTGATTACCGGCTTGCCATTGCTGCCATTGAAAACGGGGCGGATAAGATCCGTATCAATCCGGGCAACATCGGTTCCAAAGAGCGTGTGCAGGCAGTAGTCGAGAAGGCGAAAGAGTACAATGTGCCGATCCGAGTGGGCGTCAACAGTGGTTCTCTGGAGAAAAATCTGCTGGAAAAATACGGTGGTGTGACGGCTGAGGGAATCGTGGAGAGTGCGTTGGATAAAGTACGCATGATCGAGGAAATGGGGTATGACAATCTGGTGGTGAGCATCAAATCTTCAGATGTTCTGATGTGCGTCAGAGCTCATGAACTGATTGCAGAAAAATGCCAGTATCCTTTGCATGTTGGAATTACAGAGTCCGGAACGGTTTACTCTGGAAATATCAAGTCTTCCGTAGGACTTGGGATCATTCTGCATGAGGGGATCGGAAATACCATCCGGGTCTCTCTGACCGGAGATCCGACAGAAGAAATCCGTACCGCAAAGCTGATCTTAAAAACACTGGGAATGCGAAAAGGCGGGATCGAAGTAGTTTCCTGCCCGACCTGCGGACGTACCAGGATCGATCTGATCGCTCTTGCAAATCAGGTAGAAAAGATGGTGCAGGACATTGATCTGGATATCAAAGTGGCAGTGATGGGATGTGTGGTCAATGGCCCCGGAGAAGCAAAAGAAGCAGATATCGGAATCGCAGGCGGTATCGGAGAAGGGCTTCTCATCAAAAAAGGTGAGATCGTAAGAAAAGTAAAAGAAGAGGAATTGTTAGAAACACTGCGTCAGGAGTTATTAAATTGGAACAGGTAAAGAACGAAAAGACATTTTTTGAGGTTTTCCCGACCTTGCGGGCAGATGGAGAATTGAAAATGTTGTTTCAGAATGTGGAAGTGAAAAAGATCACGACCAATTCTACACGAGAATTTTTGCATATTCATATGGTCAGTCATCATCTGATCCCGAAAAAGATGATCTGGAAAATGGAGCAGAGTATCAAGGAGCAGCTGTTTGGAACGGCATCGGTGGCAATCCAGATCGAAGAGTTTTATGTGTTATCGGAGCTGTATACACTGGAGACGCTGCTTGCAGAATACAAGGAGAGTCTTGTTCTGGAACTGGAAAAGAAAAGTGTACTGGCAGCCAGTATGTTTGAACAGGCAGAGCTGCATTTCGAAGGGGAAAAAATCGTATGTGTAGAGCTTTTAGACAGCATTGTTTCGGAAGGAAAGAAAGAATATATCGTGACGCTTCTGGAAGAGGTACTGAGCCGCAGATTTGGGATGCAGGCGGAAATCCGTGTACTTTACCGGGAGCAGGAGGAAAATCAGAGCCGGGAATATGATGAGCAGCGCATCCAGCAGGAAATCAATGCGATCTTTGAGAGAAGAGCAAGACAAAAGGGAGAGATTTTGCAGAAGCCGATTTCAGAGAAGCAGACGGACTCTGCAAAAGAGAAGAAAACAGCAGATCCCGGCAAGAAGGAGGGTGCAAAATCCGGATTCAAAAAAGGAGAATTCAGAAAGAAAGAGTTCCAGCGTCCGCTTAAGCAGGGGGATGATCCGTCTCTTGTTTATGGTAAGAATTTTGAAGATGAACCTCTGACTCTGGATCAGGTTGTCACAGAGATGGGTGAAATCACCATTCATGGTAAGATCATCAGCTTTGATACAAGAGAGATCCGCAACGAGAAAACGATTCTGATGTTTTCTGTGACAGATTTTACAGACACGATTACAGTTAAGATGTTTGTAAGGAACGATCAGCTGGCGGAGCTTTTGGGAGATATTAAAAAAGGGGCCTTTGTGAAGATCAAAGGGGTGACGATCATTGACAAATTCGATGGGGAGCTGACCATAGGTTCTGTTACCGGAATTAAGAAGATTGGAGACTTTACTGTTTCGAGAGAAGATTTAAGCCCGGTCAAACGGGTGGAGCTTCATTGTCATACAAAAATGAGTGATATGGACGGTGTGTCCGAGGTGAAGAGCATCGTAAAAAGAGCTCATGACTGGGGGCATCCGGCGATCGCGATTACCGATCACGGAGTTGCCCAGTCGTTCCCGGATGCCAATCATTATATCGAGACGCTGGATAAGGATGATCCGTTTAAAGTGATCTACGGAGTGGAAGGATATGTGGTTGATGATCTGACGGAGATCGCGGTCAATGCCGGGGAGCAGACACTGGATGACACATATATTGTGTTCGATATCGAGACGACAGGTTTTTCTGCAATCAAGGATAAGATTATAGAGATCGGGGCAGTGAAGGTAAAAGATGGTGCTATAGTAGAAAAATTCAGTACATTTGTCAATCCAAAACGTCCGATTCCGTTTGAAATTACACAGCTGACCAGTATCACGGATGAGATGGTCTTAGATGCACCGGATATTGAGAGCGTACTGCCTGAGTTTCTGGAATTTGTGGGAGATGGTGTTCTTGTGGCGCACAATGCCGGGTTTGATGTGGGCTTTATCGAGCAGAATTGCAGATATCAGGAGATCGAACCGGATTTTGTCTCAGTAGATACGGTGGCGCTTGCGAGAGTGCTGCTGCCGACCTTATCAAAATACAAGCTGAATATCGTGGCAAAGGCACTGGGAATCTCTCTGGAAAATCATCACCGTGCGGTGGATGATGCAGGAGCAACGGCGGAAATTTTCGTGAAGTTTGTAGAGATGCTCAAAGACAGGAATATCACAACGCTCAAAGAGATGAACCGGTTTGGGGATATGAATGTGAATGCCATCCGGAAGCTGCCAACACACCATATCATCATTCTGGTAAAAAACGATATCGGAAGATTCAATCTGTACCAGCTGATCTCAGCTTCGCATCTGACATATTTTGCGAGAAGACCGAGGATTCCGAAAAGTCTTTTGAATCAGCACAGAGAGGGTCTGATCATAGGAAGTGCCTGTGAGGCCGGTGAGTTGTATCAGGCGATCCTGAACCAGAAATCTCCGCAGGCTGTTGCAAGGCTGGCAGAATTTTATGATTATTATGAAATCCAGCCTCTTGGAAACAACCAGTTTATGATCGACAGTGACCGGTATGGAGATATCAATTCCAAAGAGGATCTGCAAAATATCAACCGGGAGATCGTCAGTCTTGGGGAAAAATTCAAAAAGCCTGTCGTGGCGACCTGTGATGTACATTTTCTGGATCCGGAGGACGAAGTGTACCGGAGGATCATCATGGCAGGAAAAGGATTCGGAGATGCGGACACCCAGCCTCCTTTATATCTTCGGACAACGGATGAGATGCTGGAAGAGTTCTCTTATCTTGGTTCCGCGAAAGCCAGGGAGATCGTCATCGACAATCCGAACAGGATCTGCGATATGGTGGAAAAGATCTCTCCGGTCAATCCGAACAAATGCCCTCCGGTCATTGAAAATTCTGAGCAGAATCTAAGAGATATCTGTTACAACAAAGCGCATGAGATTTATGGAGAAAATCTGCCCGAACCGGTGCAGACCAGACTGGAGAGAGAACTGACATCCATCATTTCCAATGGATATTCGGTGATGTATATCATTGCGCAGAAGCTGGTGTGGAAATCCAATGATGACGGTTATCTGGTAGGTTCCCGAGGTTCTGTAGGGTCCTCCTTTGTTGCGACTATGGCGGGAATCACAGAGGTAAATCCTTTGAGTCCGCACTATTATTGCAGTGAGTGTCATTACAGTGACTTTGATTCCGAAGAAGTCCGCGCATTTGCGGGTGGATGCGGGTTTGACATGCCGGATAAAAACTGTCCGAACTGTGGGGCTAAACTGGTAAAAGCCGGATTTGACATTCCGTTTGAGACCTTCCTTGGATTTAAGGGAGATAAAGAGCCTGATATTGACCTGAATTTCTCCGGTGAATATCAGGCAAATGCCCATGCATATACTGAGGTAATGGTTGGTAAAGGACATACTTTCAGGGCAGGAACTTATGCCGGTGTGGCTGAGAAAACAGCATTTGGATATGTTAAAAAATATTTTGATGACCATAATCAGGTAAAAAGAACTGCGGAGATTGACAGAATATCAAGAGGGTGTACAGGAATCAGAAGGAGTACCGGTCAGCATCCGGGAGGCATTGTTATTGTACCAAGGGATAAGGAAATATACGAATTTACACCTATCCAAAAGCCGGCAAATGATATGACAACGGATATTATAACTACCCACTTTGAATATCATGCTATTGATGCTAACCTTTTGAAACTGGATATTTTAGGACACGATGATCCTACCATGATTAGAAGGTTAGAAAAGCTGACTAATACTAATGTTCAAAGGGATGTGCCTTTTGATGACAAAAAGGTTATGTCGTTGTTTTTGAGCCCGGAGGCACTGGGAATTACATCAGAGGATATTGACGGATGCCCTACAGGTTCTTTGGGACTGCCGGAGTTAGGAACTGATTTTGTTATTCAGATGTTAGTAGACACAAAACCTACGAAAATCGCCGATTTGGTTAGATTGGCGGGACTTTCCCATGGCACGGATGTTTGGCTTGGCAATGCCCAGCAGCTTATTGCGGAGGGTAAATGCACTATTTCCACGGCAATATGTACCCGTGATGATATTATGGTTTATCTTATGGATAAGGGAATTGAGCCTCAGGTAAGTTTTGACATAATGGAGCATGTAAGAAAGGGAAGAGGTCTTTTAACATACAAGGATAAGAAAACAGGAGAGGAACATCAGGAAGAGGATGTAATGCGTGAACATAATGTTCCTGAATGGTATATCTGGTCCTGTAAAAAGATTAAATATATGTTCCCGAAGGCACATGCAGCAGCATACGTTATGATGGCATGGCGTATTGCCTGGTTTAAAGTATTTAAACCCCTTGCATATTATGCGGCATTTTTCAGTATCCGTGCAACGGCTTTTTCATATGAAACGATGTGTATGGGACGTGACAGGTTAGATTTCTATCTTGCAGAACTTCGCAAAAAGGGCGATGCAGCGTCAAAGAAAGAACAGGATACGATCAAAGATATGCGTATTGTACAGGAAATGTATGCACGAGGTCTGGAGTTCATGCCAATCGATCTTTACCGTGCCAAGGCAAATCGTTTTCAGATCATTGACGGCAAACTGATGCCCGCATTGAACTGTATTGACGGAATGGGGGATAAAGCTGCCGAGGCAGTCGTAGATGCTGCCAAACAGGGAAAATTCCTGTCGAAGGATGATTTCAGAGATCGGACAAAGGTCAGCAAGACGGTAATCGATCTGATGGATGATCTGGGAATCTTTGGAGATATTCCACAGTCTAATCAGTTTTCATTGTTTGACGGTGTGATTGCCTGAATGGATATCATTTATAAAAAATGGGGATTACCGATAGAAAAGCCGGGTATGTTACCATAGCGAAAAGGAGACAATTATGAAAAAAGATGAACTTCGCTATTTACAGCGTCTGGCAGAACTGTACCCCACTATTGGGAGAGCTTCTACAGAGATCATTAATCTTCAGTCTATTTTAAATCTTCCAAAAGGAACAGAACATTTTATGTCGGATCTTCATGGAGAGTACGAGGCATTTTCTCATGTTCTCAGGAACGGTTCCGGCGCTGTGCGAAAAAAAATAGACGATGTATTCGGCCATACCTTAAGCAATCATGACAAAAGAGACCTTGCCACCCTGATCTATTATCCAAGAGAAAAAATCCGCCTGGTGAAAAAAACAGAGGAGGATATGGAAAACTGGTACAAGATCACTCTGTACCGTCTGATCGAGGTGTGCAAGACAACCGCATCCAAATATACCAGATCCAAGGTGAGAAAGGCCCTTCCGCCGGATTACGCCTATGTGATAGAGGAGCTGATCACAGAGAAAGCGGAGGTTCTTGACAAGGAAGCTTATTATAATTCCATTGTCAATACTATCATAGAGATCCGCAGGGCAGAAAATTTTATCGTTGCCCTGGCTGAACTGATCCAGCGGCTGGTTGTGGATCATCTTCACATTCTGGGAGATATTTTTGACAGAGGCCCGGGGCCGCATTTTATTATGGACCGGCTGATGGAATACCATTCTCTTGATATTCAGTGGGGAAACCATGATGTTGTGTGGATGGGGGCGGCAGTGGGACAGAGAGCCTGCATTGCCACAGTAGTAAGAAACAGTATCCGCTATGGAAACCTGGATATTCTGGAGGACGGCTATGGGATCAACATGCTTCCGCTGGCCACCTATGCCATGGAAACCTATAAGGATGACCCATGCACAGTGTTCGGGATCAAGGGTGTTTCTGACTACCATTCTCTGGAACAGGAGCTTGGGCGCAAAATGCACAAGGCCATTGCCATGATCCAGTTTAAGCTGGAGGGTCAGCTTTTAAGGGAACGCAGGGAATTTCATATGGAGGATCGCTGCCTTCTTCACAGAATTGATCCGGAAAAGGGAAGCATTGTCATGCCGGACGGAAAGGAATATGCGCTCAGGGACAATCTGTTTCCCACCATTGACTGGGAACATCCCTATGAGCTTACTGCAGGAGAACTGGAAGTTATGGAGCGGCTGGAAGCAGCCTTCCGGAACTGTGAAAAGCTTCAGAATCATATGCGCCTTCTTCTTGACGTGGGAGGCCTGTACAAGATCTATAACGGAAATCTGCTTTTTCATGGCTGCATTCCTCTTAATGAGGACGGAAGCATGAAAGAAGTAGAGGTTTACGGGGAAACTTACAGTGGCAGGGCTCTTTACGATATTCTGGAAAGCTATGTGCGCAGGGCGTTCTTTTCCGTGGATGCAGAGGAACAGAAAAAGGGAAAGGATATCCTGTGGTATATCTGGGCGGGACCAAATTCCCCTCTGTTCGGCAAGGACAAAATGGCTACCTTTGAGCGGTACTTTATAGAGGATAAAGAAATTGCAAAAGAGAAAAAGGGAGCCTACTACCAGCTTCTGGAAAAGGAGGAGGTAGTGGATCGCATGCTTTTGGAGTTTGGTCTGGATCCGGCAAAAAGCCACATTATCAACGGTCATGTTCCGGTGCATCAGATCGAGGGGGAAAGCCCGGTAAAATGCGGAGGCAAGGTGATCGTCATTGACGGCGGTCTGTGCAAGGCGTATCAGAAGGTAACCGGAATCGCAGGCTACACTCTGATCTATAACTCTTACGGCCTGTTTCTTGCAGCCCATGAGCCGTTTACCTCTGCGGAGGAGGCGGTTTCCAAAGGGAATGACATTGTATCCAGCCAGATGGCTGTGCATTATTCTTCAAAAAGGCGTCTTGTAGGGGATACAGACAACGGGAAAGCTTTGCGGGAAAGGATACAGGAACTTACCCGTCTTCTTGAAGCCTACAGGAAAGGTATTATAAAAGAAACAAAATAAAGGCTTTACTTATTTTTCCTGTTTTTATATAATGATGCTTGCAGTAAATACGGAAGATCAAACTAGGGATTGCCGGTCTGAGACAGACTGGCGATTACTCAGCTTCACGTAGCGAAAAAACATAATAAGGAGAGAACAGAATTATGGGCGGAATTTTTGGAGTAGCTTCAAAGTCCAGCTGTGTGCTGGATCTGTTTTTCGGAATTGACTATCATTCTCATCTGGGAACAAGAAGGGGAGGAATGGCTGTATATGATCCGGCAAAGGGATTTGACAGAGCCATTCATAATATTGAGAATTCCCCGTTCCGTACAAAGTTTGACAGGGACGTATCAGAGCTTCAGGGCAATCTTGGAATTGGATGCATTTCTGACAATGAGCCTCAGCCTCTGCTGGTACGTTCTCATCTTGGGAATTTTGCCATTACAACAGTAGGTAAGATCAATAATATGGAAGAGCTTGTGGAGCATTCTTTTAAAAACGGCAGCACACATTTTCTGGAAATGAGCGGCGGAAATGTGAATCCTACAGAAATGGTTGCATCTCTGATCAATCAGAAGTCAACTATGGTGGAGGGAATCCGCTATGCACAGGAAATGATAGACGGATCTATGACCATGCTGATCCTGACTCCAAAGGCACTTTTTGCAGCCAGAGATCGTCTTGGAAGAACTCCTCTTATTATTGGAAAAAAAGACGGCGCTCGGTGTGTTTCCTTTGAAAGCCATGCGTACATCAACCTGGGCTATGAAGATGAAAAGTCTCTGGGACCGGGCGAGATCGTGGCAGTGACTCCGGAAGGAATTGAAACTCTGCAGAAGCCCGGAGACAAAATGCGTATCTGTTCTTTCCTCTGGGTATACTATGGATATCCTACTTCCACCTATGAGGGGGTAAATGTAGAGGAAATGCGCTATAAATGCGGCGATATGCTGGCAGAGCGTGATTTTGGAGAGGTAAAACCTGATATTGTGGCAGGTGTTCCGGATTCCGGAATTGCCCATGCCATTGGTTATGCAAACCGCTCCGGAGTGCCGTTTGCCCGCCCGTTTATTAAATACACCCCTACCTGGCCGCGTTCCTTTATGCCAACCCAGCAGAGCCAGAGAAATCTGATCGCCAGAATGAAGCTGATCCCTGTTCACAGACTGATCAAGGATAAAAGCCTTCTGATGATCGATGATTCCATTGTAAGGGGAACCCAGCTTCGCGAAACTTCAGATTTCCTTTACAGCAACGGAGCCAAAGAGGTACATATCCGTCCGGCCTGCCCGCCGCTTTTGTACGGATGTAAATATCTGAATTTTTCCCGCTCAAAATCCGAGATGGATCTGATCACAAGAAGAGTGATCGCAAAGCGGGAAGGTGACAATGTGGATGAAAAAACTCTTGCGGACTATGCAAATCCGGATTCTGAGAATTATAAGGGAATGCTGGAGGATATCCGCAAAGAGCTGAACTTTACGACCCTGAAATACCATCGTCTTGACGATCTTGTGGCTTCTATTGATATTGAGCCGTGCAAGCTCTGTACTTATTGCTGGAGCGGCAAGGAATAAAGAACTGCCATAAGAAATCAGTTATGAAGGGTACGTGCAGAACAGAGGTGAAACAGAATGAGAAGAAAACGAGAGATACTGAAAATACTGCTCTGTGTACTGACTGCGGTTTTTATAATGGTAAGCGCCGCAGCGCTGCTTCTTGTAGGCCTTCGGACTAGCGCACAGAAGGAGCAGAAAAAACAGGAGGCGCTGGAAGCACTGGAAAACAGGCCTACCGTTGCCCCTACCCTTGCGGTATCCGTAACGCCTTCTCCCACACCGAGACCCACGGCAACGCCTACACCGATTCCGACAGTGGTGGCTGCCTTTAATCCGGATGATTTCTGGAATGAATGGTACAGTACAGACGGAACTGTGACAATGAATATTTATAATATCAGTCTGGATACCGTATCCTTCAGTTTTTCTCAGACGGACCGCAATCAGACCCAGACAGTGACGGCAGATGTAACCGCTGAGGTTGCCGGCAATGCGGCGAAATTTTATTTTTCCGATTCAGCCGGAAACAGTTCATCAGGGAATCTGATTTTTGACAATGGACAGCTTTATGTAAAGATCGTAACCAGCGAACCGGTATCTGCTGTTTTCCCAAGTGTGGACTGTATTATGAGCCGGAATCAGGTTCAGCTTGTACCGGATCCTACGGCAACGCCAACGCCGATGCCTCAGAATCAGCAGATCAGCCAGACTGGAGAATATTTCTTTCCGGAAAGCAACAGCAGGTATCTGACAGATGATGAGGTATCTGTGTATTCGTCGGCTCAGCTTGAGCTTGCAAAAAATGAGATCTATGCCCGCCACGGAAGGATCTTTGTGACCCAGAGTATTGCAGATTATTTTAACGGCAAATCCTGGTATCAGGGAACTGTGGATCCGGATACCTTTGACGCTCAGCAGGGTTCCATTTTTAATGAATATGAGATTGCAAATATCCAGAAAATTGAGGAATGGGAAATGCTGAAAAGGGCAGCAGGAAACTGATCATAAATCATATCATGAAACAAAAAGGCACGTATGGAAAACCATAGGTGCCTTTTTTGCTATCAGGCGGGATTTGGAATATCGCCACATTTCCGTGGCTGGGGCTTGTGTTTCCAGGGCTTCAGCCCTATAATAAAAGAACAGACAAATCATCTTTCCAATTTCTATTTCTTAGACAGCAGTTCTGCTGGAATTTCCATTTATAGTTATTCTTTAAAAGTACAGCTTTATTTTTTCGTGAAAAACAGGATCGGGGACTGATTTTCGCAGAAAGGAGTGTTATGTTTGCAGCAGTATTATCTGCAGTGATCCTCGGTATGGAAGTACATCCGGTACAGGTGGAGGCCGATGTAAGCGATGGACTGCCGTCCTTTACTATGGTAGGTTTTCCCTCTGCTCAGGTGAAGGAGGCTCAGGACAGAGTGAGAACAGCTTTTAAAAACAATGAGATCGCGCTTCCGCCAAAAAGGATCACAGTTAATTTTGCCCCGGCTGATATAAAAAAAGAAGGAGCAGGATTTGATGTTCCGGTAGCGGCAGCCGTACTGGCTGCTTCCGGCATTCTGGAGCC
>ERZ826396.3393-NODE-3393-length-10694-cov-2.527211_pt1 | contig 10694 bp, 11 predicted proteins | sample MGYA00519926_ERZ826396 | MGnify/ENA primary metagenome ERZ826396 (study PRJEB31778, sample SAMEA3449230) | human gut metagenome | biome: human gut; feature: human-associated habitat; material: faeces | place: United Kingdom | collected 2010/2012 ...
CCCGCCTGCTGGAAGGCGCCCTCGACGAGATCGCCCGCCTGCGCCGCGAGGACCCCGAAGCCCTTGCGGAGCGCATCGCGCACACGAGCCGCGACCTGCTCGGCCGGTAGCCGCCCGTGCGCCTGCCCGTGCTGCGCGGCGGCGCGCCATGCACGCACGCCGTCCTCCGCCCGTTATCCCTGCCTACTAACACGCCGGCCACAGCGGCGTGACGGCCGGCCGCGTCCGCAGCCGCCTTTACCTGCCTGCCCCTATAGTAAAAGCCAAAAGGCCTCGAGGACGGGAGGAGCCATGGAGCTCGGGTCGCTGCCGGAATGGTTTACGGCGTGCGCGGAGGTGCTGGCCGTGTGCACGGCGCTGTTCCTGCCGCAGTACCGGGCGTACCGCGATAGGAGGGAGAGCCTTGCGCGCATGCGGCGCGTGACGAAGGGCATGCTGGCGGACCTCGTCGACGAGCGGCAGGCCCGCCCTTCGGCCGACCCTGATCAGCTGGAAAGCGCCCAGGAGCTCGAGCTGTACCTGCGCGTGTCGTTCTTCGTGCTGAGCGACGCGCGCGAGATAGCGCTGCGCGGCCAGGTGGAGCGCCTGTACCGCCGCCTCATGGGCCCGGCGCCCGACCTCGCCGCGCTCCGCCGCGACGTCGCAGCGCTGTGAGGCGCGCAGGCACCGTTCCGGCGGCGGGAAGGAGGGAGGGCGGCCCGATGGAGAGCACGGTGCGCGATGTTGCGCTCATCTTCGAGGGCGGCGGGGTGTGGAACTCGTACTCGGCCGGGGCTCTCACGGTCATGTTGGAGAACGGGCTGTTCTTCGACGACGTGTACGGACTCTCCGCGGGCGCGACGAACGCGATCGACTACCTGTCGCGCGACGTGCGGCGGGCGGAGGCGTCGTTCACCGCATCGCTCGACGACCTGGCGTTCCGCTGGTGGATCGCGCCGTTCGCGGGCGCGGACGGCGTGCGCGCGGCCCTGCACGGCCACGCGCTCGCACGTCCCGGGTACGCGCTTCCGTTCGACTTCGCGGCTTTCCAGGCGAACCCGGCGCGCGCCACGCTGCAGGCCATCGACCGCGACAGCGGCGCCACGGCGTACTTCACGCGCGCGGACTTCCCCGACGAGCACGCGCTCATGGAGCACGTGCGGGCCTCCACGAGCTACCCTGTCATCCTGCCGCCCACCTGGATAGGCGGCCGGGCGCTGTACGACGGGGGCATCGGCGACGGCGCCGGCATCATGTTGCCGCGCGCGGAGGCCGACGGGCTGCGCCGCTTCTTCGTCGTGTGCACGCGCCCTCGCGGCTTCCGGCGCCGGACGCGCCGCAAACGCCTCTACGACGTGTTCTTCTGGAGGCGTCCCGCCATGCGCGCGGCCCTGGACACCTGGGCGCGCCGTTACAACGCCGAGCTCGACCGCCTTGCGCGCCTGGAGGCGGAGGGCCGTGCCTACGTGTTCTACGCGAACGGCCAGGGAGTGGCCAACACCGAGCGCGACCGGGCGAGGCTCCAGGCGAACTTCCGGCGCGGCCGCGCGCAGGCCCAGGCGGAGCTGCCCGCCTGGGAGCGCTTCCTGGGGAGGTAAGCACGCCCCGCACGGCAAGAAAAGTCGAGCGCCCGCGGGCCTTCTGCGGTTTCATACGTACCCGGACGAACGAAGGAACCGGAGAAGGAGGAGAGGGCATGGACGAAGTCATACGGGCCAAGGGCCTTTCGAAGTCGTACGGCGGCCGTCCCGTCGTACGCGACCTTGGGCTCTGCGTGGGAGCCGGCGAGGTGTTCGGGCTTCTGGGCGCCAACGGCGCGGGAAAGACGACGAGCGTGGAGTGCCTGCTGGGCGTGCGCAAGCCCGACGCAGGCACGGTGCGCATCCTGGGCATGGACCCGCAGCGCGAGCGGCGCCGGCTGTTCCAGCGGGTAGGCGTGCAGTTCCAGGAGGGCAGCCACCAGGCGGAGATCCGCGTGGACGAGCTCTGCCGCGAGACGGCGTGCCTGTACGGCAGGCCGGCCGACTGGCGGGCGCTGCTCGCGTGCTTCGGCTTGGAGGGGCGCGAGCGCGCCCAGGTGAAACAGCTGTCGGGCGGCCAGCGCCAGCGGCTGTTCATCGTGCTGGCGCTGACAGGGCGCCCTCAGGTGGTGTTTCTGGACGAGCTGACCACCGGATTGGACGTGAAGGCGCGCCGCGACGTGTGGCGGACGCTGGAGGAGCTGAAGCACGACGGGCTGACCATATTCCTGACCTCGCATTTCATGGATGAAGTGGAGGCGCTGTGCGACCGTGTGCTCATCCTGCGCGACGGCCGCGAGGCGTTCTCGGGAACGGTGGGGCAGGCGGTGGACGCCAGCCCGTGCAGCACGTTCGAGGATGCGTACCTGTGGTTCTCCGGGGAGGAGCCCGAGGGGCCCGACGGTGACGAAGAGAAAGGAAACGTGCGATGAGCAGGTTCAAAGGTTTCGGGACGCTGTTCGGTATCGAGCTCAAGCTGAACGTGCGCGACATGAACATGGTGGTGTTCGCCATCGCCATGCCGCTCGTGGTGCTGGCGGTGCTGGGCATCGTGTACGACACGGACCCCGCGTTCGAGGGCGCCGGCTACTCGTTCGTCGAGCAGTCGTTCGGCGCGGTGGCCTCCATCGCCATCTGCGCGGCGGGTGCGATGGGCCTGCCGCTGGCCGTGGCGGACTATCGCGAGCGGAAGGTGTTCAAGCGCATGAAGGCGACGCCGGCCAGCCCTGCGCTCATCCTGGGAGTGAGCCTGGCCATCTACGCGCTGTATGCGGCGGTGTCGCTCGCGCTCCTCTGGGCGGTGGCCACGCTCGCGTTCGGCGTGCAGATGCGCGGATCGTGGCCGGCCTTCCTCGGAGGCTGGCTGCTCACGCTGGCCGGCATGCTGAGCATCGGGCTGGTGGTGGGAGGCCTGGCGCGCACGAGCAAGCAGGCGTCCATCATTGCGAGCATACTGTACTTTCCCATGCTCGTGTTCTCGGGTGCCACGCTGCCGTTCGAGATCATGCCCCCGGCGGTTCAGCAGGTCGCGGGAGTCATGCCGCTTTCGCAGGGCATCCAGCTGATGAAGTCGGCGTTCTTGGGTGCGCCGCCCGACGTGGCGGCGGTGCCGCTGGCCGTGCTGGCAGCGGTGGCCGTGGCGTGCACGGCGGTGGCGGTTCGGTTCTTCCGGTGGGAATAGGGCAAAAACGGTCGAGCGCCCGCGCGCGCGTCCGGTAGAGTGGTCGGGTGCAGGCGCGGGGCAGTGGAAAGCGGACGGCGGAAAGGGGCGTGCGGCGTGAACGAGCAGGTGCAGGCAGTGCAGCGGATGCAGGACTACCTCGAGGAGCACGTGGAGGACGAGGTGACCCTTGAGGACCTCGCTGCCGTGTCGCTGTTCTCGCCGTGGCATTCCTACCGGCTGTTTCGCCGGCTCACGGGCATGACCCCCGCCGACTACCAGCGCCGGATGCGCCTCACGCATTCGGCCGCGCGGCTGCGCGAGGAGGGCCGGCGCGTGGCCGACGTGGCCTTCGAGTCGGGGTTCGGCAGCGTGGACGGCTACCAGCGGGCGTTTCGCCGCGAGTTCGGCTGCAACCCCGGCTCCTACGCGGCCGATCCGGTCCCCATCGGCCTGTTCGTGCCTTACGGCGTGAAGTTCGACGAGCTGCGCCGCGCCCACGTGCCCGCCCCTGCGAACGCGGCGAGAAACGTGCTGGTGCAGACGATCGAGAAGCCGGCGCGCCGCGTGGTGCTGAAGCGCGGCGTGTCGGCGCACGACTACTTCTCGTACGGCGAGGAGGTGGGATGTCAGGTGTGGGGCCTCATCACCAGCATGGAGCAGCTGGGCGGCGAGCCGGTGAGCCTATGGCTGCCGCCGCGCTTCCGCCCCGCCGGCACGTCGGTGTACGTGCAGGGCGCGGAGATGCCCGCCGGCTTCGAGGGCCCCGTGCCCAACGGCTTCGACGTGGTCGACCTGCCCGCCGCCACGTACCTTTCGTTCCAAGGCGAGCCCTTCCGCGAGGAGGACTTCGTGGACGCCGTGGAATCCGTGCAGCGCGCCATGGACCGCTACGACCCGGCCGCCATCGGCTATGCCTGGGACGACGACCACCCCCGCGTGCAGTACGAGCCCGATCCTGCAGCCGGCTACCGCGAGATGCGCGCCGTGAGGCCGCTCGCAACGGGGGAGCGGCCCGCTTGCGCCGCCCCTACCGGCCCTGCCCCTGCTCCCAGCGCTTGAGGTGGGGAAGCAGCGCGCCCATGAACGACACCGCCTCGTCGCGCGAGATGCGGCAGGCGGCGGCCATGTGGGGGGCGGCCTCCTCGATGAGCTCCTCCATGGTCTCGTCGCGGACGAACGCGCCGTTCTCGTAGCACATCGAGCAGAAGTCGCGCGAACGGCCGCCGCCTGCCTCGCTGCCGTGGTCGGCCTCCTGGTAGAACGGCATGCCGCAGCTTTGGCAGTAGTCTTTGTCGGGCATCTCCAGCAGCTCCATGAGCGGCATGTCGAACGTGGCGGCGATGAGCTTGCACATGTCCACGCCCGGCTCGGTCTCGCCGGTCTCCCAGCGCGAGACGGCTTGGCGGGTGACGTAGAGCCTGCGCGCCACGTCCTCCTGCGTGAGGTTGCGCTCACGGCGCATGCGGGCTAGCGACTCTCCGATGGCCATGCGGATTCCTTTCTTCGCGAAGGGCCCCGTGGGGCCGCGGCGCCGTTTTCTCGCCGCAGGGCCATTGAACCACGTCGTGTGCGTTGCGGTAAAGAAACAAAACGTTGCCCGACGCCCGCCCGGGTCTTACGCCGGGGCGGGCACCCCGTGGTCGAAGGCGAGCAGGCGGCGGTAGCGCTCGCTCGTGCGCTCCAGCTCGGCGGGCGAGCCCTCCATCTCTATGCGGCCGTCCTCCACGAACACGACGCGGTCCATGGCGGACACGCCCTGCAGGTGGTGGGTGATCATGATGAGCGTCCTGCCCTCCGCGTTCTCGACGAACGTCTTCAGCAGCGCGCGCTCGGTGGCGGGGTCGAGGCCCACGGTGGGCTCGTCCAGCAGTATGACGGGCGTGTCCTGCAAGAGCACGCGGGCGAGCGCGATGCGGTGGCGCTCGCCGCCCGAGAAGCGCATGCCGGCCTCGTCCACCAGGGTGTCGAGCCCTTCCGGCAGGCGCTCCACCAGGCCGGAGAGCCCCACGTGCGCCAGCACCTCGCGGATCTGGCCGTCGGTGGCGGCGGGGTTGCCGATGCGCAGGTTCTCGCGCAGCGTCATGTTGAACAGGTACGTCTGCTGCTGGATCACGCCGATGTGCCGCGCCATGGCGTCGCCGAAGCTGCTGGCGGGCACGCCGTTCAGCGTCACGCTGCCGGACGCAGGCGCCAGATCGCCGCGGATGAGGGAGGCCAGCGTGCTCTTGCCCGAGCCGCTGCGCCCCAGGATGGCGACCTTCTGGCCCTGCGGGATGGTCAGGCTCACCCCGTCGAGCACGGCGCGTGCGGAGCCGGGGTAGCGAAACGCCACGTTCTCCACGGCCAGGGCGAGGGGCGCCTCCACCGCGGGCGCGGGGCCCTCCTCCGGCGCGGGCTGGGGCAGCTCGTTCAGCCGGCGGATGGAATCGCGGTAGACGCCCGCCTCGGCGGCGGCCGCGGGCAGGGGCGCGAAGGCGTCGATGAGCGGGAAGAATCCCAGCACGAACGCGGCGATCCAGTTCGCCGCCCCATCGGGCTGCCCGCCGAAGTAGCCGCCGGCCCACACGAGCAGCAGGGCCGCCGCGGCGCCGAACACGGCCGTGGACGCGAGGTCGCGCCACCGCGCGAAGCGGTCCAGCCGCGCCTCGATGTCGTGCCGGGCCTTCTCGGCGGCCTGGTAGCGCGAGAGGTACTCGTCGCCGCGTTGCGCGAAGATCCAGTCGGAGGCGCCCAGCACGTTGTCGGTGAGCTCGCCGTACAGCTCGTTCTTCAAGGCCTTGCGGCGCTCGATGCGCGCCCGGTTCGCGAGCGCGGACACGAGCGGCACCAGGAACACCTCCACGCCCAGCACGAGCGCGAGCGCCAGCGCGAACCACGCGTCGAAGAACCCGAGCACCGCCACGCCCAGCGCGTACACTAGCCACGCCACCACGGTGGGGAACACCGCGCGCAGGTACAGGTTCTGCAAGTGCCCGATGTCCTCGGCCAGAAGTCCCAGGATGTCGCCCGTGCGGTGGCTGCGGCGGAAGAACACGGCGTCGCGCTCCAGCGCCCCGTAGAGCTTGCTGCGCAGGCCGCTCGTCATGCGCAGCACCCAGTCGTGGCTGGTAAGGCGCTCGAGGTACTGCAGGATGGGCTTCCCGATGCCGAAGATGCGCACGAAGAGCGTGGGCAGGTGGATCATGAGGATGCTGCCCGGCAGGGCCGCCGCCGCGCTGATGAGGAAGCCGGACGTCACCATGAGCCCGCTCGCGAACCCGAACGTGGCCACGCCCAGGAACAGCGCCAGCGCGAGCGCCTTCCAATACCGTTTGAAGAAGGGCGCGACCCAACGGTCGGCCCGCGCGCCGTTGTCGCGGCTCATAGCGCGCCTCCTTCCAGCTGGGCGGCCAGGCGCGCGAACGCGCCGCCGCCGGCGCGCAGCTCCTCCGGTGCACCCTGCTCGGTCACGCGCCCGCCCTCCATGACCACGACGACGTCCATGTCGTCCACCCAATGCAGCCGATGCGTGGCGAAGAACACGAGGCGCCCCTCCATGAGCGGCAGCATGCGCTCCTTCAGCTCCATCTCCGTCTCGATGTCCAGGTGCGCCGTGGGCTCGTCGAACAGCAGGATGCGCCGCGAGCGGTCGAGGAACGCCCGCGCGAGCGCGATGCGCTGCGCCTGCCCGCCCGAGAGCGGCCGCGCCCCCTCGCCGATGCGCGTGTCCAGCCCGCGGGGCAGCTCGTCCACGAGCCCCTCGAGCCCCACCACCTCCACGGCGCGCGCCACCTCGTCGTCGGTCGCGTCGGGGCGGTAGAACACGAGGTTCTCGCGCAGCGTGGCGTGGAAGAGGTAGGGGTCCTGCGGGATGTAGGCCACCTGGCTCTGCCAGGTCGTCTGGCGCAGGCTTTGCGCCCGCACGCCGTCCACGTCGATCCCGCCCTCGTCGGGCGAGGCGAAGCCGCCGAGCAGGCTCACGAGCGTGCTCTTGCCCGAGCCGCTTGCGCCCACGATGCCCACTTTCTGGAACCCCTCGGCCGCAAGCGTCACGCCCTCGAGCGCCTTGAACCCCGGGTACGAGAAGCCCACCCCCTCGAGCCCGAGGCGCGCATCGGCGTGCCAGGCGGGCAGCGGCAGCTCCGCAGGCGGCTCGTCGGGCGCGTCCACGAGCGCCTGGATGGACGCGAGCGCGTTCTTGCCGTCGAGCGAGGCGTGGTAGTCGGCCGCGAACTCGCGGATAGGACGGAAGTACTCGGGTGCTATCACGAGCAGCGCGAGCGCTGGGAACAGCGTGACCGAGCCGTCGATCAGGCGGAATCCCAGCATGAACGCCACGGCCGCCACCGAGAGCGTCGCGAACGTGTCCAGCACCAGGCTCGAGAGGTTCGCCACCTTGAGCGTGCGCATGGTGGCCTCGCGGAAGCGCTCGGACACCTCGTAGATGCTCTTCCCGTAGCGCTTGGACACGCCGAACAGCTTGAGCGTGTCGATGCCGCGCAGCGTGTCTATGAAATGGTTCGACATGATCTCGAACGTGCGGTGCTGCCGCGACGCCTTCTCCTTGGCCGTGTGGCCCATGATGACCATGTACAAGATGATGAACGGGAATGTCACGAACATGATGAGCCCCGACACCCAGTCGAGCGCGAACGAGGCCGCCAGCAGGATGGCGGGGATGAGGGCGATGCCCGTGACCTTGGGCAGGATGAGCTTGAAGTACGTTTCCACCTGGTCGGCGCCCTCCAGCACGGCGGCGGTCACGCTGCCGGTGCCGTGGTCCTGCACGAGCCGGGCGTTCGTGGTGAATATCTTCTCGAGCAGCGAGCGGCGCAGCGCGTTCGCCTGCTCGTAGGCGTAGGCGTCGAGCAGGGCGGACTGCGCGCAGAGCACGCCTTGCCGGCCGATGAAGCACGCGAGGAACACGGCTACGAGCAGGGCCTGGTCGATGACCGCGCCGCCCAGCCACAGGTTCGTGATGGCGCGTGACAGCGACCAGGCCTGCCCCAGCACCGCGAGCGCCTGCAGCGCCGCGGACGCCGCGAGCAGCCCGAGGATGCGCCCCACCCCCGGAAGCGCGAAGATGGCCTTGTCGATCATGGCTCGCTTCCCTTGCGTCCCGGGGCCCTCGGCGGCCCCGCGCCGCTGCCCTGCCGTTAAATGATACTACTATAGTAACATAAAGGGAGGGGCCGCGCCAGCTGGAACGGCGCGGCTGCGGAGCCTCGCTTGCGCGGCCGCTCGCCCCTCCTTAGCGCCAGTCCTCCTCGTCGGCGGACTCCCATCCCAGAAGCGCATCGCCTATCAGGCGGAACGTGAAGGGGAGCGGCTTTGCCAGCGCGCCCTCGTCGATGAGCACCGCGATGCCCTCCAGCTCGTCGAGCAAGTCGAAGAACGACACCTCCTCGAGCGACGGCATGCCGGCGGCTATCTCGTCCGCCGAGATAGTCATGATGGCAAGGACGATGTCCAGGTAGCCGTCCAGCTGGTCGTTGCTGGCGCGCAGCGCCTCCACGTCGTCCTTGCCGAAGAACGACTCCTCCACGCAGTACCAGCCGATGACGCCCTCGTCGTCGGCCTCCTCGTCGTCCAGAAGGTCGCTTAGCACAATGCCGTTGCCGGCGAGGTCGTCCACGGAGAAGCACGCCGAGGCCAGAAGCTCGGGCGTCACGAGCGGCTCCTCGCTGTCGTCCAGGTCGCTCATCACGTACACCACGCGCGCGACCAGCCCGTTCTCCATCACGTTAAGCGACAGCCCGAAATGGTATCCCGGCATCGCCTGGCGCGTGCCCCAGTACAGCTCGCCGCTGTGCTCGATAAGGGTCTTGACGGTAGCGGCCATGCGGCCTCCTTCGCATCGGATGGATCGGTTGGAAAGAGTATAGGGCAAACGGGGCCCGGGCGATGCGCTAGAATGGGCGGAAACACCGAACACGGAAGGAAGCGCTCATGGACGTTGTCGAGACGAAGGGGGCCCCGGCGGCCATCGGCCCCTATTCGCAGGGGGTCGTGGCGGGAGGGCTGCTGTTCGCCTCGGGGCAGATCGCGCTCGACCCGGCCACGGGCGAGCTTGTGGGGGAGACGGCGGCCGAGCAGGCGGAGCAGGTCATGCGCAACGTGGGCGCGCTGCTCGCGGCCGCCGGCACCGATTTCGACCACGTGGCGAAGGCCACGTGCTTCCTTGCCGATCTGGGCGACTTCGCGGCGGTGAACGAGGTGTACGCCCGCTCGTTCGGCGCTCATTTGCCCGCGCGCTCGGCGGTGCAGGTGGCGGGCCTGCCGAAGGGCGCGCTCGTGGAGGTGGAAGTGGTGGCCGAGGTGCCGGGCGCGTAGCCGGCAACCAAGGGGCGCACGTGCGGCCGCCGCTTCCCGGCGCGCGTGTCCGGGCGACGAAACGACCGGGCGCGACGTGGCGGAACCGGGCCGGCTCGGGTATGCTGTAAGCCGCATCCGGCGGACGTGCGGGAGGCGTTCGGGAAACGTTCGAGAAGAGGGGTTGTACCTATGTATGTGACCTGCCTTGACCTGGAGGGCGTGCTCGTGCCCGAGATATGGATCGCGTTCGCCGAGGCGAGCGGCATCCCCGAGCTCAAGCGCACCACGCGCGACGAGCCCGACTACGACAAGCTCATGGCCTTCCGCCTGGACACGCTCGCAGAGCACGGCCTGGGCCTTCCCGAGATCCAGCGCACCATCGCCGCCATCGACCCGCTGCCGGGCGCGCGGGAGTTTCTGGACGAGCTGCGCTCGCAGATGCAGGTCATCATCATCAGCGACACGTTCACCCAGTTCGCGAGCCCGCTCATGGAGAAGCTGGGGTGGCCGACCATCTTCTGCAACGAGCTGGACATGACCGCCGACGGCCGGATCGCCGGCATCCGCATGCGCTGCCCCGAGTCCAAGCTCACCACGGTGCGCGCGCTGCAGTCGTGCGGCTTCGACACCATAGCCGCCGGCGACAGCTTCAACGACCTGGCGATGATCCGTGCGAGCAAGGCCGGCTTCCTGTTCCGCAGCACCGACGCCATCAAGGCCGACAACCCCGACCTGCCGGCCTTCGAGGAGTTCGGCGACCTGCTGGCCGCCATCAAGCAGGCCGTCGCGTAGGGAGAGGGCGTCCCGTGCCGATCATCCATCTCGACGGTTTGGGCGACCCGCGGCTCGCGGTGTACTCGGGCATGACCGATTCGCAGCTGCGCGACTGTCCCGACAGCGCGCACGGCCTGTTCATCGGCGAGTCGCGCAAGGTGATCGAGCGCGCGCTGGACGCCGGCGCGCGGATGCGCTCGCTGTTCATGGAGGAGAAGTGGCTCGACCAGACCATGCCGGTCGTCGAGCGGGCGCTCGCGGCCGATGCGGAGATGCCCGTGTTCGTGGCCACGCGCGAGCAGTTTCACGCGCTCACCGGCTACGAGGTGACGCGCGGGGCGCTCGCGGCGTTCGAGCGGCCGGCGCTGCCGAGCGTGGAGGAGCTGTTGGCGGGCGCGCGCCGCGTAGCCGTGCTCGAGGACGTGGTGAACTACACGAACATCGGGGCCGTCTTCCGCTCGGCG
>ERZ826396.3399-NODE-3399-length-10667-cov-2.540237_pt1 | contig 10667 bp, 10 predicted proteins | sample MGYA00519926_ERZ826396 | MGnify/ENA primary metagenome ERZ826396 (study PRJEB31778, sample SAMEA3449230) | human gut metagenome | biome: human gut; feature: human-associated habitat; material: faeces | place: United Kingdom | collected 2010/2012 ...
TAGAAATAAGTCTGTTTCTTCGTTTTTTCATAATCTTTCCTCCTTCTCTTCATTTGTCGCTTTGTTGTCAATATTTAGCTAAATATCTCTTCTATATTCAGATTATAGGTTGCGCACATAAGAAATTCAATGTATACTATTAACATGTTTCTATGATAAATTTAGCATAAATTTATTTATATAATATAATATTTTTAACATTCTCTTTTTCAGAAAGGAGTCCTTCTATGATCTATATGCATTTTGAAAGCCCTCCCACTCCTCACTTTATTTCTGCGGGAGAAGCACTATATAGACGGGGAGACAGACACAAAAAACGATCTTCTATCGGAGTATTTGATATGCTGTTTGTTGTTTCCGGCCGTCTCTATCTTATGGAAGAAAATCAACATTATATAATAGACGAAAATCAACTCCTTATTTTGTCCCCGGACAAAATTCATCAAGGATATAAATTGTGTGATTCTGAGACGAAATTCTACTGGCTGCATATGGGTTGCGCAGGCTCCTACTATGAATCCGAACACCTTCATCCTGCTAAAAAGATTGTCAATAAATCATTATTCCGCGATACGATGTTTTATATTACTCTTCCTAAATACATACAGCTTACCGAGGAAAAAGGGAAACTTCTAAGAAGTTTTATTGAACCGCTTCTGATGTTTTCGATTAATAAATACAGTAATGCTACCGAAAAATTCCGAACCCGGCTCAACCCGCTTCAACAACAGCAACACTTTCTGAATATCCTGAATCTGCTTAACACCGATTCTAAATTCAGTAACGCGCCTGACGACCTGGCGGCCGAAATTATGCAGTATATGCAAAATCATTATCACACTAGCTTTACTATGCAGGATCTGGCTCGAAAATTTAATTTCCATCCAGTTCACATGATCCGGTGTATGAAAAATTCATATCATGTCACGCCGATCCAGGCTCTGACGACGATCCGGCTGGAGAAAGGTAAGGAGCTGCTCCTGACGACTGCGATGAGCGTCCAGGATATTAGCGAAGCAGTCGGCTTTTCCTCCTGCTCCTATTTTATAAAACAGTTTAAGGCGGCTTATCACACAACGCCCAGCCAGTTCCGCCAGGAAATACAATCGCATTTCTGAAGATACAAATAGAGCAGACAAAAATTAAAAATTTTTTTAATTCTTTCATCTTTCTTTAATCTTGGGATACTATACTGATATCAACAACAAAGAAGAACCCGAAACGATCGGGAAGAGATAGAAAGGAGATTTTATTATGAAAAAAAGATTGATTGTTACTACAACCCTTACCCTCGCGCTCCTCGGACTCGCTGCAGGATGCGGCGGGAGCGATATCGGTGAAGCCAAGGCAAAAGAAATCGCCCTCCAAGACGCGGGCGTGTCTGAATCCGATATTTCCAGATTTCAGTCCTCCAAAGACCGGGACGATGGAAGAACATTATACGAAATCCAGTTTGCATCTGACAATACGGAATATGAATACGAGATCAACGCAAAAGACGGAGAGATTCTTAATTACAGCACGGAAAATCTAAACAACAATGGAAACAGCAACGCCGCGGCCAACGGCACTGATGCGGGTCAGACGCAAAATAATACCCAGAGTAATGCACAGAACAACACGCAGAGTAATGCACAGAACAACACACAGAATAGCGGGCAGAACAATAGTGGAACTACCCAGAATGTAAATGTTCAGATTTCCGAAGCAGACGCAAAAGCAGCCGCTTTAGAGCGTGTTCCGGGTGCTACAGAACAGGATCTTAGAATGGAATTAGACCGTGACGATGGAAAGTATATCTATGAAGGAGATATTATTTACCAGCAGAAAGAATACGAATTCGAGATTGATGCCAATACCGGGAACTTCCTCAAATGGAGCGAAGAACGGGCATAATCCGAATCTGAGGAGAGACTGATCTCCCCAGCACAACAATCAGAAAACGGCTGTTGTACTCTGGTTCCAGGGCCAGTCACAACAGCCGTCTTTTTTGTGCCTTTCATTTGTCCTTTTACCGGCTGCTAGAAAAGCTGCGTACTCCTACGAATTCCATGTTACACGATAGCCTGATGTTTCCATTTTCCGCTTTTCAGCCGGAGAAGGAAACAGACGGCGCGGGCGATCCAGTCTACGATCATGGCTACCCAGACGCCGAATACCCCCATTCCCATATAGCGCCCCAGAATATAACTGAAGACGATACGGAAAATCCACATAGAGGCCACCGATATAATCATACACATCCTTGCGTCTCCTGCCGCCCGGAACATGGCCGGCGTCGTAAAGGACAACGGCCAGATTAAAATGCTGCATACCGCATAGAATGTTACAATCTGTGTTGTCGTAGCCGCCGTGACTTCTGAGAGATGGTATGCTTTCAAAATCCAAGGGAGAACAAGCACAACGATTCCGTTTGTTACAAGCATACTAAGGTATGTAATCCCCATCAGCTTTTTTGTGTAATATTTGACCTGCTCATAATCCCCCGCACCCACACAACGGGCAATCACCGTCGTCACACCAAGAGCGATCGCCATTCCCGGGAGCACCTGAAATGAAGCAATCGTATTGGAAACCGCATTCGCCGCAATAGCAAAAGTTCCAAAGGTAGACACAAGACTTAGGACGATGATCTTTCCGAGCTGAAACATACTGTTTTCCAGGCCATTTGGAATTCCGATTTTCAAAATACTTTTAATCATCTTCCAGTCGAAACGATAAGAAAGCGAACGCTCCATGGATACCACCTGATCCGGACGCATTAAGAGCATTACAATCAAAATCGCCGCTGTCATTCTGGATATGAGAGTCGGAATTGCCACGCCTTCTGTCCCCCGGTGAAAACCATAAATCAGCACTGCATTTCCAGTCACATTGATGACATTCATAATCATGGATACCCGCATAGATACTTCCGAATTTCCCATTGTCCGAAAGATCGCAGCTCCGCCATTGTACAGGGCAATGAATGGGATTGATGCCGCCACAATCATCAGGTAAATATCCGCATGGCGCATAACATCCTCCTCGATCTTGCCAAACACCCCATGAAGAATCCATGATTTACACAGATAAATCAAAATCGTGATAACTACCGCACAGATCGTAATAAACCAGATCAACTGCGTCGCCGCCTGACTTGCTTTCTTTCTCTGCTTCTGTCCCAGATACTGTCCCGCCACAACAGCACCACCTGTTGCCAGTGCCGCAAACACATTAATTAACAGCACCATGATGTTATCTACCAGAGACACACCAGAAACAGCGGCTTCCCCGACACTTGCTACCATAATGCTGTCCGCCATTCCGACCAGCACCGACAGAAGCTGCTCGATCACCAAAGGGATCAAAAGCGCCGTCAGATCCCGGTTACTAAACAAATAACCAGATCTGTCCACCTTCTCTTTTCCTCTCATTTGTAATCCCCCTTTTCACATAAGTTCTATTATAAAACTTCTAAGAGGAGGATACAATCCCTATTATCGTTGAAGTACCAAGAGAGACGTGGGACATATCCCGCTACACCGAAGTTTGTATCGGAATATGTCCCTGATTTACAAATCTACTGCCGATTTATTCCTGATAACGAATCCGTTCTACGATGGATTCTTTTTTAATGTTTCTGCTCAGGATGAAAGAGAGTGAAATCTGTAATGCCGCCAAAATAACGACCATTGCCATAATTTCCACCACCGGGACATGGTAAACGTCGAGCCCGAAGTATCCGTGATCCCTCCCGTAGCAGAAGAGCGCATAACCAGCCGGCATCCCGACAAGGAGCGAAACAAGGATACTGCCCGCGGTGAAGAAAATCCCTTCGCTTCGGAGCATACTGTTCATCTGACTGTTTGTCATTCCTAGTGCCTGCATCACACCCAGTTCCCGTTTTCGTGTAACAATGCTGATAATCATAGTGTTTGCCATGTTCATAAAGGCGATAAGCCCCACAAGAAGAAGGAATCCGTATGCAAGGGTTTCAAACATACCGAGGGTGCTTTCTGATGTCTTTAATGTTCCCTGGTAGGTGCTAAACTGGTAATGCTGCTTCTTATCAAGGAGTGTCTGCAGCCCAGATTCCACATCCTTACAGTCCTGTGGGCGGCAGTCCACCCAAATCGTACTGATGCTTTTCCCTGAAAGTCCCATCTTCTCGTAAGTCTTGTCGGTAATGCACCAGTCATAGTTGGTGCTTCCAAATGCTCCTGCCAGTTTGCCTTCAAACGGCGCCTCGCCGCTTCCATTTGCCATGTTCATGGAGACGGTCTCCCCAATTTTATATCCGCTATCTTCCACAAAATAGCTCCAACCATAAAGAATCTCGTCATTGCTGGAAGCACTTTCGTAATCAACCGTTCCCTTTAAGGATCCTTGGTATGCTTCGTCTTCAAACTGTTTTTTATTCAGAACACCAATGGACTGGAGATTTCCTTTCTTGTCCTTCGCATACATCATGTAGCGCACCTGTACGTCCGTCACACCGCTGATATCCTTGATCTGTTCCACCAATTCCTCATCCAATGGATTATCTTTTAAAATAGCATCCAGATTGTTCTCCGGATAGGCGGTATCACTGGTGCTGTAGGTGAGATCAATCTGAAACTGTCCGTACGGGACCTGTTTTCTGGCGTCGTATCTTGTACTGACGTTTCCTGTAAAATTGGCGGCTACGACAAAGAGCACACAGGAAAGCCCCATAGAAATGATAGTAGTGGCAGTACGCTTTCGGTTCATCGCCATATTTGCCTCGGTTAGCTGCCTCACACCCATCTGCTTTTTCCCTTTGCGGATGCCTTTATTCTTTTTCTGGTTTCCCTGGAAACGGATTGCCTCTACCGGGGAGATTCTGGAAATCACTTTCATAGGACGTTTCAACGCAATCCAAACAGTGATGACTGCCGCTGCCGCACAGAGTACAAGTATCGGAATGGAAATCATATTGACCTGCACTCCATCGCCAAACGTCTGGCTCTCCTTGAACCAGAAGTTCATAAAGGCGATAGAAATCCACGTCCCTACTACAAGTCCGGCCGGTACTCCCAAAATCGTGAGTATCATTCCTTCCCGGAACACCAGCTTTTTCATCTGCTTCTTTGTCGCGCCAAGCGCCCGTATCTTTCCATACTCCTGAATTTTCTGTACAAGCCCTACCTGGAAAATATTGTAGATCACCATTACGGCAAAGAATATGACCACCAGTGCGATCATCGCGCAGCCTGCAATCATTTCCATTCCCGGATCCAGCACCCACATGGCGAAATAGGAATTCTCCGACGCGCGTTCCGGATTGATACCACATTCTTTTGCCAGATCTTTGATCGTCATCTCCAAAGTAGAGGAATCCACACTCACATGATCAGATAAGGAAAAATAGGTACTGTACGTCCGTTCTTCCGGCGCATAGAGCGATTCAAAGCAATCCTTGGAAACATACGCGCTGTAGGATTGGTTTTCCTGTTCTTCCATTGTCTGGCTGAGAATTCCACTGATCACAAATTCCTTGGTTTGATATGTTTCATTGGTATTTCTTCGGAATGGGATTTCTACTGTATCCCCGACTTTGGCATCCTCATAGCCAAGGCGCTCAAACATTGCTTTCTGTCCCACAATTTCATTTTCTGCTTTTGGAAACGCTCCGGTTTCAAGCTGTTTTTGAAGGTTTGCCAGATCAATCGTTTCCTCATCCATCCAGACCATAGAAATGGTCCTCTCATTTTTTATTGTTCCAACAGTCGCTGCTCTACCGATACGGTCAAATTCACTTCTCTTTTGCATCTCCTGGATTTGTTCCTCGGTGACGCCCGCATAGGAGCCATAATAAGATCCGTAAAATTCCCGTGCGTTGGTTCTCTGAAATTTTATATTTCCATACCCGAAAGTTGCAATCGCAGAAAGAAGTACGGTCGTAAGGAAAATCGAAAGCACGATGAGGATACTTCTTGTTTTATTCTTTTTGTTATTACTAATTGCAAGTCTTGTTATCATCTTCATCTTAACTCTTCCACCTTTCCGTCTTCGATCACCAGAATCCGGTCCGCAATCTGGGCAATATCTTCGTCATGAGTAATCATTACCAATGTCTGTCCGTATTTTTCTACTGACATCCGAAGAAGTCCCATCACTTCGTCACTCGTCCTGGAATCCAGATTTCCCGTCGGCTCATCGGCAAACAGAATGTCAGGCTTGGATGCGAGAGCTCTTGCAATCGCTACCCTCTGCTGCTGCCCTCCTGAAAGGGTATTCGGAAGATTGTGGAGTTTCTTCTCAAGCCCCAGTGTTTTTACAATGTCCATGGCAAACTCCTCGTCCACTTTCCGCCCATCCAAGCCGATCGGGAGTACTATGTTTTCCCACACATTGATGGACGAGACAAGATTGAACGACTGAAAAATGAAGCCGATCTTTCTTCTGCGGAAAACAGCTAACGCATCGTCCTTATAGGAAAAAATGTCTTTTCCACGGATAAACACTTTCCCGCTTGTCGGCGTATCCAGCCCACCAAGCATGTGGAGCAGGGTACTCTTTCCAGAACCGGATTTCCCCACAATCGCAACAAACTCCCCTCTCTGTATCTCTATGTTGGCGTTTTGTACCGCCCTTACTTCGTTCTCCCCACTTCCATAATATTTACACAAATCCTTTGTTCTCAAAATCTTATCCATATCATCTGATTCCTTTCCTTTCTTTTCTGTCTCCTATCATATCATCTAAGTCTTTCATTTTCCTTTCAAAAATTAAAAAAAAGCCTTACAGTTTTGTAAGACTTCTCTTTTACTAGAGCGGAAGCTGTATCACAAACACGGAACCCGGTTCCTTTGTCATCCTGCGTGCATCCAAAGAAATCGTACCGTTGTGACCCTCGATAATCTTTCTTGCAAGATACAACCCTACTCCGGAACCCTCCTCTTTCTGAACCAGAGGTGCCTCGCCCCGGTAAAACCTCTGAAAGACTTTGTGGTAATTTTCCCGTGGAATTCCGATTCCCTCATCTTTTACTTCCAACCGAAGAAAAGATACGGTCGTGGCCGCCCGGATTGTGACTGTGGATCCAACGGGACTGTACTTGACAGCATTATCCAGAACATTAATCAAGGACTCACACAGCCACTTCGGATCCCGCAAAATCAGGATCTCCTCCAGACCATCTTCCGCATCCATCTCGATTTCAATCTCTTTCTTCCTCGCTTTTTCCCATATGCGGTTGATCGCTTCCAGCAGAACATCAAAGGCCCTCCCCTTCGTCAACTTCAATTCAATCATGCCTGTCTCCAGCCGTGAAATATTGACCAGCGCCCCGATTAACTGCTCCAGACTTTTCATCTGTCTTTCCAGGCGGCTTTCAAACTCCTTCCGCTCTTCCACGGTAAGATCCTGATTTTTCAAAATTTCCAGACAGGAATGAAGCGCCGCTACCGGAGTTTTAAGCTGATGGGAAATATCGGTGACAAGCGTTTTTGTCTCTTCTTTTTCCTTGTGCGCCTGCTCTTCCACCATTTCCACATAGCTTCCAAGAGATTCCAGCTCATCCAAAAGCCGGTTGTCCACTTCATCTTCCTCATACCAATCCATGAGATCCTGACGGTATCCCCCCTCCCGGATCCTGACAAGCCATTCCGACACTTTCCGGCTCTGTGCCAAATTCTCCTGCCTGTTCCTGCGCTTTTCAAAGTACAAAATGACTGCAAAACCAAGCCAGACAACAAAAGCTCCACCGGCAATCCAGACACTGTTTTTCATCATCCGCACTCCCTCCCGGTTATCTGCGGCCGTCTCGTATCCATACTTCTTTAAGATCTCACGCCCTTTGTCAGAGCCCATTGTCTCGCCCTCTTTTAAAATCTGGAACACTTCCTCTTTTGGATCGTCCGACGCAATCAACTGTGCCTCTATGGAAAGGTAATGAAGATACGTCTCGTATTCCCGGAAAATCAGCATCCCGGCGACCATCCCAACCACAAGAAACCCGATGAAAAGTTCTGTGATATACCGTTTTGTGTCCCACCTCATACGCTGCTCCTTTGTCTTGTTTGACAATTCTGATCCCAGATATATCCAAGTCCCCGGATATTGCGGATGTACTGTGGATGCGCCGTATCCGGCTCAATCTTCTCCCGCAGTCTCCTGATATTGACCGCTACAGTATTTTCGTCAGCAAACTCGCCGTCCAAATCAAACAACTGCTCCAGAATCTGATTCTTGGACAGAATCTGCTTCGGGTGCTCCAAAAACAGCTTCAGCATCTTCCACTCATTTTTTGTAAAGGAAATATCCTCCTGTCCTTTTCGGGCACTCATCCGGGACATGGAAAAGAGCAGATCTCCCGACTCCAGCTCGTCTGCCGGACTTTTCTGGTACCGCTTGAAAAAGGCATTGACCTTCAAAACGAGCACCGACAGACTAAACGGCTTCGTGATATAATCATCCGCTCCCGCTTCATAGCCCATAACCTGATCTATCTCCGTATCCATAGCTGTCAGGCAAATCACATGAACCAAACTGGTCTTGCGGATCCGCCGGATCAGATCGAGACTACTCCCGTCCGGCAAATTCACATCGCAGATCATAAGCTTTGGTTCCTGCTTTTGAAACAATTCCCATGCTTCCCGAATTGTCCCGGCGTTTTCGACCTCGTAACCCTCTTTTTTCAATGTAAACTCAATCCCCCGATTGACACTTTCCTCATCTTCCAGCAACAAAATTTCCGCCATGTATGTCTCTCCCTTGTCTGCCCAAATTTACTTCTCTTTTGTAGCCCGCAGCGCCAAAAAAGTTGGGATGCCGTGTTCATGCAGATTGCCCTCACCATTGGTGTCCTCATATAGGTGAGTCAGTCTGAATCCCGCCTGCAAAAGCCCTCCCACCTGCTCTTCTATCGTATGGGAAAACTGAATTCCATCCCCACACTGTATCGCTTCCTGATATAGCACCGGGTCTTTTAACGGATTGTATGGTAGTCCATGCACAAGGCGGGTTTCCGTCTCGTCAAAAATATAATTGATTCCATTATCCACTCCTGCCAGCAAAACACCACCCTTTTTCAATACCCGGTGACACTCTTTCCAGATAGGAAGAACCTCTTCCACATAGCAGTTGGCAACCGGGTGAAAAATAAGATCAAACGTCTCGTCCGCAAACGGAAATTTCTTTGTCATATCTCAATCTCGTATCCTTCCCGACGGGCAACCATCTCCTCACTTGCCAACTGCCGGTCTGAATAATCCAGCACCGTACAGATACCGCCACATGCGGCGAAAATCGGCATCTGTTGTCCTCCCCCGGAGGCAAGTCCAAGAATCCGGCTGCCGGAAAGCTGTGGAAACCAGGATTTCGGCACCGGTTTTGTCGGCGTCAGCACCATATCCCAGTCACCTTTCACTGCCCGTTCATAGACTTCGTGAGAGATCGGCATCCCCCAGATCCAGCCATCATCCACCCACTGATCGATGGTCTTTGCATTTTCTTCTGTATAACCTTTCTTCTCTGTCATCTCTCTTCCCTCCTTGTGCATCACTTATCCTTCGCAAAACAATTCCTTGCTCCGTATGCACCTATCATTTTCCTATTTGATTCCTTCTTTTTTCAGTAAATCCAATTTCCCTTCCAGTACAAGCTCCATTGCATAAGCCGCACCATCCTCGTCGTTACTCTTTGTCAGGAAACCGGACGCCTCTCTAATCTGCTCATGGGCGTTCGCCATGGCAACCGCCGCGCCAAATCCTGCCCGGAACATAGAAAGGTCATTCAGACTGTCTCCCAGAACCATGACATCTTCCTTCTTGTACCCCAGGCTTTCAATATAACGTAAAATTGCCGGTCCTTTCTGTGCCTCTTCATCTGTCAGCTCCAGATTGTTGAAAAAGGAAGATGCCACTGCAAGTCCCGGAATCCGTTCCACTTCTTTCCAGATATCCTGAATCACTTCCCCTGTTTTCGCAGTAATGAACACTTTATAGATCGGTATCTTCTTCTCCAGAAGCTCCTCCAGACTTTTCACCCGGTTCATCCGCCTCATCAACTGTTGAAACTGCTCGGTGGCCCGGATCTCCTCATCCCTGCTGCCGCCGAAAAACAATCTCGACTCCTCCAGGATCTGCCCCTCCAAATCCTCTGACTCGGTCAACACCAGATCCCTTCCTGTCGTGCAAAATCGAATCGACGCCGGAAACTGCCGTACACAGGAAACAATCTCTCCAAAACAGGATGGATCCATCGGAATTGTCAGCAACAACTCCCCCGCTTCATTCCGAATCTCAGCTCCGCTGCCCGTTACCCAGTCACAGCAAAGCGGAAATCTCTTCAATGTATCCGACGCCGACGGGAAATCCCGCCCTGTAGCAATCATAAAACGGATTCCCGCCCTTTGAACTTTCTGTATGATATCATAGGTTCGCTTCGAAATCGTATGCTCTGAATTCAGAAGTGTCCCATCCATATCTGACGCTATCACCTTTATCATATCATCACTCCCTGCCTGCACACGATAGCCGTAATTATCATAACAAAAGATTTCTTTGATTTCAAGAACCGGGGGTGGGGACATCCGATTTCCCAGAAAGCCGAGAAACATGCTCCTCTATAACGAAAAAGAAAAATGAAGAAGTAAAAAGAGCCAATGTTCCTGGCTTTGCAGCCAAAAACATCAGCTCCTTCTTAATACATATGCTTTCCTT
>ERZ826396.3400-NODE-3400-length-10667-cov-2.484357_pt1 | contig 10667 bp, 11 predicted proteins | sample MGYA00519926_ERZ826396 | MGnify/ENA primary metagenome ERZ826396 (study PRJEB31778, sample SAMEA3449230) | human gut metagenome | biome: human gut; feature: human-associated habitat; material: faeces | place: United Kingdom | collected 2010/2012 ...
GTCCGGGGTATGGATGCGGTAGCCCACACAGGGGACGTCGTGGCTGGTGGGGAAAGACTGCACCCCGAAGCAGCCGATGTCCTCTTCCCTGCCCTCCAGCGTGTTCAGCGCACAGTTGGCGGGCACGATGTCGTTGGCATCCAGAAAATCCAGCGTAGCCGCTGCGCCGTACACCGGCAGCGGGTTCTTTTTCAGGAAGGTGGAAAGCCCCTTGACGTGGTCGCTGTGCTCGTGGGTGACAAGGATGCCTGCGCAATCGCTGATGGCAAGCCCCAGCGATTTGAGCGCTGCCGTGGTGGTGCGCACCCCCTTGCCCATATCCACGATAAGGTACTGTGCGCCGCAGCGCACCACGCTGCTGTTGCCGGAGGAGCCGGAATACAATGAAATGAACTCTGCCATGAAAACCTCTTATGTTACCACCTAAAAACAGCCCGCCGCACAAAATTTACGGCAGGCTGTTTGTTTTTGTATGTGTTACAGAGCCTGTTCCAGTGCAGCGGGCATCCGCTCCACCTTGCTGATATCAGCGCCCAGACCGCGCAGCTTTTCCACGATATTCTCGTAGCCGCGCTCGATATGACCGATCTCCTCGATCTCGCTGGTGCCGTCGGCCATCAGAGCAGCCACCACCATAGCAGCACCGGCACGCAGGTCGGAGGCGCGCAGCGGTGCGGGGCTGAGCTTTTCCACACCCTCAAATACGGCCACCTGACCGTCCACCTGCACGCTGGCACCCATCTTGCGCAGCTCGTCCACATAGCGGAAGCGGTTGTCCCACACGCTCTCGGTGATGGTGCTGGTGCCCTTGGCCACGCTCAGCAGCACACCCATCAGGGGCTGCATATCGGTGGGGAAGCCAGGGTGCGGCATGGTGTTGATCTTCAGCGGCAGAATATCGCCGGTGCGGGATACCCGCACTGCATCGTCAAATTCTTCCACAGTAATTCCAGCGCGGCGCAGCTTGGCTGTGATGGGTTCCAAGTGCTTGGGGGTGACGTTCTTAATGAGCACATCGCCGCCGGTGGCAGCAGCAGCTACCATATAGCTGCCGGCTTCGATCTGATCCGGGATGATGCTGTAGGTGCAGCCGTGCATCTTTTCCACGCCGCGCACCTTGATGACGTCCGTACCGGCACCGCGCACATCTGCGCCGCACATATTCAAAAAGTTTGCCAGATCCACCACATGGGGCTCCTTGGCGCAGTTTTCCAGAATGGTCTGACCCTTGGCCATGACCGCAGAGAGCATACCGTTCATGGTAGCGCCCACACTGACCTTATCAAAGAAAATATGGGCACCGGTCAGCTCCTGCTTGGTGCGCACGGTGATCATGCCGTAGTCCACGCTGTCCTCTGCGCCCAGCGCGCTGAACACCTTCAGATGCTGGTCGATGGGGCGGGGGCCCAGATTACAGCCGCCGGGCATGGCAACCTGTGCCTTGCCGAAGCGGGAGAGCAATGCGCCAAGGAAGTAGTAGCTGGCGCGCATCTGACGGGACAGATCGTCCGGCACATTGGTGGTGACCAGATGCCGCGTATCGATCTCGTAGGTGTTGCGGTTGAGCATCTTCACCTGTGCACCCAAGGTGCTCAGGATCTTGAGACTGACCGACACATCGCTGATATCAGGCAGATTTTCAATCACGCAGACATCCGCTGCCAGAATAGTAGCAGGCAGAATACCCACAGCCGCATTTTTTGCGCCGGAAATAGTCACTTCTCCGTGCAGGGGCTTACCGCCGGTAATAACAAATTTCTCCACTTTTATGATCTCCTTGTCAAAGGCCTGTGACACAGGCCTGTTAAGGCTACTGAAAGCATTCCATCTCGTTACTTATACCGCCAGGGTGTACAGATTCACCAACACCGGGGCAGATTTATAACTATCCTATTATACACTACTTCCACAAAAAAGCAAAGCCCGATTTGTATCTGTTTCATTATTTTCTGTTTTGCCCAGATTACACGCGGATATTCCAAAAATTTATTGAATTTTTCATCAATTTTGACGAATGCCGACCCAAATTTTACCCTTTGGCGATATCACCAAACGTGATCCTCGCATCGCGCTTCCGGGATCCAGCCCAGCTGATAGGCCGTTACCAACTGCTTCAGGTCATGCACGCGCTCCCGCAGCACCTCGCCCTCGTCCGTATCTTCCACGAGGATGCGATGATTTTCGGTTTCCAGAATGTTCTTCTGGGACAGGATGTCCAAATTCTCCCGCACCGCCTTTTCGGCGCTTTCAAAGGGCTGATGGGTGCGCAGGGACATGGTGCGGCTGGAATACACCAGCGTGTACCCGGCAATACCGGTCTTTTCGTGGTAGGCGCGGCAGAACCCACCATCGATGACCACCAGCCGTCCCCCGCCCTTGATGGGACTTTCGCCGTTTTTCTCCTGCACCAGGCGGTTTAAATCTACTTTTAAAATGTCTTCGTTAATTACTTCTACATTATCATAAGCGGACAGCGTATCCGACAAAATCGGGATCAGGGCTTTGTCAATTTCGACCGCCACCACATGTCCCGCCCGCTCCGCAAGATACTGGGTCATGGTTCCGATACCCGGTCCCACCTCCACAACACAGTCATCTTTGGAAATCTGTGCCGCGTTCATGATTTTTTCCAGCACATGGGTATCGATCAGGAAGTTCTGGCCGAACTTTTTCTGAAAATTAAAGTGATATTTCTGCAATACCTCAATGGTATTGGAAGGAATTCCAAGTGTTGCCATTCTTCTCTCCGTTCGTTTATTCTAATCCGTAAAACCGACATGCATTGCGCCAAGTAATGTCTTCGATTTCCTGACAGGTCAGTCCCTTGATCTCTGCCAGTGCAGCTACAACCTGGGGCAGATAAAGCGAGCTGTTGCGTTTGCCGCGATAAGGTTCCGGTGCAAGGTACGGGCAGTCTGTTTCCAGTAAAATTCTCTCGATAGGAAGCTCTGCCGCCGCTTCTTTTTCCGCAAGCTCAGTCATGGATACCATGGTATTGATGGCTTCCTGCTTTTTCTCCTCACTGATATCGATATTTCCAATGATCTCCTGAAGCTCTGCCTTGTTCTGAGAGCGCACCTGCTCTCTGGAAAGCTTTGCCTGGGCTGCAAAATCAGAAGCTCCTGTAAGTACGGCTTCCCCGGGAGTTCCTGTAGTTGAAAGATCTCCCTGGCCATCTGCCCCGTTCTCATCCAGAAGGGCTGTTTCATCTGTCAGATCATACTCTACCTCCTCCAGAATACTGCTGCTGTCTGTACTGGCCTCTTTATCCTTAAATCCCAGATCTACATCCGCAAAATTCAGGTATCCGGCTACTGCGATCAGAATTGCCAGCGAGGTGATGATCACCTGATTCTTTTTCATGATTTTTTTCACTTTACTCTCCTCATTTCATTTTCATTATTTTTATTTTATGGGCTTCAATCTGAAATAATGCCATTACAGCCTGCTGAATATTCTGCACGGTAACAGAATTATCCGCCCCCTCTGCCGCAATCAGCACACCTGTCACTTCCGTGTTTTCCGTTCCGCAAAATCCCTGTTTTCCCTCTCCGGTCATCAGAAGTACCTGCACCTTTCCCACACCTTCTGTATTTTCCAGAATGGATTCCAGCTTTGCCTCCAGAAGTGTTCTGTCCCCCTCACAGCTTTCTGTATTTTCCGTAAGATCCTGCTTTTCCTCTGTCTGTTCCTTACTGTCTGATACCGGAAGCGCGATTACTGTCAGAAGCATTCCCAGAAGCAGAAGAACCATCCACTGCTGCCCCGTCATTTCTGTCAGTAAGGATCTTACAGTCCTTTTCTTCGATTCCGAAGCTCTTCCTGAGGTCATCCCGAATCCCCCTTTCCTGTTCCCGGGTCAGCTCCTGTTTTACAGTCAGTACTGCGGATATCCGCTCTCCTTCTATATGTACGGCAGTCTCAGAAGGATTTATTCCTGATTCTTTTAACAATTCTTCAATTTTAGAAGAAATCTCATTTTCGTATCCCTGTTTCAGATAAAAAGTCTGAAGCTCTTCTGCTTCCATCCTGTCCATCCTTTTCTGTTCCTGATAAAAGGTATCTGCAAAGCCTTCCAGAAGCTGCCCGCTTTTTCCAAATACAGCAAACACAGGCGTGCAGAGCATGTAGATCAGAAGAAGTCCCATAAACGAACGCACATAGCGTTCATATTTACGATCAGGAACCAGCTGAAGAACTGCTGTAAAAAACAGATAAAAAACTGCAAGACTTTTCATCCACTGGTAAATGTCCTCTCTCATACGCTGCCTCCCTGTATTCCTGCCATAATGATCAGAAAAGTCAGAATACAAAGAACCTCTGCTGTAAAAAGGATTTTCAGCAGGATCTCAAAGCCTTCTCCCATGGTAGACAGACATTCCACCATCCGCTTATCCGATACCGGCTGAGATACTGCTGCCAGAAACCGGTAAGTTAAAGACAGCATCCCATAATGGATCACAGGTCCTGCCCCGGCAGCCACTGTTGCCAGAAGGATAAGAACTCCAAGGCAGTTGCGTACAAGGACCGCACTGGTGATCACCAGCTCTGTTACCATGTTCACAGCATTTCCAACTCCCGGCAATGCTCCTGCCGCTTTTCCGATCACACTTCTTTTCAGAGAATCCATAACCGGAGCCACCAGCCCCCGGACAATCTGAAGCCCTGCTACAAGGCCCAGAAGAGTTTTTAACGCCCAGCTGACCACTGTTTTTAAGAATTCTGCAAGTTTTCCCAGCATTTCTTCTCTGGACAGATGATTTACCAGGCGCAGAAGAACATAAATCTCCGCCGCAGGTAAAAGAACATTCAGAAGAATCCACTGGATCAGCCACACCAGAAGAAGAACTCCTTCATAAAACACAGCTGCTGACAGAGCTCCGGAAGATGCCGCCACTGTCATAAAATATGCCGGAGACAGCGCCTTCATAAATTCCACGATCCATGAGATCGTATGATGCAGCGAACGTGTTTTTTCATAAAAAGAATCCATCAGAAGCGTAAACAGAAGAATATACACCACATAAAAACTGACATCTCCCACCTGTCCGTTTTCAAACACAGAAGCAAAATTTGTAAACACTGCCGCAAGAATCACCAGCACCAGAATTTTTGCAAACAGCTCCCTCTCTCTCTCAAAACCGGAAAAAAAAAGACCGCGCAGAAATTCCTGCACTGTCTCTTTTGAAATCGCTTCTTCCCCGTTTATTAATTTCTTCAGAGCTTCCTGAAAAGAAAAGCTTTCTGTCCCCAAAAGCTCGTCCAGCATCCTCTGAACCTGACCGAAATCAAGCTCCGAAAGAAGCTCCCCCTGGATCTGCTCTGCCGTATCAGCCTCTTCTGCCCCTTGTACGACTTTTGTTCCGCAAAAGATGATAAATGCGGTGCATAAAACAAAAATCCCAGTTTTATAAAGCCTCTTCATACAAAAAACTTCTGGATCGTATCCAGAAGCGCCATCAGCACAGGAATACTGAGGACCATAATAGACAGCTTACAGAACAGCTCAATCTGTCCTGCCGTTGCCTGATGCCCTGCATCTCTGCATATTCCTGCAGAAAACTGTCCGATGTAGGTAATACCGATCATTTTTATCAGCGTTGCCAGATAGCCTTCATCCAGAGGAAGGCTGTCTTTCAGCCGATCCACCGCTGAAAATATATACTCTATCTTTCCTGCTGCAAGCCCCAGGATCATAATCCCGATTCCCACAGTTACAAAAACAGCGTATTCCGGCTTTGTTCCTTTCAGAAAAAATCCAAGCATTACGCCGCATACACCAAGAAGAGAAATCTTTATAATATCCATGCTCCGCTCCTTCCGCATCTGCTCCGGCTACATAACAAAAAGAGTCTGTATACTTTCAAACAGATCATAAATATAGGGAACGATCCAGAAGAGAACCACCAGAAGTCCGGCAAGACTTACCAGAAACGCCTGCTCATCTCTGCCACTGTGTTTCAGTATCTGAGAAAGAACAGAAACAAGGATTCCCACTGCCGCTATTTTAAAAATAATACCGACTTCCAAATCGTCCTCCTTTCCCAAGCTCTGCACAGTTTTCTTCCTACCACAAAAGCACTCCCAGAAAAATCCCTCCCAGGATCCCCAGATTCCGGCATAGTTTCTTTTTTTCCGGAAGCTGGCAGGCCAGAAAATCCAGCCTCCTGCACAGCTCTTCCTCAAAAATATCCAGCTGCTTTAGCTGCATTTCTCTGTCCAGATAGCCAAGCCTGTCTCCAAGAGAAGCGATCAGTTCCATTTCTTCTGTAGAAAAACCTGCGGTCCGGAACTCTTTTTTTGCACAGTCCCGGAAAATCTGTCCAAGGGTCTGGCCTTCCTGACCTTTCAGCCTGTCCGCAAGACTCTGAAGGAACTCCCGGTACATACCGTCAAACTTTTCTGAAATTTCCAGAAACGCCTCAGGAAAACAGCTATTGCCGCAGCGCACTGTCCCCTTTAAACATGAGGTCAGCCACAGGAATTTTTTCAGATTCCGCTCTCTTTTTGTAAGCTCCATACTCTTTGCAGTCCCCATGCCGGTCCCTGCAATAAAAATCATGAGAATGCCTGCAAATTTCAGCATGGAACTCCCCTTCCGTCAAAAATCCCCCTGATAATACCGGCTCTTTTTTCTTTTCCCAGAACAATATATCTGTCAAATACTCGCATTTTTTTCAGCTCTGCAAAAAAGGGTGTGGCAAGCACAGCTTCCACATTCTCTCCATGGGCAGTGGCGATCAGTCTGCACCCACTGTGGATCACCGCTTCCACTGCGCGGAAGTCCTCTTCCTTTCCAAGCTCATCCACTGCCACTACCGCCGGGGACATGGCTCGTATCAGCATCTGCATTCCCTGGGCTTTCGGACAGCAGTCCAGCACATCCGTTCTCATTCCCAGGTCATTCTGGGGGGTGCCCTGATAGCAGCCTGCCAGCTCGCTTCTCTCATCCACCACGCCAACCGTAACACCCGGAATCTTTCCGAAGCCATTGCTGAGCTGTCGGATCACATCCCTTAAAAGTGTGGTTTTTCCACATCTGGGCGGTGAGATGATCAGTGTATGGGCTGTCCATTTTTCTTTTCGGATATAGGGCATTACAGCGTCCGCGCATCCTGGTATCTGATGAGCCAGACGCACATTGATACAGGAAATATATTTCATTCCCCTGATCCGGTCGCCATCCAGGATCACTTTTCCGGTAACCCCTACCCTGTGGCCTCCCTGTACGCTCATATATCCCTGGCGAAGTTCATCCTCATAGGCGTACAGAGAATACCCGCTTACGTATTCCAGTGTCTCTTTCAGATCCTCTCTTGTTACCACATACGGCTCCCTGCCCTTTGTTCTTAAAAAACATTCGCCTTTATCATAAGTGAGAAACAGCGGCCTTCCTGCCCGGAGACGGATCTCGTACAATCTGTCGTAATCGATCTCCGTCTGGACAAGAAGCCGCCGGATATTTCCGGCAAACAGATTCTGGATCTGACTGGCCTCCATTGTCCTCCCCCCTCTTTACACATAATATATGAGGACAATCTCTGTTTCATTACCGGATTTTACGGAATGCTTATTTCCAGATGTTCCCATCTGAGCTCCAGAGGGTTTTCTGACCACACAGCTCCGCTGTATCCCGGCTCCATTTCCAGCAGCACAGAATTTCCTCTGTCCATTGGGATGGTACGGGGATCTCTGGAAAATCCCTCGCCCGTCCATTTCATATACGCCTCTCGAAGCACCCACTGATCATAAAAAGATTCTTTTACATGGTCTGACTCCAGAATTTCCTGAAGCATGGATTCCGGAACCAGTCTCTGCAGGCCTTTTTCATAATCCAGTTCTCTGTGTTCCTGAATATCAATCCCCACTTCCTCGCCTGCAAGAACACAGACCACATACTTTCCGGAATGGCTGATGTTATAATGAATTTTCGGCTGTAATGTAAAAAACGGTTTCCCATGCTCTCCTTTTGCCCTCGGCTCAAAAGCAAGCTTCCGTCCATACTCTTTCAGAAGCGCCTCTTTCAGAAGCTTTTCTCCTGTCATATGTCCCATGTTTTTGTGCTCATACTGTGGGGGAATCTCGGTAAAATAAATGACTGCTTTCATACTCCTGCCTCCTTTAAAAATCTGGACGGTTCTCTGTCCTTTTCGTACTGCCGTTTCACATAGCATAACGTGAGTTTTTTCTTTGCCCGGGTCATTCCGACATAAAACAGTCTTCTCTCTTCTTCCAGAGCCGGCTCAAGAACTGCTTTTTTATAAGGGATGCTGCCTTCATTTACATTCAGTATATAAACCCGGTCAAATTCCAGCCCCTTTACCCCGTGCATGGTGGAGATCAGAACTCCTTCTGTCTCTTTTTCCTGCTTCTTTGCCTGTTCCTTAAGACGCTCTGTATAATCCCTGATATAGTTTTCCCATTCTTCCAGACTGTTTATTCCTTTTGCGCTTTCCAGAAGGCGGTCCAGGATCTCACTTAATTCCTCTGGTTTTATTTTACGATAACGTGCATATTCATGCAAGTATTCTTCATATCCCATACCTTTTCTGATAAAATTTATAGCCGCATAAGGGGGCAGTCCCTTCAGAATCCTGAGATGGGTTTCCAGGGTGGTGATCCTGTCGCACATCCAGTCCTTATTCTTATAAAATTCCTTCAGCTGCTCAAAAGACAGTTCATTTGAAATCGCCAGAGCCTCCCGTGAAAGATAACGGTTGGGACGGTTCATGATCTCCAGAAAATTCTTTCTGCAGTTCTGCCCGGCTGCCAGTCTCATATATGCCATCATATTTCTGCATATCCAGTGATGAAAAAGATTGGGCAGAGTTTCTTTCATGGCAAAAGGTACCTGACGCTCCATCAGAGCTCCCACAAGGCCTTCTGCCTCCTGATTTGTCCGGAGAAGTATTGCCGTATCTTTCAGATCATCGCCTGCATCCAGTCTCCTGCGCAGCTCACCGGTAATCTCCATATATTCTTCTCTGGGATTGGGAAATTCCAGTATCCTTACCGGTTCGCCCTCCGGATTGGGAGTGGACAGCTCTTTTTTAAAACGTGTTTTATTTTCTCCGATCACATTCATGGCTGATCCAAGGATTCTTTTTGTACACCGGTAGTTTACATTTAAGACCACCGTTTCTGCTTCCGGATAATCCTTTGTGAAATTCAGCATGATCTCCGGTCTTGCCCCCCGGAAGTGATAAATGGACTGGTCATCATCCCCTACAATAAACAGATTGTTTTCCGGCTTTGCCAGAAGCCTGACGATATCATACTGAAGCTGGTTGATATCCTGAAACTCATCCACAAGAATATACTGAAATTTATTCTGCCAGGCTTTCAGAATGTCCTGTCTCTGCTGAAAAAGCTCATAGCAGTACAAAAGCATATCGTCAAAATCCAGCTTTCGCCTTGCGGTACATTCTTTCCTATATCCCTGATATATCCGGCGGAACACCTCATCCGGACAGCAGGAAGAATAATAATGCTCCAGAGAAATCCGGTTTCCTTTTACCACACTGATCTCTTTTGCCAGTTCTCCGGTAAAATCTCCCTCTTCTGCAAGCTCTCCTGCCAGCTCCAGGGTAAGTTCTTTTAAAATACTATTCTTTTCTTCCTCTGACAGAATATTTGCCGCAGTAAATCCATATGCCTGTTTTAAAATAGCATAAAATACCCCGTGAAAGGTTCCAAACGTCACCGGGCTGTGCTCCTGTCCGGTAAATTTTAAAAACCGTTCCTTCATTTCCTTTGCCGCGGCCCTGGAAAATGTCACAACAAGAATGGAAGCCGGGGATATCCCACATTCTTTTGTCATATATGCAATTCGTTCTACTGTTACGGAGGTTTTCCCCGATCCGGGGCCTGCCAGAACCATCATGGGTCCTGACAGGTGGGCGATTGCCCGTTTCTGAGATGGATTACGTTTCATATAAGTCCGTTCTTAGCTGAGTTTTTCAATGGCTGCTTTTATGCGCTTCAGAGTTTCTTCCTTGCCAATGATCTCCATGATCTCAGTTGCTCCGGCAGGTGTCATCTGCTTGCCGGAAACTGCAGTACGGAGCGGCCACATAACATATCCGTTCTTGTAGCCCTTTTCTTTTACAAATTCGCTTAAAGAAGCAAACAGAGGATCATTTGTATAGTCCTCCTGAGCTTCAAGTACAGGAAGAACCTCTTTTAATACAGTAAGAGCAGTCTCTTCTGTTGTTTTCATTTTTTTGTGGCAGTACATGGAGGAATCATACTCCGGAACTTCCTCAAAGAAGTCGATCAGAGCCGGAATATCCGGGAATACCTCGATTCGTGTCTGCACCATTCCTGCAATTTTATGGAAATTATAATCTTTTTTCAGTACTTCCTTCATATAAGGCAGGGCTTTTTCATAAAAAGCTTCCGGATCCATTTTTTTGATATATTCGCCGTTCATCCAGCGCAGCTTCTGGATATCAAAAACAGCCGGTGATTTGCTGATGTGGTGATAGTCAAAGGCTTCCACAAGCTCAGGAAGAGAATAGATCTCTCTGTTTTCCTGAGGGCTCCAGCCAAGAAGAGCCACAAAGTTTACAATCGCCTCTGTCAGGAATCCCTGATCTACCAGATCCTCATAGGAGGAATGTCCGGAACGCTTGCTGAGCTTCTGATGTTCCTCGTTTGTAATAAGA
>ERZ826396.3409-NODE-3409-length-10631-cov-5.022315_pt1 | contig 10631 bp, 7 predicted proteins | sample MGYA00519926_ERZ826396 | MGnify/ENA primary metagenome ERZ826396 (study PRJEB31778, sample SAMEA3449230) | human gut metagenome | biome: human gut; feature: human-associated habitat; material: faeces | place: United Kingdom | collected 2010/2012 ...
GGCTGAATTGTAACGGCATCCGGCCATTCCAATCGCTCCGCGATAGGCCGGATGCTTTCTACCGGGCCGTTTTCACACGGTCTGCGCAGTTTATGCGCAGACCTGGCTGAGTAGTAACAATCCATTTCCCGTTCCGGGATGGCCGCTTTGCTGTGCCTGGATGTCCTTTCGAGGCCAGGGCCCGGAGTTTTCCAGGGAGGCCTCTAAAAACGCCAGCACTTACGCGCTGTATTTTAGCGCGTTAGTACTGCTGCGTTTTTAGCGGAGCGCGAGCGTCCCCCTGGAAAACTCCGGGCCCTGGCCTCGAAAGGACATCCAGGCACAGCAAAGCGACCGTCCCGGAACGGAAAATGGATTTGTCCGATGCGCACCCCTGAAGCCAATCAATATCCAAGATAACTCAGGTTCAGATCCACATTGCCGCTGATACCGCCGATCTTCCCAGTGGAAGAATACTGCCACATCTCGTATCTACCGTTGTATGTAGGCGCCGCAGCATACTGGGCCAGCCAGATCTTGTTGCTTCCAAAACTTCCCGTATTCATCTTGCTGTTCAGCCAGGTTTTATTGGCGTAAACCCCGGCCGTATAGCCGCTGTTGCGGATAGTCTCACAATAGGCGTTCACAATCTCCGTTCTGGTTCCGGAATCAATGCCGTCCGCCCGTCCGCCGGACGCTTCCACATCCAAAAATACCGGATAGGAAATCTTATATCCTTTAATCAGTTCCAACGTCATGGAAGCTTCTTCCACAGCCTCCACCCGATTCACCGCCTGGGAGAAGAAATAAACGCCCACCTTCAGTCCGGCAGCCGTGGCGCCCTGAATATTGGCCTTGAACTTCGGATCCTCGATCATCGCTCCCGTGGAGGACCCACGATAACCGCAGCGGATAATCACAAAAGATACGCCCGAGTTCTTCACTTCTGTCCAGTTGATGTTGCCGTTGTGCTTGGAAACGTCGATTCCCAGGACGCCCGAACCGCCGCTTAATGCTCCGTCGCTTCCAAAATTGTATTTCACACCCTGGATCACCTGCTCGCCGGTTACCTTGTTGCCGTCTTTATCAAAATAATATCTTTTCCCGTCTATGGTCTGCCAGCCGGTGTATTTATATTCCACATTTTCGTTCAGCCTGTAAAATACATCATATTTATAGTAGTCGGCCACAACGGCTTCCACATACTTTCCATCGGCGTTCTTCACATAGAGCTGCTTTCCATCCTTGTCCTTCAGCTTCGTTGTAGTATCATCCTTCAGATCCTTTCCCGTCACCGTGACTTCACAGGTCGCCTTTTTGGAAGTATCCTCTGAACTGCAGGCAGTGATCGTCACCTTTCCTGCCTTCACCGCTTTAATCGTTCCATTCCCGTGTTCTGTCACCGTCACGATTGACGCATCGGAAGTATACCATAAACATCCCGTATATCCAGTGGTCTCGATCGTGGGATTCAGCTTCAGGGACTCACCCACTTTCAGCGTCACGCTGGTTTTATCCAGCGTAATCTTCTTAACCTCAGCTGCGGCCACGGTCAGCTTCGCTTTCTTGGTTACCGTTTCCCCATTGGAGAACTTGACCGTCACCGTCAGTTCCGTTTCTCCGGAACGAATCGCCCTGATATTGCCGCTGCCATCCACCGTCGCATACTTGGTATTGGCAATGGAAAAGCTCTTGGAGGATACGGAACCCGTGGTTTTCAAATCCGCCCCCTTCGTCTCTCCGGCGGTGATCTTCATGTCTGAGAGCGTCACCGAATTGGTTTCATTGGAAGTCACCGTAAAGGTGATGGACGCGGTTTTGCTTCCATCCTTCAGGGAAGTCGCTTTAATCGTAGTACTGCCTGTTTCCTTAGCGGTAACCTTACCATTGCCGTCCACAGATGCCACGGAAGGATTGGAAGATTCCCATTTTACGGAAGCATCCGCTCCAGCAGGCTCTGCCGTGATGGAAAGCTGCACGGTCTCCCCTTTTTTGGCGCTCGTAGAACCGTTGATCTTAATGCTTCCCACAGCCACTTCCGCATTCTTTACTTCCACCGTCTTGCTTCCGCTGACACCTCCGGCCGTAGCCGTAACCGTAACGCTCCCCGCCTTGACGCCGGTCACCTTCCCGCCGTCCACCGTAGCAATGCTGCTGTCCGAAGAGCTCCAGCTGACGCCGTCATACGAGGCGCCGGAAGGAGAGATGGTGGCGGACAGCGTGATGCTTCCGCCCACGCTCACAGAACCGTCTCCCGTCACTTCCACCTTTTCTACCTTCTTTTCCTCCTCAACGACCTTCACGCTGGCGCTGGCCGTATGACTGCCCTCATCCGTGGTTACGGTAATGGTCGCAGAACCGGCTCCCACAAAGGATACCGTCCCGCTGCCGTCCACTGTTGCCACGCCCGTATCGCTGGAAGACCATTTCACGCCCTTATTGGTCGCATCATCCGGCTTCACCGATGCGGAAAGGCTGCCGGAACCGCCTACCGTTCCCGACAGTTCCTTCGGGCTGATCTCCACTCCCGTCACAGCCACATCCTTTGGTTCCTCCGGAACCGTCTGCGTCGGCTCCGTGGAAGACGGCTCTTCCGGCTCGGGTACCGTGCTTGTGGGTTCCGCGACGGTGGATAAACGCATCATCCCAGCCTCCGCCGGCTGAGACCATATGGCGAGGCCTGCCATTTGTGCCGGTCTGATCCGCACGCCGGCAAACAGCCCAAAATCCAGGCTCGCAGAAGCAGCCGGATCCGGAACATCCGCTTTCTTCACTTCAATATAGGCATTTCCATCTCCGCCGATCGGCGTTTTCGTGGACTCCACCCACTCCACCGTATCCTGGAGCACAGACTCCACCTCGGTCTTGATTTCCGTATCCTCTTTTGCGGCATTGACCTCGGACTCGCTCTTAATCTCGTCGCTCACGTCTATCTTCTCATAGGCGATCTGATTCTTCACTTCTACAGACTGCGCATCCTCAGGCAAAATATATCCTTCCAGTCCCTCCGGCCCTGTTACCCGCACCGTATAAGTGCCTCCGGTGATTCCTGTCAGATAAATGATCCCGTCTTTATCATCATCCGTCTTTTGGTATGTCTCATCCGGTCCCTTTATTTCCGCTTCAAAGGCGACATAGGGAATCAATTTTCCCGTCTTACGGTTTACGAACTTGATTTTCAGATCTTTTTCCACAGAGGTCATATTCAGGCCAACCTGAATCTCTGAATCGTCCTCTTTCTCATTATATTCTTCCGTCTCCTGTGCCGAAGCTGCCTGCTGCCTGGCAAGGTGGCCGTCCGCAACCGCCAGGAAGGTGCTCTCATCTGCAACGGCAATCTGGGAAAGATTCTCCCCCACCTGCGCAAAGGTTTCCACCTGCCGGTTCACCCCTCTGGCATTCAGAACGATGGAAAATGTGATCGCAGCAACCAGACACACGCCAATTCCGGTAAGCCCCACCACCTTGTCCATGGTCTGCAGGCTGTCCCAAAACCTTAAAAAGACATTGCCCTTCCGTCTTCCGGAAGCGCTTCTTCCACGGTTTGTCCGGCCCGGCCGCCTTTCTCTGTTTTCCGGCAGCCTTTCCGCCCGTCTGCTTCCTTCTCTGCGGCTGCTGGCCCCATATTCCGTTCCGGCAGCCGAGCCATCAGAACGGCGAGTTGTCCTGGATTCTGACAAACCGCGCTCCGATGATACACTTCTCTCTCCTGCGCTTCGTTTGTCCTGCCCGTTTCGCCGTACAGGCCTTTGTTCCTGCGCGCTGTGCTTTCTCTCCTCGCTTCTATGCGCAGCCCTCCGTTCCGGCGCACTGCCTTTTGCTCCTTCGCTGCGCCGTTCCGGCTTTCGGGCATACTCCGCCCGCCCTTCTCTGGCTGCCGCCTCCCTTCGCTCTATATCCCTTCCAGAAGCTGGAGCCGTGCTGCGCGAATCAGCCCGCTGCGGCCTTCCGCTTTTCTCTCGTACGGCTCCTTCCTCCCGGATGCTGCGCACATTCTTTCCTGCCATTTCCCCTTCACGGCGTCCGATGACTTCTTCGGCCAGCCTGCGGGAAGTCTCCGTAAGATCCCCTGTTTCTTCAAAATCGTCCTCGCTGATCTCCCATTCGGACAGGAGTTCTTCCGTTACCTTCTCGATCTTTCTGGAAATCGGCTCTTTGTTTTCCAATAATTCGTCGGGTTCTTTCGACAATTCCTGCTGCAGGGAGCGTCTTCCTTCTCTGTCCCCCCGCTCATCTCTTCTCTCCGTCATAAGCACTCCATTATCTTCAGAATACAATCACTGTACCCACCAGTTTCTATTCGTTTCACACAATTCACAGCCCTTAGTGGCCATAAATCCGTAGAGACAGTATAACACAGCCCGCTTTTTCTCTTCAACCGTCCGGCACGGAATTTCCCGGCCGCCTTCCTTAAATTTCTCTTAAGATTTCCGCCCCTCATTTATAACTGCCCAGACCTGCCTGAGGTGTCACGCAATCGCCTCTGCGCGCTTTTTTTGTCGAACGCTTTTTATTGCGGGAAGCGGCAAGATGTGACAGAATTGGGGGCAAAGGAACACGGTAACGGCAAAACTGCCAGCCAGAAAAAGGAGGAATTCGCCATGATGTACATCCATTACTGTAAATACTGCCGCCGCATCCATATTCTGAACGGCCATAAAGCTTATTGTCCTGCCTGCAGCGGCAAGCTTGCCGAACTTAATATCTCTTATATGAAATATGTCAACTTAAGCCGTCAGGAACGGTCCGCACTGAAAGAAAAATGCGCGGATGAAAAATCCCTGCGGGAACTTTCTGTGGAATACCGCCTCCACCGCTACAGCAAATGGTTCAAATCCCTGCCGCAGACTTCCGACGCGCCCGCTACAGATAATATACAAGCATCCCTGCCAGAATACAACCCACACCTGCGAGTTTCCGTTTCGTAATTTTCTCTCCGAAAAAAAGGCGGCTGAGGAAGAGAACGAATACATAACCAAAGGATTCCATCACCGGCCCGTTCAGGAAGGACAATCCCCGAAGGCCGCAGATATTCAGAAGCGTGGAAAGAACAAGGAGCAGATATCCTCCCATCACCCAGGGATTCAGATACTCTCTGAGAAAGGAAGCATACCTGCCCATGGCCCCTTTCTTTAGCAGCACCTGTGAAAAAGAAGCCGCCAGCACCCCCGCCAGTAAAAACGCATAATACATCCAGCTTCCATCACGCATGCTTCTCTTCCTCCCTTCCGCCGTTCACAATCACCGTTCCCAGAATCACCAAAGCCACGCCCACAATCTGCCGGATCGAGACCTGCTCATGGAAAAACACCACCGCCCACACCAGAGACCACAGCAGCGCCATCGCCCGGTTGGTATAGGCAACAGACAGTTCAAACCGCTTTATCATCTGCTGCCACAGCAGCGCATAGATGCCCAGCACCGCCAATTCTCCCAGATAAAACATCACGAACCCGGCAGAAAACACCTCCTGCCCGCTTGCCAGTTTCGCCAGCACGCTGGAAAACGTATAAATCACTATCACCGCCTGAAGCAGAACCACATTCCTCAACCGAACCATTTCCATCCACCTTTCCAATACCTGAATGCTGATATAACAGCGCTCCTGTCGCTTCCCCAACAGGTATTTTTCAGTCTTTTCAAACTTCCTCCCCTACCATATCACACCCCGCCCTTTCCGTCATCTCTTTTTCACGGCATCGATACGCTTCGCCGATGCATGGGGCTGGCCCTCGCTTTTGGAAAACGCCGTCTCCCGTCTGTCCTGGCGGCGTTGTCCGACGCCCGCAGGGCGGAGTTTAGCCGCCTGACGGGAGACTGCGCTTTCCAAAAGCAGGAAACAGCTGATTTTTGAGCCGGGCTACGCAAAGGAAAGGACAGCCCCCGCCCGGATACACAACAGGCCAGGAAAACGTTCCGGCCGCAAGCCATGCCGTCCGTGACGGGAAAGCTTCATCCGGAGCCAAAAGAGAGGGCCAGCCCCTCCCCCCATCGGCGAAACGTATTGATGCCGCGCACTTGTGAATTTTTTTGATAAGATGGACAGGCCGGGGCATAAATGGTAGTATAGGAAACAACAGGAAAGAGCCGTACAGACGTTTCTGACAGCCACACAGGAGGAACGATTGAAAAATGCGCCCGATGGCACAGTTTTCAATCACGATCGCAGCGCCGAACCGGAAGTTCGGCACGCGTGCCTCAGCATAAACGCTTCGGCATGGAGGTAAATTATGACCGATACAAATAAACATTCCGGGGATTCGGATGAACTATGGTTTCCGGAGGACGACCTTCTTCAGGAAACGGACTCTTTTTTTGACGAATCTCCTTCCGGCAAATCCGCCGACGGCAAACATTCCGGGCGAAATCGGTCCGCATCAGGCCGTTCCGCTTCAAAGGGAGGCAATAAACGTTCTCCCTCCGGCCGTTCCCGGGGCGCAAATCGAAACAGGAAGCATTCTTCCTCCCGTAAAAAAGGCGGGAAACGCCGCAGCCGGGAAACATATCTTCACCTCGCCATCGCAGGCGTCCTGCTTGTGATGTTTCTGGTCGCAGCCATCCGGCTGATCATCTGGAATATCGGAGAAGATTCCGGCTTTGATCCCAATGCGGATACTTCTGAATTCGATACAGAGGCACTGGATTATGTGCAGCAGTTGGATCCTGCCCTCCTGGAGGGACACGAAGATGACGGCGTCACCAATATCGTCTGCCTTGGAAACGCCCCCTTTGCCGACGACCGTTCGGATAACGGGCTGGCCGGGCTGATCGCGCAGGCTTGTGATGCAACCGTTTATAATTGTGCATTTCCTGATTCCTATATATCCATGAAATACCAGGAATATTCCGACAGTTATCCACAGGATGCGCTGAGCCTGTATCTGACCGTCGCTTCCTTCTGCGGCGGAGATTTCACCCTGATGGAACACGCTGCCCCGCTGCTGCCAGAAAATGCCGATGCCGCGCAGGAAGCTCTGGACACCTTGAAAAGCGTGGATTTCTCCACCGTGGATATGATCGTTATGATGTACGATCTGAGTGATTATCGCGATCAGCGCCCTGTTTTGGATGAAAATAATGACATCAATCTGCTCACCTGGAACGGAGCGCTCAATGCTTCCATACAGATGATACAGCAGACTTTCCCCTATATCCGCATCGTCGTCCTCTCTCCTTCCTACGGGCAGTTTGAAGATGAGAACGGCAACCTGATCAATCCGGACACGGAAGATTTCGGCCATGGCGCCCTTCCGGATTATGTCCAGCACCAGATTGATGTGGCTATGTACAATGGGGTCAGCATTCTGGACAATTATTACGGCACCATTACAGAAAATGACCAGGAAACCTGCCTGACGGACGGCTACCACCTGAATGAGGAAGGCCGAAGAAGAGTCGTTTCCAGATTCGCCAAAGAAATATTCGGAATCGAAGAAACAGACGGGTAAGCTTTAAAATTGGCTGTTATGAAGCGGCTGAATCTTAAATTTTAAGAAGCTGGGAGGGGAAACCCTTCAGGAGGAAAAAGGAATGAAGACTTCAAAGTATTTGGAACTGCGGGAATATCTGGATACGGTTCCCGTCATCGAGACACACGAACATTATACCTCCAATACGGAGCGCTACAGCGACTGCTTTCCGCTCCTTTTGGGATATGTCAAATCCGACCTGCACATTGCCGCCGGTTTGGGAGGGGAACGCGTCATAGAATATTTGGCCGATCCTAAGATACCGTTCCGGAAGCGGTGGGAGTGTTTTGAGGGCCTTTATGCCAAATGCCGCCATACCGCTTATGCGCGGGGTATGGAAAGGGGCCTGACGCTGTGCTGGGGGATCAAAGAGATTTCTTATTCCTCCCTATGCGAGCTGAATGAGCGGCTGGAAGAGCGGGATAACGATTTCTTTTGCCGGACCATGGAACGGTTCCACATCAAAATCCATGTGGCGGATATTTTTGAATCCCGTTTTTTTGCGATCATGGAGGGAACGGACAGGGATTATACGGAGATTTCCCGCTTTGCGTTTCCGCTTCCTGCTTTCCACAGGCTGTATCAGTACGAAAGCATTCGTTATGTGGAGGAGCTTACGGGAAAAGTCCTTCCCACTCTGGAGGACTACGCTGCAGCGGTAGAAGAGCTGATTGAAAAAGCGCACGCCTGGGGAGCGGTCTGCATCAAGGATCAGAGCGCCTATTTCCGTCCGATCGATTATGGACAGCCCACTTTCCACCAGGCGGAGAGCGTCTATAACCGGCTGGTTTCCCATCCCGGGGAGACGGTCGGCTTCAGGGAAGGAAGAGATCTGGACGACTGGCTCTTTTCCCGTTTCCTGCGCAAGGCAGGAGAGCTGGATATGCCGGTGCAGATTCATACCGGCCTTCCGGATCGCGTCGGCCTGTATGAGGATCGTGTGGGAAGCGATATCCGGGCGGCTAATGCGGCTTTGCTCATCCCGACCATGGAGCGTTACCGCAATGTGCGGTTTGATCTGTTCCACACCAACTGGCCGTATATGGATGAAGCGCTTTACCTGGGGAAGAATACGCCGAACGCATGGATCGACATGTGCTGGACCCACAGCATTGACCCGCTGTATGCGGTTGCGTTTTTAAAACGCGCCGTGATGACCATACCTTCCAGCCGGATCCTGGGCTTTGGCGGAGATTCTTTCGTGATGGAAAACGATATCGGCTATCTGGATCTGGCAAAGGACAATACGGCGGAGGCGCTGGCGGAGCTGGCAGACGACGGCTGGCTGTCGCTGGCGGATGCGAAGGAACTGGCCGCAGACTTCTTCTACCGGAACCCGAAGGATTTCTTCAGAATCCCATAAACCGGGCAGAACCGGCTGACCGCAGTTACAACTCAGACAGCCCCTCCCCTGCCCCTTGTTTTGCAGCAGGCACAAAGGGATGCCCGGATGGGGCTGGTGCCGGGGAGCGATACGGCATATGCACAGAGCTGAGCAGCAACCAGCTTTTAACTCAGTTCATCTGCAGTCTCTACAATCTTTTCAATCGCATATAGCGGCAAGTTAACAAGCCAATCTTCTTTTTTGAAATCTGCCATGGATGTACGGACACATACCTCGGGCGAGTACTTTTCCTGATAGGTTCTCAGGCTCTTAGCTCTAAGGTTAACTTCCGCTTTCACCTCAATAGGAATAATTTGTTCGCCTGTATCAACAACAAAATCAACTTCACAGGAGCCTCTGTCGTTTGTGTAATAATAAATGCCTAAATCTTCGATGGTTTTAAGCTGCTGGCAAACATACTGTTCCGTAAGAGCCCCCTTGAACTCAGTAAAAAGGTCGTTGCCGTCAAGCAATGTGCGCTGACGGAGCCCTGTCATGCACCCAAGCAATCCAACGTCTACCATGAACAGCTTAAATGCCCTCAAATCCTCATAAGCTTTCAATGGGATGCCTGCCGCATTGACACGGCTGACTTTGTGAACAAGGCCGCAATCACTAAGCCACATAATTGCGGTTTCATATTCTTTCGCACGGGCACCTTCACGGACAAGGCCGTAAATGAATTTTTTGTTTTCCTTAGCGAGCTGAGAAGGGATGCTGTTCCACAACATACGGATTTTAGGAACAGTCTCGTTCGGAGCGTGTTTAGAGAAGTCCTGCTCATAGGCAGCCAGGATTCGCTTTTGGATATTTCTAACTTCATTAAAGTCTTTATTTTCAGCAAAGCTTTGCACCGCTTCGGGCATACCGCCAACAAAATAATACTGTTTCAACGCATCAATGTATGTTTGTTTGAAGTTTGCAATCATTCCAAAGTCCTGCTTGTCAAGAAGTTCTGCGAAACGCTCCTTGCCGGTTGCCATTAAAAATTCCTTGAAAGAAAGAGGATAAAGCTTTAAGAAATCCACCTTGCCAACAGGAAAAGACGTGCCTTGATGCAAAGCAATACCGAGTAAAGAGCCGGCACACACAATATGATACTGCGGCGCATTTTCGTAAAAATATTTCAGTGATGCCAATGCTCTTGGAACTTCCTGCACTTCATCAAAAATCAGTAAAGAATTATCTGGATCGATTTTACGTCCCACATATAATTCCAATCCCATAATCAAACGTTCTGTATCCAGGTCAGAAGCAAATAGCCCGGCCATTCTGGAATTGGAGTCAAAATTAATATACACGGTATCCTCATACGCCTGTCTGCCGAATTCTTTCATCAGCCAAGTCTTTCCAACCTGACGTGCCCCTTCGATAATTAAAGGCTTACGGTGTTTGGTTTGTTTCCAACTTAATAGTTTTTCAATAGCAATTCGGTACATACATGCACCTCCATCGATTATAATACAAGTATAATATAGCATGTAATCACAAAAATACAATGATTTTTGTGATTATTATTACATTTTTTACAGCGAATAAAGTAGCGGTTCAGACAGCCCATTTAGAAGGCACCCGGCATTCGCCATAAAGACAATCCGTGTCCTACTTCGCCGCTTAATCTTGCATGCCCTCTGACCTCGTTCTTGCTCTTAGTTTTCAAACCGTTTGTTACTACTCAGCCCTCCGCCTATGCCGTTTCGTCTCCCTTGTTTGTGACCCCCGGTTCCCCAAGCACGGGCATCCGCCTTCTGCGGCGCAGGGGGCGGATGCATTCTTTTTCCACAAACCTGTGAGAAAAT
>ERZ826396.3412-NODE-3412-length-10623-cov-4.724262_pt1 | contig 10623 bp, 8 predicted proteins | sample MGYA00519926_ERZ826396 | MGnify/ENA primary metagenome ERZ826396 (study PRJEB31778, sample SAMEA3449230) | human gut metagenome | biome: human gut; feature: human-associated habitat; material: faeces | place: United Kingdom | collected 2010/2012 ...
GAGATAGGGGTCGGAAAGCCTTATAAAATCAGGGCTGAAGATTCCGAGAAGTTATGAAAAAGGACAGGAGGAAATCAGTTGATGCAGGAATACAGGGGAATCCATTATGAGACGGTGGCGCTTTCTGAAGATGGGAAGGCTGTGGTAATCATTGATCAGACGCAGCTTCCCGGACGGACGCAGCTGTTGTCACTGTCCGAGGCAAAGGAGATTTGGGATGCCATCTATCTGCTGAAGGTTCGGGGAGCGCCCGCCATCGGCGTGGCTGCGGCTTATGGCATCTATGTATTGGCACAGAAAATAGAAACGCAGGATTATGACGCATTCCTGGCGCAGTTTCAAAAGGACAAAGCATACCTGGATTCCGCGCGCCCTACGGCTGTCAATCTTTCCTGGGCGCTGTCGCGCATGGAACGGGTGGTGACTTCCCATGCATCCTGCATGGTGGATGAGATCAAGGCGCTTCTGAGAAAAGAAGCGGATGCCATTCGCGCTGAGGATGAGTGGGTATGCAGGCAGATCGGGGAATACGGCCTTAGCCTGGTGAAGAAGAAAGACGGCATCCTCACCCACTGCAATGCGGGCCAGCTGGCCACCAGCAGATATGGAACGGCCACAGCGCCGATTTATCTGGGAATGGAACGGGGCTATGATTTCCGTGTGTTCGCGGATGAGACCCGGCCTCTGCTGCAGGGAGCCCGGCTGACGGCCTATGAACTGCAGTCCTTTGGCGTGGATGTGACGCTGATCTGTGACAATATGGCCTCTACGGTTATGAAAAACGGCTGGGTAAATGCTGTTTTCGTTGGCTGTGACCGGGTGGCTGCCAATGGGGATACGGCGAATAAGATCGGGACTTCCGGCGTGGCGATTCTGGCGAAGCATTATCATATTCCGTTCTATGTTTGTGCGCCTACTTCCACCATAGATCTCAATACGCCGAATGGATCAGGTATCCGGATTGAAGAACGTCCGGCCGAAGAGGTCACCCATATGTGGTATAAAGAACCCATGGCTCCGGAAGGGGTGAACGTCTATAATCCCGCGTTCGACGTAACGGACAATGAGCTGATTACGGGAATTGTGACGGAATATGGGATCGCAAGGCCGCCTTATGCCGAGGCATTCCGGAAAATTTTCTCGCGCCGGGACCAGTAGGGCTGAGGCAGCGCCCGCTGGTTATCTTCATAAAAAATTAAACTTTTCCTCGGCAAAAAATCACAGTTTGCCTATGGACAAAACAGGGCAAATGTTCTATAGTGGATTCCGTCAAAGAGGAGGGGCGCTTGTAACGAAGTCAGTCTCATAAGAAGGTGCCTTGATCAAAATGGAACGGACAGAACAATTAGAAGCAACGGGGAGGGAACAAGGAGCCGTTCAGCCGGCCCTCACGAAACCGTTACGGAAACGAAATGATCAAATGGACAATCTGAGGTGCCTGTTGATTTTCGCGGTGGTGTTCGGCCATCTGCTGGAATTGCTGATGGGAAAAGGGCAGAATGTGAAGCTGGTCTACTTGCTCATCTATTCCTTTCATATGCCTCTGTTTGCGTTTGTTTCCGGCGTATTTGCCAAATATGATCCGATCCGGATCCGAAACCGCATGATCTATCCGTATGTGATCTTCCAGACATTGTACCTGCTTTTTGCGAACAATGTGCTGGAGAAGGAGACGGAAATGCAGTATACCACGCCCTACTGGCTGCTGTGGTATCTCTTCGCGATGATCGTCTGGAACCTCGTGCTTCCGCTGTTCCAGATAGAAGGACAGAGCATAGGCAAGAAGCTGTTGTTGCTGCTGTTTGCGGTGGCGGCAGGGATTCTGATCGGGTTTGATAATAAGGCGGGATATTACCTTTCCTTCTCGCGGATTGTGGAATTCTTTCCCTTCTTTCTGCTCGGCGTGTATTACCGGCAGTTAAAGAGCGAAGGCTGGAACAGAACCGCCGCTTTGTGGAAGCATGTGGGCGGAAAAGGGAAAAAGCTTTTGAAAGGCATTCTGTTCCTTCTGGTATGTGCCATCCTGATGGAATTGGTCAGACAGATCAGCGGAAACATGGACGAGATTCGTTATACCTGGCTGTACGGTTCCATGTCCTATGAAAATGCGGATTACAGCTGGCACTTCCGGGTTATAAGCATGGGAGTGGCCCTTTTGTGGCTGCTGTTTTTCCTGCTGTGGATGCCGGCAAAGAGGATTCCTCTCATTTCCCACATCGGAGCCAATACCATGTCGGTTTATCTGCTTCACGGGTTTGTGATCAAACTTCTGGATAAAGCGGAGTTCTTTGATCGGATCGCGTATCCGAAGATATCCGCGCTGTTGCTGGCAGTTCTTTTGGTTCTCATCTTTTCGTGGACGCCCCTGGTGCGCGCGCTGGGCCCCCTGTTTCGCTGGGACTGGGGCAGAAGAGGTACGGGAGCGGGAAGAAAGCCTGGTTTTATGAGTAAAGGGAAGTTCCGTGCCGGCGGCAGGAAAAAGCTGACGCATGGTTGAATGATAAGAAAAAAGCATCCAAGCAACAAAGGCGTCCCGGCAGAAAAGGGTTTCCTTTTCTGGCCGGGACGCCTCATATGATTTACAAAAATAAACCAATCTTAATACTCTTTCGCCTCTTCTTCGCCCTTCATCACGCGCAGACCGCCCTGTACCAGTGCAAGCAATTCGTCTTCACCGGGATATACCACGAAATCAGCGATCCAGCCCGCACGGCGCCTCAGATCATCGCAGGTCACTTCGGAGTAAGCGATGCCGCCGGTAAGGATGATCTTATCAACCTTTCCTTCCAGAACGGTTGCCATAGCGCCAATATCCTTGGCAATCTGGTAATGGAACGCATCCAGAACATTCACATATTCTTCCACGCCTTCCATCGCTTTGTCTTCCACGATACGGGCATCATTGGTGCCGACATAAGCGTTGAAGCCGCCGCCGCCTACCAGCTTCTTATAGATTTCTTTTTCCGTATATTTTCCGGAGAAGCACATCTTCACCAGGTCTCCGGCAGGAACAGTTCCCGCGCGTTCAGGAGAGAAAGCGCCCTCGCCGTCCAGGATATTGTTCACGTCAACGATGCGTCCGCCGCGGTGCGCGCCCACAGAACAGCCGCCGCCCATGTGTACAACGATCAGATTGAGCTGTTCATAGGGGATGCCGCTTTCCTTGGCATACCTTCTGGCCACCGCCTTTTGATTGAGCGCATGGAAAATACTTCTTCTGGGAAGCTCAGGACAGCCGGAATATCTGGCCACGGGCTCCAGTTCATCCACGACCACCGGATCCACGATAAAGGAAGGGACGCCGATGGAATCGCCGATCTCTTTTGCCAGGATGCCGCCCAGATTGGAAGCGTGCTGGCCCTGATATCCGATCACCAGATCATGAAGAAGCGCGTCGCTCACCCGATAGGTTCCGCCCGGAATGGGTTTTAACAGGCCGCCGCGGCCCACGATGAAATCCAGGGAATGAATGTCAAACTGCTTCTCAGCCAGCAGATCCGTGATGATCTCTCTGCGGAAGTCTTTCTGGTCGATGATGGAAGCATACTTGGAGATCTCTTCAGTAGGATGTCTCAGCGTTTCTTCAAAAAGAAGCGTTTCATCCTCAAACACACCGATTTTGGTGGAAGTGGAGCCGGGATTGATAATCAAGCTCTTATAAGACATATTTTCTTCTCCTTTTCTTTAAATGAAAGATGCGATCTGGTCATGCAGATCTCCTCAGATCATTTGTCCTGTTTTAATGCCTCGGCAACAACAGCAGCCAACGCGATGGAATTCACCTTGGTCTCAAAGGTGTCGGAGCGGCTGGTCAGGATGGCAGGCACTTTGGTACCGGTCAGGATGCAGCCGTTCTTCACGCCGGGAACCATATGCACGATCGCCTTGTATACCAGATTGCCCGCATGAATATCGGGGAAGAGCAGGATGTCCGCATCTCCCTGAATCTTGCGGTCGGTGGCTCCTTTGTGCTCTGCAGCCTCTTTATCGATGGCCAGATCAAGGGACAGAGGGCCGTCCACGATGCAGCCGGTAATTTTGCCTTCCGCGTTCATCTTCGTCAGTTCCGCAGCTTCCACGGTAACGGGCATCTTGGGATTTACCACTTCAACAGCGGCAAGGGGAGCCACCTTCGGGTTGGAAATTCCGCAGGCGTGCGCTACCTTAACGGTGTTTTCAATGATGTGTACCTTGTCCTCCAGGGAAGGATAGGTGATGAAGGCCACATCCGTAAAGAAGAGAAGCTGTTCAATGCCGGGGATATCGAATACGCAGACATGGGAGAGTGGATTACCTGTGCGCAGTCCCACTTCCTTGTCCAGGATGCTCTTCAGGAAGGTCTTTGTCTCCAGAAGGCCCTTCATATACATATCCACTTTTCCGTCATGAGCAAGCTTAACCGCGGTCAGAGCAGCGGTCCATTCGTCCGGCTCATGGATGATCTCGAAATCAGAAATATCGATTCCGGCATTGGAAGCAACCGCTTTGATTTTTTCCTCATCGCCCACAAGGACGGCATTGGCGATTCCGCGATCCTTCGCCGCCCTTACGGCTTCCAGAACCGCGCTGTCCTGCGCCACCGCTACGGATACGGTTTTCTGTCCGCATTCTTTTACTTTGGAAATCAATCCATCAAAACTTGTACTCATTTGTCTGCACCTCTTTAATCATTCGTTTTTCAGTTTCAGCGCAGAGGACGCTCTTTTCCCTTCCGCCGCAGAAGCGGGAAAAAGAGGCCTACTGGCACCATTGTTAAAATTATAACTCTTTTATTGGGAAAGGGCAAGAAGAACGGGCGGACTCAGCCGTTTTTTTGTTACTTGCCGTCCCTGCATATATGCTCCGCCCTCCGGTGCCAGCCCCATCCGGGCACGCTTCAGTCCCTGCGGTGGGGATGGTGTTTGCTGGTACACGCTCTCGCTTGGCCAAAAACGTAACGGTACATAACGAACCAAAAGACGGTTCGTAAGTACCGACGTTTTTAGACAGTACCAGCAAACACCATCCCCACCGCAGGGACTGAAGCGTGCCCGGATGTGACTGGCGCCGGAGGGCCAAATAAGAATATTCATATTCTTTTCATAAAATATCTATGGATTTTTCGGGCAAAATGGCTTATAACGAAAAAGACCTCGGCCTGAAAGGTTGAATAACTGGATCGTTTCTGCTAAAATAAACCGTAGTTCGGGCTTGTTGATACGAAAAGCAGTACGTCTGCGGGCTCTGTGAGAGAGCGCAGGCGGACATTATGATTGGAGCAAATAGGAAATGAATGTAATTCAAAAGGTTTTTGGGACGCACAGTGAAAGGGAGTTGAAGCGGATCAAACCTCTGGTGGACAGAATCGAATCCCTGCGGCCCCAGATGGTGGAGCTTACGGATGAGGCGCTTAGAGGCAAGACGAAGGAGTTCAAGGATCGCCTTGCGAAGGGCGAGACGCTGGATGATCTGCTTCCGGAGGCCTATGCTGTAGTCCGTGAGGCAGCCAGAAGGGTGCTGAACATGGAACCCTTCCGCGTACAGCTGATGGGCGGCGTTATTCTGCATCAGGGACGTATTGCCGAGATGAAGACAGGTGAAGGTAAGACGCTGGTTTCCACGCTTCCGGCATACCTGAACGCGCTGGAAGGCAAGGGTGTGCATGTTGTTACCGTCAATGATTACCTGGCCAGCCGTGACGCTGCCTGGATGGGGGCGGTACATGAGTTCCTGGGGCTGGAAGTGGGCTGCGTGCTCAACAGCATGAAATCCGAGGAACGGCGTGCGGAATATGCCAAGGATATCACTTATGTGACGAATAATGAATTGGGCTTTGACTACCTGAGAGACAATATGGTCATCTACAAGGAGCAGCTGGTTCTGCGTGATCTGCATTACGCCATCATCGACGAGGTGGACTCGGTGTTGATCGATGAAGCGAGAACCCCTCTGATCATCTCCGGGCAGAGCGGAAAATCCACGAAGCTCTATGAGGCCTGCGATATCCTGGCCAAGCAGATGGAGCGGGGCGCGGATATGGAAGACCTGTCCAAGCTGGATGCGATCATGGGCGTGGAGCAGGAAGAGACCGGCGACTTTATCGTGAACGAGAAGGATAAGGTGGTCAACTTGACCGCTCAGGGCGTGGCCAAGGTGGAGCGCTTTTTCCAGATTGAAAACCTGGCGGATCCGGAGAACCTGGAGATTCAGCACAATATTATTCTGGCCCTGCGGGCCAATAATCTGATGTTCCGTGATAAGGACTATGTGGTGAAGGACGATCAGGTCCTGATCGTGGATGAATTCACGGGCCGTATCATGCCGGGACGCAGATATTCGGATGGCCTGCATCAGGCGATTGAGGCGAAAGAACATGTTCAGGTGAAGCGGGAGAGCAGGACGCTCGCCACCATCACTTTCCAGAACTTTTTCAATAAATTCGAGAAAAAGGCCGGCATGACGGGTACAGCCCTGACGGAAGAGAAGGAATTCCGTGATATCTACGGAATGGACGTGGTGGAGATCCCCACCAACAAGCCGGTTCGAAGAATCGATCATCAGGATGCGGTATATAAAACGCGCAAGGAGAAGCTGCATGCCATCGTGGAAGCGGTGGAAGAAGCCCATGCAAAGGAACAGCCTGTGCTGGTAGGTACGATCACAATCGAAGCTTCCGAAGAACTCAGCGGCCTTCTCAGGAAAAAAGGCATCCCGCATAAAGTGCTGAACGCCAAATTCCATGAACTGGAGGCGGAGATCGTGGCGGATGCCGGCGTGCACGGAGCGGTGACGATTGCCACCAACATGGCAGGCCGTGGTACGGATATCAAGCTGGATGATGAAGCAAAAGCTGCGGGCGGCCTCAAAATCATCGGCACGGAGCGGCATGAATCCAGGCGTATTGACAACCAGCTGCGCGGCCGAAGCGGACGTCAGGGAGATCCGGGCGAATCCAAGTTCTATATTTCCCTGGAAGACGATCTGATGAGACTGTTCGGTTCGGAACGGCTGATCAATATGTTCAATGCCATGGGTGTGCCGGAGAATCAGGAAATCGAGCATAAGATGCTCAGCAATGCTATCGAATCTGCCCAAAAGAAGATTGAAAGCAATAACTTTGGAATCAGAAAGAACCTTCTGGAATATGACCAGGTAATGAACGAACAGCGTGAGATCATCTATGCGGAGCGGCGGCGTGTGCTGGACGGCGAGAGCATGCGGGATGTAATCTATAAGATGATTACGGACATCGTGGACAACACGGTGGATATGGTGATCGGCGAAGATTCGGATGTGGATGAGTGGAACTTTACAGAACTCAACTCCCTGCTGCTCCCGATCATTCCTCTGGCGCCGGTTACGAAGGAGAGGGTGAACAAGCCGAAGAAGAACAGCCTGAAGCAGCAGCTGAAGGAAGAAGCGGTGAAGCTGTATGAAAGCAAGGAAGCGGAGTTCCCGCAGCCGGAGGCGATCCGGGAGCTGGAGCGCGTCATCCTGCTCAAGGTGATTGACAACAAGTGGATGGCCCATATCGATGATATGGATCAGCTGCGTCAGGGAATCGGCCTGCAGGCCTACGGACAGAGAGACCCCTTGGTAGAATACAAGATGAGCGGTTATGAGATGTTTGATTCCATGACGGACAGCATCCGTGAGGATACCATCCGCCTGCTTTTCCATGTGAGAGTGGAGCAGAAGGTGGAAAGGGAGCAGGTGGCAAAGGTGACGGGAACGAACAAGGACGATTCCGCCCCGAAGGCCCCGAAAAAGAGGAGTTCAGCCAAGATTTATCCCAATGATCCCTGTCCCTGCGGCAGCGGGAAGAAGTACAAGAACTGCTGCGGCAAGAATAAATAGACAAAATCCATTGGCAGCAACGAAATGTTTTGAAGTAAGGAAAGGTGGTGACGCAAATGGTAATTTTAGATCAGATGAAGCAGGAATTACAGGCTTACAAAACTCCATTAGCGGAAGTGAGGGATTCACTTTAACTTAGCGGAAAAGAACAAACGGATTGAAGAACTGGAACGGGAGATGGAAGCTCCCGGATTCTGGGACAACCCGGACTATTCCAATAAGAAAATGAAGGAACTGAAGAACCTCAAAGATACTGTGGAGCAGATCGACCATCTGAGCACGCAGTATGAAGATATTGAGACGCTCATCGAGATGGGAAATGAAGAAGAGGACGAAAGCATGGCGGAGGAAATCCGCTCGGAGCTGGATTCCTTTACCAGCGAACTGGAAACGCTGCGCATCAGCACCCTGTTGACAGGGGAGTATGATAAAAACGATGCGATCCTGAAGCTGAATGCAGGAGCGGGCGGAACCGAAAGCTGCGACTGGTGCAGCATGCTCTACCGCATGTATACCAGATGGGCCGAAAGAAAAGGCTTCAGCGTGGAGGTCCTGGACTATCTGGACGGAGACGAGGCAGGAATCAAATCCGTTACCTTCCAGGTGAACGGTGAGAACGCTTATGGCTATCTGAAGTCGGAAAAGGGGGTGCATCGTCTGGTGCGCATTTCTCCTTTCAACGCGCAGGGAAAGCGGCAGACGTCCTTTGTGTCCCTGGATGTTATGCCCGATATCGAAGAGGATCTGGACGTGGAGATCAATGAAGAGGATCTGCGGATCGATACCTATCGAAGCAGCGGCGCGGGCGGACAGCATATCAATAAGACATCGTCCGCTATCCGTATCACCCATCTGCCCACCGGGATCGTGGTGCAGTGCCAGAATGAGCGTTCTCAGTTCCAGAATAAAGACAAGGCCATGCAGATGCTGAAGGCCAAGCTGTATATGCTCAAGCAGGAAGAGAACGCCCAGAAGCTTTCCGGCATCCGGGGCGAAGTGAAGGAGATCGGCTGGGGTAACCAGATTCGCTCCTATGTATTCCAGCCTTATACAATGGTGAAAGATCACAGAACCAATCATGAGACGGGAAACGTGGACGCGGTGATGGACGGCGCCTTGGATCCTTTCATCAATGCCTATCTGAAATGGATCAGCACGGGCAAGACGGAAGGCGGAGAAGAGGAATAAAGAGCGGATGCCTCGCCAGGCTGGGCATCCCTTATATACAGACAACGGAAGCGAGCCGTTTGTTGGTCAAGCGAAAAGCCGCTGTCCCATGGAGGAAAATCCATGGAGCAGCGGCTTTTTTTAAGCATTTTGGTTTTGATGCTTATTGCGGTAATCCATCAGTTCCAGATAGAAATTGGAGTAAGTGGCATTTATATAAGGAATGAGGAACAGAAGGCCGATGCAGCAGGTCAGAAAGCCGAGCAGATAAAGGGGCACGAAGCTGATTTCCAGATAAAAGCGGCGCGCCTTGCTGCCCTTCATGATCCGGCGGCTGAAACGCATACATTCGATCGCAGAGAACTCAGGAAAATCCAACAGTACGAAGAAACTCTGAGAATACATCAGGCTTAAAACCGTACAGCCTACGAGACCGATACAGAAGGTGATGGACAAAAAGAGCACCAGGATCGCGGCATCCGTTATACTCCAGATGATGAAGCAGATAATAAATGGAACAAAGAAAGCCAGGCCCAGAAGCAGCTGGAACAGCTGGATCAGGATCGCTTTGTCCGGATGATGCGTAAAGCCATAAAATACATCGCTGACATTGATGTTGCCGCCGCAGGAAACTTTCAGATACAGATAAGCCTGACCCGCCACAAAAATGCCGGCAAACAGCTGAATCAGGATCTCTATGAGGAACTGAAGCACAAGTCCCGGAATCGTCCGTGTATCCAGAGCGAAAGTGGTCATAAAGGTCAGGACGGAAACGATGATCTGCACGATGATCACGACGGGTATCAGCGTCCCGTATTTTCCAAGAAGCTGTCCCTTAGCCCTTGATTTCAGCTGGGCTGAGGTGAGATGTCTATCCATAATGTGTTTCTCCTTTTATGTTTATCTATTTTCCTGCAGGCCTTCCTGTATTGAGTTCCAGGCATCGTCAAAACTTTCCCCGTAAAAATATTCATAGTACTGATTCAGTTCCTGGTGGAACTCTTCTCTCATGGTCGGAGAATTGAACACGAGCAGGAAAGAAGTAACGACAATGAGCACATTGACGACCAAGCCGATAATGGCAGTGAGGATCCCCACCTTGGCATTCGGCAGCATAACAGAATCATTGCCCTTGGACAGAAGGGCGAGGATAATGGAAAGGCCGCCCAGAATGATGGGCGGATAAACCGTCCCGGTAAAAGCGGTGAGAATGGACAAAATGCCCATAACCATGGCTGCCGTCGCAAAACCGCTGCCCGGGTGCTTGGTGGGCGGCGTATAATAGGGCGGATAACCGGAATTATTATTGGGATAAGGCGGAACGCCGTTATTAAACTGATAGTTATCCATACTTGTCTCCTTTGAATATTGTAAATTCCTATGATTGCTATTGTAGCACGTTTGCAGGTGTGATACAAATGAAAAAAGTATGAAGGCTGCGTCCGGGGCCGCTCCCCTGCATCCCTACGCCCCCACGGTGTCCTCTGGCTTTTGCGGGCAGGACTTCCTTACGGAGACACTTTCGTTCCGCCCCAGCACCAGCCCCATTCGGGCACGCTTCTGTCCCTGCGGCGGAGAGGTGTTCGCTGGTACTGTCTAAAAACGTCGGTACTTACGAAC
>ERZ826396.3414-NODE-3414-length-10614-cov-3.062885_pt1 | contig 10614 bp, 7 predicted proteins | sample MGYA00519926_ERZ826396 | MGnify/ENA primary metagenome ERZ826396 (study PRJEB31778, sample SAMEA3449230) | human gut metagenome | biome: human gut; feature: human-associated habitat; material: faeces | place: United Kingdom | collected 2010/2012 ...
TGCCCATGACCCCCAACGGCCCCGATATGGACGTTGTGGAAAAGCTGGTGGCAGAGGATGATACCATTAAGGGTATCTGGTGTGTGCCGCAGTACTCCAACCCCGATGGCTACACCTACAGCGATGAGACCATCGAGCGCTTTGCCAAGATGAAGACCGCAGCCCCGGATTTCAAGATCTTCTGGGACGAGGCTTACATCGTCCATCACCTGACCGAGGAGATCATCGAGACTCCTGTTCTGCTGAACGTGAGCAAGAAGTACGGCACGCAGGATCGCGTGTTCATGTTCACTTCCACCAGCAAGATCACCTTCCCGGGTGCCGGCGTTTCTGCCATTGCCTGCAGCGACAACAGCATGAAGTATATGTGCAAGCGCTTTGCAGTGATGATCATCAGCTACGATAAGATGAACCAGCTGCGCCATGTCCGCTTCCTGAAGAACAAGGAGGGCGTTCTGGCACACATGGCAAAGCACCGCCGCCGTCTGGTGCCCTGCTTCGATGCCGTCAAGACTGCCTTTGCCGCCAACCTCACCCCCTGCGGCGATATTGCCCACTGGACCAACCCCAAGGGCGGCTACTTCATCAGCCTCTATGTCATGCCCGGCTGCGCCAAGCGCGTGGCAGAACTGTGCAAGGATGCAGGTCTGGTGCTGACCGGCGCAGGCTCTGCTTATCCGTACCACAAGGACCCGCAGGATTCTCACCTGCGCATTGCCCCCACTTACCCCAGTCTGGACGAGGTGGAGACCGCTTCCGAGCTGCTGTGCGTCTGTGTGCGTCTGGCCGTTGTGGAAAAGCTGCTGGCTGATATGGCCTAAGGCTTGAAATAACTTGTATATTCTCCTCTGCGGGGCTCTTTGCAGGGCTGGCAGGGGAGTTTTATCACAGAAAGGCCGGCACGACGGCTGCTCTGTGAGGAGAGGAGCCGTCGGCAAAACTTGCGGTTCACAACAAAAACGGCTGCGGCTGCACAGCCGCCGCTTTTGGAGGTTCCCTGATTTATGAAAACAAAAGGCAAAGCATGGCAGCTGGTCGTTACCGCGCTGCTGATCGTTGTATTTGTCTACACCGCCTTTTTTGGCGTGGCAGCAAAATACGGCGATGTGACCACCACCTATATTAAGGGTGCAAAGGATATCCGCTTTGGTGTGGATATCAAAGGCGGCGTCAACGTCACCTTTGTGCCCTCGGATGGCTACGATGCCACGGACGAGCAGCTGGATGCCGCCCGTCTGGTCATCGAGAACCGTCTGGTCGCACTGAACGTGACGGACTACGAGCTGTATGTGGACAACAACTCCGACAGCCTGATCCTGGAGTTCCCGTGGCAGTCCGGCGAGACGGACTTTGACCCCGAGTCCGCCATTCAGGAGATCGGCACCACCGCCTACCTGACCTTCCGCGAGGGAGCCAGCAAGGATGGTGAGCTGATCCTGGACGGCTCCATGGTCGAAAGCGCCTCGGCGCAGTACGGCGCTGTGAGCAACGGCGGCAGCTCAGAGTATTACGTCGCCCTCAAGTTCACCACCGAGGGTGCCAAGGCCTTTGGCGATGCCACCACCAAGCTGGCTGCCGATAAGGGCAGCATCAGCATCTGGCTGGACGACGAGAACGTGAGCACCGCCACCGTCAACACCGCCATTACCGATGGACAGGCCATCATCACCAGTTCGGCTTCTAATCCCTTTACGCAGGATGCCGTGGTCAAGATGGCACGCCAGATCAACTCCGGTGCGCTGCCCTTTGCCCTGAGCGTGGACAGCTACTCTACCGTGAGCCCCAGTCTGGGCGAAAACAGCCTTGGTGCCATGGTGCTGGCAGGTCTGATCGCTTTTGCCCTCATCGTGGTGTTCATGACGGTGCTGTACCGTCTGCCGGGCTTTCTGGCCTGCATCGCGCTGGCCGGTCAGGTGGCGGCTACGCTGGCCTTTGTGTCCGGCTACTTCCCGGTATTTGAAAGCTTTACCCTGACCCTGCCCGGCATCGCAGGTATCATTCTGGCCATCGGCATGGGCGTGGATGCCAACGTCATCACCGCCGAGCGCATCAAAGAGGAGCTGAAAAACGGCAAATCTCTGGACGGCGCCCTGAAGAGCGGCTTTGCCCGCGGTCTGACCCCCATCATTGACGGCAACGTGACTATCGTCATCGTGGCCATCGTGCTCATGGGTGCCTTCGGCCCCTCGGATGGTCTGTTTGCCAAGGCACTGCACTTTGTGTTCTTTGCCTTCGGCCCCTCTACCGCAGGCACCATCTACGCCTTCGGCTATACGCTGCTTACCGGCGTGCTGCTGAACTTCGTGTTCGGTGTGTTCGCTACCCGTGTGATGATCCGCGGTGCAGCCGCCATCAAGGCACTGCGCACCCCGTGGCTGTACGGTGCTGCAAAGCCCGGGCAGGAAAAGGCCGAAAAGAAGCCGGTGGATTTCGTGTCCCTGCGCAAAAAGTTCCTGACCATCTCCGCCTGCCTGATGGCAGCCATTCTGCTGTGCGCCGTGGTGTTCGGTGTGCATCTGGATACCGAGTTCACCGGCGGTGCTATGATAACCCTGTCCTACGAGGGCAGCTTTGACCAAGCCGCTGTGCAAAAGACCGCTGCAGCGGCGCTGGAAAACACCGGTCTGACCCTGCAGACCGGCGAGAACGTAGCCACCGGCGACCAGACCCTGAAGATCTCCATGCCTGGCACCGAGACCACCGAGCAGGTGGAGAACCTGCTGGATTCCCTGAACGAGAACTACCCGGATAACCAGTTCACCCAGCTGTCCTTGAGCAACGTCAGCGCAGCCATGGGCACCAAGTTCCTGCAGAAGAGCTTGGTGGCTGTGCTGTTTGCACTGGTGCTCATTCTGTTGTATATCGCCCTGCGCTTCAAGAACATCGGCGGTCTGACCGGCGGCATGATGGCAGTGCTGGCGCTGGTCAACGACCTGATGGTGGTGTTCGGCATCTTTGTGCTGCTGCGCACCGCACTGGACGGCAACTTTATCGCCGCTATGCTCACCATCCTCGGCTACTCCATCAACGATACCGTTGTGGTGTACGACCGTATCCGCGAGAACCGCGCCCTGATGGGTAAAAAGGCTGGCTTTGAAGAGCTGGTCAACCAGTCGGTCAACCAGTCTGCCCGCCGCACCCTGATCACCACCATCACCACCGTGATGGCACTGGGCGTCATGTGCATCGTGGCAAAGCTCTACGGTCTGGACAGCATCTTTACCTTTGCGTTCCCGCTGATGATGGGTATGATCAGCGGTGTGTACACCTCTCTGTGTGTTTCCACCTCGGCATGGGTGCTGTGGAGCGAGCGCAGGAAAAAGAAAGACTAAGGCGGAGGAACAAACGATGAAGTGCCCTTATTGCGGTGCGGAGGAATCCAAGGTGATCGACTCCCGCCCGACTGAAGACAACGAGCGCATCCGCCGCCGCCGCGAGTGCCTGAACTGCCATATGCGCTTTACCACCTATGAGGTGGTGGAAACGGTGCCGCTGGTGGTCATTAAAAAGGATAACTCCCGCGAGCCCTTTGACCGGCAGAAGCTGCTCAATGCCATGCTGCGTGCCTGCGCCAAGCGTCCTGTCAGCTATGAAGCACTGGAGCACGCCGTCAGCAGCATCGAACAGTCTCTGTTCAGCTCCTACGACCGCGAGATCCCCAGTGTGCGCATCGGCGAGCTGACCATGCAGGAACTGAAAAAGATCGACGAGGTGGCCTATATCCGCTTTGCATCGGTCTACCGCCAGTTTGCGGATGTGGAAAGCTTTCTTGATGAACTGAAAAAGCTTGTGGGAGACCGCAAGGAAAAACAGTAAAATACAACCCGGAGGGGCTGTTGCACAAAGTGATGTGCAGCAGCCCCTTTTTTGTGTGCTTATTTGAAACGAAATCTCCTTATAAGAAGAGAATGCAGACAGGAACGCAACAAAGCGCCACAAAAGCGTACACAAAGCATTGATATGCAAAATAATGTATAAAAATCCGATAATATACACTCCGGTAGGCATCGGAACAGCCCGGAAAGTGTGCGGAAGCTGTTGCACTTGGCTGATTTTGAAGAGAAGCGCAACACAACTGTAACGTTTTCGGAACTTTTGTTACGATTGAGTTGCGGTAAAAGAGCGGGGAAATTTTAAAAAATCTGTATTTTTTCTGCAAATTAGCCTTTGAACCTCTTGACGTCTGTATGGTTTTGTGATACTCTTGTGACACAAGAGTTGCAGATGTGATACGACAGAGTTGCAAACAAGTTGCAGCATACAACATCACACTGTATAAGGCAGCAGACCGGAGGCAATCTTATGAAGCGTGCAATGAGTACCATGAAGAATATCGCAGCAGCTGCTATGACGCTGGCTGTGGTTTTTGGCTTTGCAGGCTTCAAGCCCGTCACCGCAAACGCAGCACAGGCTGCCGTGCCTGCTGCCGCTTCCGTGGAGGAAGAGAACTCCTACTTTGAGGAAGACGCTTACCAGCGCAGCTTCCTGACCCTGATCAATAACGAGCGCGCACAGGCTGGTCTGGCTCCCGTTGCTCTGGGCGACAGCAGCCACAATGCCGCTGCAATGAAGCGTGCCGAGGAGCTGGCAGTTTCTTACTCCTACGTTCGTCCCAACGGTCAGCGCGATTTCACCGTTCTGGCAGAGAACGGCATCAGCGATGTTTCTATCGGCGAGAACTACATGGCCGGCTGCTCCACCCCCGATTCCGCAATGGATCAGTGGATGGCTACCGATTTTACCCGCGAGCGCATCCTGAACGCCGATGCCACCACCGTGAGCGTTGGCCACTACGAGGGCGGCGCCTACAACAACTACTGGGTGCTGATCTTCTCTTACCCTGAAAATTCTCACACCGAGGACTACCGTCAGGAAGTTCTGGATCTGGTCAATGCTCAGCGCGCAAAGTACGGTCTGACCGCTCTGGAAATGGGCGATGATAATCTGACCGCCGCTGCACAGACCCGCGCCGAGGAGATCGCCGTTGTAAACTCTCACGTTCGCCCCGATGGCTCCAAGTGCTTTACCGTCCTGAAGGACTACGGCGTTACCGATACCCCCACCGGCGAGAATGCCGCATGGGGCAGCGTCTCTCCTGAAGAGGTCGTCAACGCATGGATGAACTCCGAAGGCCATCGCGCCAATATCCTGAACCCTGAGGCTCGCAAGATGAGTGTTGGCTACTACTACAACAGCAACAGCACCTGGGGTCATCAGTGGATTCAGATCTTTACCAAGTGATCAACTGCTTTCTTCTTATAAAAGACTGACGGGGCCGCAAGGCTTCGTCAGTCTTTTTATTTGCGCCCGTTTGTGTTATACTTATTCTGAGTTATTATCAGGAGGATCTAACGTGGAGGATTACCGCACCGTCCGGGGCACGGCCACCGGCGAATACGAAGAGAAAAAGAGCCGCTTTATCGCGCAGCTCTCCTTTGCCGACAGCGAGGAAGCCGCCGTTGCCTTTCTGGAGCAGGTGCGGACGGCTAACCGCACCGCACGGCACAATGTCTACGCTTACCGCCTGCGGGCGGGCAACCGCGAGCGCTATTCCGATGACGGTGAGCCGGCAAAGACTGCCGGTACGCCCGCGCTGGAGGTGCTGCAGCACAGCGGCCTGACCGACCTGATCGTGGTGGTCACCCGCTACTTTGGCGGGGTGCTGCTGGGCACCGGCGGTTTGGTGCGCGCTTACACCACCGCCACCGCCCGCGCACTGGAAAACGCGGAGGTCGTCACAGTGCGCAGTGTGGTGGAGCTGCAGGTAACGGTGGATTACGCCCTTTACGAACGTGCGTCCCTGCTCATTGATGCCGCCGGGGCAAAACAGGCACCGCCGGAGTTTGCAGACCGTGTTACCCTGCGCTGGCAGATGCCGGAACACACCGAAGCCCCGCTGCTGGAGCAGCTGCGGGAGCTTCCCCCGGAGCACCGCCCCCGGATTCTGGTGCTGTCCAGCTACATCCACGGGGCGCTCAGGTGACGGTGTCTGACCCGTTCTACGCACCATTTTAAAAAACAAAGTCTTTTTTGCAAACCGACACCGAACTTCCCCCTTCGACACTGCCGATGTGTTACAATTGCCGCAGCGCAGCAATTGGGATCGGCTGCGCGCAGAGGGGAGGGGAGAAGCCCGAAAAACAAAAGGAGGATCTGTATGGATGTGCGCCGGAGAACCGAAGAGATCGAGCATCTTGCCTTTGCGCCGTGGGCGACCTTCAGCGATGCAAGCCGCGGCAGAGCTGTGCCGGAGCCGCAGGATCCGCTGCGCCCGGTGTTCCAGCGGGATCGCGACCGGGTGCTGCACTGCAAGGCCTTCCGGCGTCTCAAGCAGAAAACGCAGGTGTTCCTTTCGCCGGAAGGCGACCTGTACCGCACCCGGCTGACCCATACGCTGGAGGTCTCGCAGATCGCCCGCACCATTGCCCGGGGCCTGCGCCTGAACGAGGATCTGACCGAGGCCATCAGCCTTGCGCATGATCTGGGGCATACCCCCTTTGGCCACGCGGGCGAAAAGGCACTGGATGCTCTTTGCCCGGACGGCTTCCGCCACTATATGCAAAGCCTGCGTGTGGTGGACCGGCTGGAAAAGGACGGCGAAGGGCTCAACCTGACATGGGAGGTGCGTAACGGCATCGTTACCCACACCAAGGGCACATGGGCAGCTACCCCGGAAGGACGCATCGTGCGCTTGGCGGATCAGATCGCCTTTGTCAACCACGATATCGAGGATGCTGTGCGCGCCGGAGTGCTGGACGCTGCCACCCTGCCCAAGGACTGCACGGCAGTGCTGGGACAGACCAAATCTGCCCGCATCACCACCATGATCAACAGCATTCTCACCCACAGCGAGGGGGATGTCCGCATGGGCACGGAGGAATACGAGGCGTTCCTTGCTCTGCGGGATTTCATGTACACGACCGTGTATGTGGATAAAAACGCCAAGCGTGAGGAGCAGAAGGTGGACAAGCTTATCGCGGAGCTGTACGAATACTACCTGACCCATGTAGACCGGATGTCCAACTTTTATGTGCAGCTGGCCTATCAGGAGGGACGGGAGCGCGCCGTCACCGACTACATCAGCGGTATGAGCGACGAGTTTGCCATCCGCACCTTTGAAGAACTGTTCGTGCCCCAGAAATGGCACGTCCTTTAAAACTGGAGAGGTCGTTTAAATCAACATGATCCCACACGAATACATCGAGGAGCTTACCCGCCGCACCGACATTGTGGAGCTGGTGGGCAGCTATGTGCAGCTCAAACGCAAGGGACGGCTGTACGGCGGTCTGTGCCCCTTTCACAGCGAAAAAACGCCGTCCTTTTATGTGTACCCGGACACCCAAAGCTTTTACTGCTTCGGTTGTCAGGCAGCCGGAGATGCCATCAGCTTTGTCAAAAAGATCAACAATATCAGCAGCGGCGAAGCCATCAAGATGCTGGCTTCCCGCGCCGGGATGCCGGAACCGCAGGAGGACGATAAGACCGGACGCCTGCGCAGCCGGGTGCTTTCCATGAACAAGGAGGCCGCCCGCTTCTTCTATGCCTGCCTGAACTCTACCGTGGAGGAGGCGCGGCAGGCGCGCGCTTACTGGCGGCGGCGCGGGCTGGACGATAAGACCATCGTCCGGTTCGGGCTGGGCTATGCCCCCAACGATGGGCAGGCGCTGTACCAGTACCTGCGGGATAAAGGCTACAACCAGCAGGAGCTGGATGCCAGCGGCCTGTTCAAGCGCAGCCAGTCCGGGCGCATCTACTGCCTGTTCTGGAAGCGTGTCATGACCCCCATCTTTGACCTGCGCGGCAACATCATTGCCTTTGGCGGGCGCGTGATGGACGACTCCAAGCCCAAATACGTCAACAGCCCGGAGACGCTGGTCTACCACAAATCTGAGACGGTGTTTGCCATGCAGATCGCAAAGCGCAGCGCCTCCCGGCGGTTCGTGCTGTGCGAGGGCTACATGGACGTCATCAGTATGCAGCAGGCGGGCATCGACACTGCCGTCTGCGCCTGCGGCACCGCGCTGACCCCCGGGCAGGTGCGCATCATCAGCGAGTATGCCGACGAAGTCATTCTGAGCTACGACTCGGACGAGGCCGGTCAGAAGGCGACCCTGCGCTCGCTGGAGCTGTTCCGCAACAGCCCGGTAAAGGTGGGCGTTTTGCAGATCCCCGGCGCAAAGGACCCGGACGAGTATATCAAAAAATACGGCCCGGAGCGCTTTCAGGCACTTCTGGACGGGGTGGGCAACGCGCTGGACTTCCGGCTCAAGCGCCTGCGGGATCAGTACGATCTCTCGCAGGACGCGCAGCGTCTGCAATATGTAAAGGATGCTGTGGAGATGCTGGCCGAGCGCTCTAACCCCACCGAGCAGGAGGTGTACGCCGGGCGGCTGGCAGAGGAGACCAACATCTCCAAAACCGCCATTCTGGCGCAGCTGGGCACCGCAGCAAAGCGGGCAGGCGGCAAGTACCGCCGGGAGAAAAACCACGAGCGGCTGCATTCCGGCGAGATGGATCAGATCAAGGTACCATACAGCGCAGGCGGCAGTCAGGCACTGGGCATTGCCAGCGCCCAGCAGCGGCTGCTGGCGGCCATCCTGCGGGAGCCGCGGTATCTGGAACTGGCTAAACAGCAGCTGACGGCGGAGCAATTCATCCAGCCGCAGCAGAAGGAATTATACGAAGCGATGCTCAATTGCAGCCGGGAGGGCGTGGAGCTCAGCCTGACGGCACTGCGGGCATTTGTAAGCGAAGAAGCATTGAATGAACTGAGCCGACTTGCGGCACAATACAGCGATGTGAACTGCACCCCGGAGGATATCCATCTGTATCTGGACAGGATCGCCCGGGGAATGCCGGTTGCAAGCAAAGCTGCTGCAATGTCCGGCGATGAGATCACACAGTATCTTCAGTCGATGCGCGAAAAAAAGCAGGGGACGCTGCCTGAACAAGACTGATCCCTGTTTTCCCTCCGGCTGGAGCTGGAGAGAAAAGGAGCAGGAATCATGCAGAAATTGTCGCAAACGGAAGAACTTGCCCGCAGCCTTGCCGCAAAGGCGCGGCGCCACACCCTGACCCCGGAGCAGATCAGCCGCGCCATGGAGGAAACGGATTTTGATGTTGCGCAGCTGGATGAACTTTACGCTGCGCTGGAGCAGCGGGGCGTCCATCTGGCAGAGGAAGAGTCTGCCGAACTGCCTGTGCTGGACGATGCACAGATCGGCAGGCTGGAGAATGAGCTGTCCTCAGAGGGAGTGGCGCTGGATGACCCGGTCAAGACCTATTTAAAGGAGATCGGCCGGGTGCCGCTGCTGACCGCCGGACAGGAGATGGCACTGGCAAAGGCTGCCCGCGCCGGCGATGCAGATGCCCGCCGCGCTTTGAGCGAAGCAAACCTGCGGCTGGTGGTATCGGTAGCCAAGCGCTACGCCGGGCGGGGACTGCCTTTTCTGGATCTCATTCAGGAAGGCAACCTTGGCCTGATGAAGGCGGCGGAAAAATTTGAGCCGGAGCGGGGCTTCAAGTTCTCTACCTACGCAACGTGGTGGATCCGCCAGTCCATCACCCGCGCCATTGCGGATCAGGGACGCACCATCCGCATCCCGGTGCATCTGGTGGAGAGCATCAACCGGGTCAAGAAAACGGCGGGCGACCTGCTGCATAAAAATGGACGGGAGCCCACCGTGGAAGAGATCGCTGCCGCACTGGATATGGAACCGGACAAGGTGCGGGAGCTGCTGCAATTGTCGCAGGAGCCCATCAGTCTGGAAACGCCGGTGGGGGAGGAAGAGGACGCCCATTTAGAGGACTTTATTCAGGACGAAGATGCCGGTGTCCCGGTGGACGAAGCCGGGCGTCAGCTGCTGCGGCGGGAGCTGCTGCACGTCCTTAAAAGCCTGACGCCCCGGGAGGAGCGGGTCATCACCCTGCGCTTTGGTCTGGAGGATGGCCGTGCCCGCACGCTGGAAGAGCTGGGCAAGGAGTTCAACGTGACCCGGGAACGGGTGCGGCAGATCGAAGCAAAGGCGCTGCGCAAGCTGCGCCACCCCAGCCGCGCGAAGTTGCTGCGGGATTATCTGGACGAGTGAATCGCATAAAATTTTCAGGACGAGACTGCTGCACAGCATTTTGTGCGGCGGTCTCTTTTTTGCGGCAGGGAAGTGCAAAAGTCGCACTTCCGGGCACAAGAGTAAAGATAGACAAATTGCACAAGGGTGTTATGAACAGGAACGTGCAAAATAAAAAAATCAAGTACTTGGCAGACAAACAGCTACACGCTGCCGGGCGTGCGAAAACAAAGCGAAAATTAAATTTATTTCGGCAAAAAACTGAAAAATGGCTTGACAACAGGGGTTTTCGGGTGTATACTGCATTAGTATCACATAATGGACTAGTGCGCCAAAAAGGGAACTGCGATGGCTGCCGCTTGAGGGCTTGCCCCGAAAAGTTTGTGCAAAACGCCGGAACGTTCCGCAGGACGCGGGTCGAATTATGTGTGTCTGCTCAAATTTGACCCGTGTATACGACATCCCGTAGAATATAAAAGTAAGGAGTGGTTGATTTTATGATGAAAGTCAAGCCCGTTAAGCTCGGCAAAACCGAGCGCATGAGCTT
>ERZ826396.3415-NODE-3415-length-10604-cov-2.417480_pt1 | contig 10604 bp, 11 predicted proteins | sample MGYA00519926_ERZ826396 | MGnify/ENA primary metagenome ERZ826396 (study PRJEB31778, sample SAMEA3449230) | human gut metagenome | biome: human gut; feature: human-associated habitat; material: faeces | place: United Kingdom | collected 2010/2012 ...
TCATAGACAGGGAGGATGCCGGGTGACCATCGGCTGATCCCCGGCATTTATTATGAAAAAGTTTATTCAAAAAGTATTTACTTGACAGCGTATTTATCAAATCTGTTTCGTGTTCCTTTTGATGATTTTAGTATACCCACAATTCGTGAAAAAATAGTGTTCTACAAATGAAACTTTCAATAACAAAAAATGAACAAAATATGAATATCAAGTTCGCGTTGTTCAGGTTGTACATTTATTTGCCGTTTCGGAACGCGAAATATGGCAGACCGTCTTTCTGTGGCACTTCCACCTGTCCCTGGATGAGCGGACGGGCATAGTTGAGGAAGGCTTCTGTCACATCGGAACCGTCTGGGGTGATCCAGTCTGCCGGTACGGTCTTTTCCTCGTTGCAGATCTTTGTGACATCGGCGGTTCCAGGTGTCATCTCATAAGAGTCTCCTTCTTTACGCTCAAATGTAATCATCACTCCTGTCGCTCCTTCCATTGCACGCTCTACGCCGTAGGAACCTGCAAGAATGGCCTCCTGGAGATCTGTCCGGGACAGACAGGCAGAAGAGCAGCGTTGAGAAACATTGAGTTCCACGGAGCGCACTTTGATGCCGAGTGTTTCTTTTACGAGGTTTTCCAGGTATTTACCGGATCCGGTCAGCATTTTGTGACCAAAGGTATCGGTACCTACATCATTTGCATACTCGCAAATGAATGTTCCGGTATTGTCGTGGATTCCTTCAGAGATACATACAACAAGATTCGTGGTGGTCTCCAGTGCCCTTCGTACCTGTCCAAGGAAGGTTTCCGGATGAAAGGCAGTCTCCGGCAGATAAATCAGCACCGGATTGTCACCCTTAAACATTCGTGCCAGGGCGGATGCCGCAGTAAGCCATCCGGCATGACGGCCCATGATTTCAACGATGGTGACGGACGGTTTGTTGTCATAGACGGATGCGTCGACGGCAATCTCGCGGACGGTAGAAGCTACATACTTGGCGGCGCTTCCAAAGCCAGGGGTGTGATCTGTCATTACCAGGTCATTATCGATGGTCTTCGGGATTCCGATAAAGCGGATCGGGCTTTCATGCTGCGCGGCGTAGCGGGAGAGCTTGCTGACTGTGTCCATAGAGTCATTACCTCCGATATAAAAGACGGCCTCGATTTCGTGCTCTTCAAATCTGGTGAAAAGTTCCGGATACACCGGATCCGCCAGATCCTCCGGAAGCTTATAGCGGCAGGATCCAAGGTAAGCCCCCGGGGTTGTCTTTACAAGCGGAAGGGTTCCGTCTTTTATCAGCGTCTGCATGTCCATCATCTGTCCGTGCAGGAATCCTTCGATTCCATTTACCATGCCGTAGACATGATCGATCTGCGGCATCTCAAAGCCTTTTGTTATAACGCCGTAGAGACTTCCGTTGATTACGGCCGTTGGCCCGCCGGACTGTCCTACCAGGATATTTTTACTCATGATTCAGTTCCTCCAGTTGATTCGATTTTGCTTTTAGTATAACGAAAAAAGAAACGATGCACAATAGAAGAAATGGAGGACTTGAAAAATATGCTTGGAAAATCAGAGAAAAGCGATTATACTGTAAACAGTAACTGCAAACGCAGGAACGGGGGAAAACAATGAAGTATATTACATTTGCAATACCATGTTATAATTCACAAGATTATATGGAGCGGGCAGTCGAGTCCGTACTCAAAGGAGGAAAGGACGTCGAGATCATCATTGTCAATGATGGATCCAAGGACGGGACTGAGGAGATCGGGAAACGCTACGAGCGGGAATACCCGGATATTGTGCGGGTGATCAGCCAGGAGAACGGCGGACACGGTGAAGCGGTCAATACCGGACTTCTCCATGCTACAGGGAAATATTTTAAGGTGGTGGACAGTGACGATTGGCTGGATGAGGAGGCTCTGATTCAGGTTTTAAACCAAATGAAATCTTTCGAGGAGAAGGATGAAGAAGTCGATATGTTCATCTCCAACTATGTCTATGAGAAAGTAGGGGCAGGACACAAGAAGGTGATTCACTACAGAAACTGTCTGCCGCAGGAGCGGATTTTTGGCTGGAATGATCTGGGACATTTCCGAGTGGATCAGTATATTCTGATGCATTCTGTTATCTACCGGACGGAGCTTTTAAAGCTTTGTCAGCTCCGGCTGCCAAACATACATTTTATGTGGATAACATTTATGTTTACTATCCGCTGCCTCATGTCAGCACGATCTATTATCTGGACGTGAATCTGTACCGGTATTACATCGGAAGGGACGACCAATCGGTCAACGAGAAGAATATGATCAAACGGATTGATCAGCAGCTTTTTGTGAATAAGACGATGATTGAGATGTATGAGATGCGGATGATTCCAAACAAGAAGCTGAGAAACTATATGATAAAATATCTGGCGATTATGATGACGGTTTCTTCCATCATCTGTATTCGTTCCAAGAAAGAGGAAAATCTGGAAAAGAAAAAGGAACTCTGGATCTACCTCAAGAAGAAAGATTACCGGACGTACTTCAAGATTCGTTATGGCATCCTTGGACAGACGATGAACTTACCGGGTAAGCCGGGAAGAAAGATCTCGTCCATGGGATACTCCGTGATGAGGCGGATTATCGGATTTAACTAAATATGAATAAAAGAACGGCCATGGTGCATACTACTCAATAAAAGATTGAGAAAGAGAGGTATGCACCATGGCCGTTGAATTTGCACAGAGCCAGACAAAAGAGAACCTGATGAGAGCCTTTGCAGGGGAAAGTCAGGCGAGAAACCGTTACACAATCGCGGCAGAGGAAGCCTGTCGGAAAGGTTTTTACGCACTTAGAGAGGTTTTCCTCTTTACAGCGGATCAGGAGAGAGCTCATGCCGCAAGATTTTATGAGCTCCTGAAATCGGAAGCGGGTTGTACCATCCAGATCGACGGAGGATACCCGGTGGACCAGTCAGAGAGTCTGGTGGAGCTTTTAAAGATGGCAGCCCACAATGAGGAGGAAGAGCATAAGGATGTGTACCCGGCTTTTGCGAAGATTGCTGAGGAGGAAGGATTTTCTGAGGCGGCTTATGCCTTTTCCCAGATTGCAAAGATCGAGAGAATCCACGGGGAACGCTTCGCAAAACTTGCACAGATGCTTCAGCAGAGACGTACTATGAACAGGAAGCCGGCGGAGAGTGGATGTGTCTGAACTGCGGATATATCTTTAAAGGCGCGAAGGTGCCTCCGGTCTGTCCGGTGTGCCGCCACGAGAGGGGCTATTTCATCCCGGCCTGTATGGCACCGTATCTTGGATTTTCTAATTGTAACTAAGGGAAAGAAAGGGGAATGAGATGGCAAGCCAGAAAATCGAAAATGTGCTGAATCTGGCACTGGACGCAACACAGGAGGAGAGGCTTCGCTCCGGCAATCTCGAGGTGGGGTACGATGAGGCGGACAATACATGGGATGTCATTATCCTGTATTCCGGGACACTGGATTCGGTGGACCGGATTGCGATGGATGTCATCCCACTGTTGAAAAATTTTGCGGTCGTAAGGATACGGGAGGAAGATCTGGAAGAATTGGCTTCGTTAGAGGAAGTCATCTATATCGAAAAACCGAAGAGACTGTTTTTTGAGGTAGCAAACGGAAGAAGGGTGTCTTGCATCGACGCGGTGCAGACACCACGTTTGCGTCTGACGGGGAAGGGCGTGCTGATCGGGATCATTGATTCTGGCATTGAATATTCCAATGCGGATTTTCAAAACGAGGACGGAACGACGAGAATTCGTTTCCTATGGGATCAGACGGTGGAGGGCAGCCCGCCTGCCGGATACCGGAACGGGACAGAGTTTTCGGCGGAGGAGATCAACGAGGCGCTCCGGCAGCCCAATCGGACGATGCAGCTACAAAGGGTGCCAAGCCTTGATACCTCAGGACACGGAACCGCCGTGGCAGGGGTGGCAGCGGGAAATGGAAGAAACAGCAAAGGGCAGTACCGGGGTGTGGCGCCGGATGGGGAACTGATCGTCGTCAAACTGGGAAATCCGGGCGGCATCGGTTTTCCGAGGACGGCGGAGCTGATGCAGGCGGTGGACTATATCGTAAAGAAAGCAGAGGAACTTCGGATGCCGGTGTCCATCAATATCAGCTTCGGAAATACATACGGATCCCACAATGGCACCTCCTTGCCGGAGCGGTTTCTGGACGCGGCGGCGGAGACGGGTCGAACACTCATCAGCGTAGGAACGGGAAACGAGGGATCTGAGGCAGGTCATGCATCGGGGTTTCTAAGAGAGGGAGAAGAGCGGAACATTCCTTTGGCGGTGCAGGAGCGGCAGGGGGCGTTTAGCCTTCAGATCTGGACGGATTATACAGATGTCATTGGAGTGGCCCTTCAGACTCCGTCCGGGGAGAGAGTCGGTCCCATCCGGGAAGTGATGGGGACGCAGCGGTTCCGGGTCGGGAAAACAGAGCTTCTTCTTTACTATGGGGAGCCAAGTCCATACAGTGGACTCAATGAGATTTACATGGAATTTCTGCCGGCGGATGATTATGTTAACAGTGGGGAGTGGAATATTATCCTGATTCCGGAACAGATTGTCACCGGACAGTACGAGATGTGGCTTCCGGTGAGCTATGTCCTCAATAAAGGTACAGCCTTCTTCTATCCGACGGAGGAGCGGACGCTCACCATCCCTTCCACTTCCTCCCGGGTGTTGACTGTAGGGGCTTACGATGCCACAGCCATGACATATGCGGATTTCTCCGGACGGGGGAAAGAAAACAAGGACAATCAGAAACCCGATCTTGCCGCACCCGGAGTCAATGTCATCTCCGTCCAGGGACAGGGCGGGTACGCTGCTTTTACAGGAACCTCCTTTGCCACACCATTTGCGGCAGGCGGAGCGGCTCTTTTGATGGAATGGGGAATGATAGAAAAAAACGATCCGTTTTTATATGGAGAGAAGGCTAAAGCATACTTAAGAAGGGGGGCGAGACAGCTTCCGGGCTTTGAAGTCTGGCCTAACAATCAGCTCGGATACGGGGCGCTTTGTGTGCGGGACAGCATCCCGGAAACAAGGCTTTCGTGATTGTAAACACTTTTTGCCAGGTGTTTTTAAGCATAATGCATAAAAAGTTCTCTGATAAGAAAAAAATATTATCTGTTTTGATACCTCCTGTAGGATTTTGAAACTCATAGGTTATATTTATAACCAGAAAGAAAAAGAGGACGAAAATCTATAAGACGCAGTTAAAGGAGGAAACAATATGATCACTATCTTGTCAGGAGTTGGGATGCTTCTGCTTACGCTGGCAATCTTCTCCCTTTTCAGTATGAAAATGCCAAAAGGATCTCTTGCAATGAGCGGTATGGCAAACGCAGCGGTGGCAACATTCCTTGTGGAGGCTATTCATAAGTATATTTCAGGAGACCTGTTTGGAATTTCCTTTTTCAGAACCGTAGGTGAGAACGCAGGAGGCTTTGGCGGTGTGGCAGCAGCGATTGCGGTGCCGCTCAGCATGGGTACAAATCCAGTTCTGGCGATTGCGTCAGGTGTTGTATTAGGACAGTTCGGAATTTTGCCTGGATTTATCGCGGGATATGTAGTCGGATTGATTTCTCAGGTAATTGAGAAATACCTCCCGGAGGGCGTTGATGTGATCGCAGGAGCCCTGATTGTAGCTCCGCTTTCTCTGGCAGTGGCGACAGCGGCTGATCCGCTTGTGAATATGACACTTGCAAAGATCGGCGGCACGATTACAGCGGCGGCAGAGCAATCTCCGCTTGTTATGGGATTCCTGCTTGGAGGAATTATGAAGATGATTTGTACCTCCCCGCTCAGTTCCATGGCGCTGACAGCGATGATCGGGCTGGACGGGCTGGCGATGGGAATCGCGGCGATCGCTTGTGTGGGTGGATCCTTCACAAACGGTATCGTATTCCACCGTCTGAAACTTGGAGATAAGAGTAATGTCATTGCGGTTATGATGGAGCCTCTGACACAGGCACCGATCATCACGGCAAATCCGATTCCGATTTACGGTTCCAATTTCTTTGGAGGAGGGCTGGCCGGAGTGTCGGCGGCGGTATTCCACATCATCAATAATGCACCAGGTACAGCGTCACCGATTCCGGGACTTTTGGCTCCATTTGCATTTAACAACCCGATGAATGTTGTATTGGCAGTCGTATTTGCCGCAATCGGCGGAACCCTTGCAGGACTTGTGGGAAGCCAGATTTTCAAGAAACATTACGAAAAGAAAGCAGCAGGAAGAGAAAACAGCCAGATGGCAGAAGTTGCGATGGCTGATTCATAGAATAGAAATAGAAGAAAGCCTCTGGACGGGATATCGATCCCGGGCCAGAGGCTTTTTCGGAAGCACAGTTATACATTTTCACAGTAGCTCAAAAGAGCGTTAAGAAAGCTGCGGATCTTTACATTGCCGTGCTTGTCTGATTTCCTGCGAATATAATCCATCTCCCGTCTTACCTGTTCAAAGTTGTATAAAGTATTGGAAAATTCTGTAAACACGTCGTTGGAATAGTCTTCCAGTCCCAGGTGCGCCAGATTGACAAGTCCGGTGGATGCCGCTCTCCGGATTCTTTGCTCTACGGATTTAGGATTCTCGCTGAACTGGGATAAAAGACGGCCGAGCGTTTGCTGATCCAGCGTCTCCGACCGGTCGTGCAGCCAGGTAATTAAAGTGATGATGTCCTTGCTTCCAAGCTCCCCGATGATCCCCAGTTTTTGTAGTACGTTTGTAAGCCGGCTCTGAAAATTTTCGGACTGGGGGGATGGATTATCCGATTGCCTGCCGTTTTCGGAAAACTCCGTCTCAAAAAGGCTCTGTACTTTGCCGATGGTGCGGTGCATGGATAGTGTTTTAAGGACATTGCGGATTACAGATTCCACCTCAATCGCATTTAACGGCTTCTGGATGAAGAATTCGATCCCCGACTCGTACGCTTTAGCGATCAGATCCTTGGAAGCAACCTGGGATAACATGATGCAGGCGGATTCCGGAGAAATCTTCCGTGCCTTTTCCACAAAGCTGATTCCATCCATATCCGGCATGAGAAGATCCACGATGATAATATCCGGATGGAGGGCAGCTACATCTTCCAGGGCATCATCCCCGTTTCCGGAGGAGCCGCAACATTCGCCCAGATTCCGTTCTGTCACCAGGATTTTCAGTATGGTCCTTATATTTTTATCGTCGTCTACAAAGTAAAATTTCATTCTGAACCCTCCAATGTTTCTTTTGGCAGCCGGATAGTAAAACAGGTCCTCCCCGGACAGGACTCTGCCTGGATACTCCCGCCAAGCTTTTCTTCTACAATTCCTTTTACGATATTCAGTCCCAGTCCCCGGCTGATCTCCCCGGTCTCGTAATTGATCTTTGTGGAATATCCGGCGTCAAAGATCTGTGGGAGAGACTCCGGGGCAATGCCAGGTCCCTGATCCACAACAGAACAGCGGATCTCATGTGCCGTTTCCTCCACATTGACGGAGATAGAAACTTCCGTCTCCTTTGTAGCCTCCACCGCATTCATAAACAGATTACGGAAGACGGAAAGAAGCTCGTATACGTGGGCTGTACGAAACGTACAGGAACCATTGAGTCGGAATGTAAGCGTCTTGTTCAGAGAGGCCGCAAACTGTTTAACTGGTGTCTGTAACAGGGTAAAGAGCTCGTCAAACTCCAGAAAGCGGCTGCCGTCCTCAGTCAGAAGTGCCTCTGAAAGTCCCCGCAGAATCAAGTAGTATTCTTTCTTGATTTCGTGAATATCATTTGCGATGATCAGTGCATCCTTCGCGGCGTCCTTTGTACCGGAATCCAAGCGGAGACGCTCGAAGAGCTGGTACGCGGAATGCATCGTCGACTCCACGAGGGACGTATTTTTCTCCATCCAGATGACCTCTTCCTGGAGTCTCGCCGTCAGAAGCGAAAGATGCCGATAGTAATCCTGCTGCTCTTTTTTTAGGAGGACGACATGATACCTGCGGAATACCGTTACAAAAATCAGGATCAGGGCCGTCCGGAAAAGTGCGGCGATGATAATTCCCGATTGCGAAGATGCCGAAAATGCATTAATATTAAGACGAAGCATCAGTTCCCCAAAGTTCGCCGCATAGTCGCAGAAAAGCAGGGCGATCGTGTCCAACAGGATGGAGGACTTCCGCATCCTGACGAGGTAGAGCGTCAGGAGCACTCCGTAGAACAGGTAAAAAAACAGCTCCGGAATGGAGGAAACAAAGGCGTCCCCCAGGGAAGTCCCGTTAAAACTTCCGTAAAAAGTACGGGAGAGCAGGACAAAGATGCCGGATATGGCGGACACCGGGATCACCGGAAAGTCCTGTGCAAGCATGGAAAAGGACGCCAGAAAAACAATCCCCAGAGAAACACTGAACTCAGGCGAAAAGATATTAATATGAAACTGGGCTGCCGCCGCGGTAATCAGACTGTAAAATACGGCGTGCAGAAAAAGATCAAAGCGGTTCCGAGATTTCATAGGTCTGTTATCCTCCGTAAAATCTTCGGTCTCAAACAAGTGAAACTTAGATTAGGGTATTTTTGTGGATGTCTGAATTATTATAAAACATTTTATCATAAAAAAGGAGAAAAAAACATGGTGAAACGGGAAGATTTATATGGAATTGCATATTATAAAAAGTCAGCCTATTATGGAAGCGCGAAACCGGACATCCGGTTTCGGATTGCACTGGATATGGAGAAAGGGAAACTGGAGGCTGCTGTCTGGAAAGAACCGTACTGCTATGATGTGACGCCGGAAGAAGAGATTGAGCGAAAAGAATTTCCGGCGGACGATGAGGGACTCTGCCAGATTACAGACTGGATTAACGAAAAGGCGAAATAGAGAATCCGGAAGAGGAAAGCAATTCGAGCTTCACTTAGTTAAGGATACTATAAAACAACCCATGATTATCTGCTTGCAAAATAATAAAATTGCATTTGAGTGCAAATTAAGTAATCACTGATACTATATTAGGTTCAGATTATACAGGGACAATAGTTAAAAAATTACAAGATAATAAACAAGGCTTGCGTCATACTTTGTATGTTCCGTAAGCCTTATTTTCATTTAAATCTATTTAGTTATTTAATCGTATCAACTTTTAAAAGTCGTTCTGTACCACTTATTTCAGCTAAAACAATATCCGTCATACGCTGGAGGTTGGCAACATGATAAGGATTGACTTGTTTTTCCCAAGCTTCTGTATCTTGTTTCTTAATACCAGAAAGGTATTCGCGTAAAACACTCATACGTTTTTCCAGGAGTATCTTCTTTTCTTCTAATGGCAAACAGTCAAGGAAAAATGCTGTGATAGAAAAAATATTCGTATCGTAATCAAATTTCAAAAATGAAGTTCGTAAAGTATCTAAAAACACAGTTCTTCCCTGTTCTGTGATTGAATAAATAGTTTTATCGGGCATATTGCCATCCTTTTGCACTTTGCCAGAAATATATTGCTTTTTCTCTAAAGTTTTAATTGTTGCATATACGGTGGAAGTACCGATATTGAACCAATACTTGATATTCATGTAATCTAATGTTTTGACAATCTCATAGGCATTAAGCGGTTGACGATGAATAAGCCCCAAAAGCATAGTTGCTGGTTTTGATAACATATATTTTACACTCCTTGACAAATACAATAATTTAAGTTACTCTATATATAGAGTAGTATCTAATTAAACCACTCTTGTCCTGATTATAACACGAATATATGAAAAATGGAAGATATAGAGGAGGCTCGGTTATGCCACAATTAAATAAAGGTGGAAAATTTGTATTTGGATTATCTTTGATACATGATGATTTAATAGTCCAATTCCCAACACAAGCATTAGAGGAATACAGGTTGCTAAATGATGATAAAATTATAATTTTTACAGGTAGCAAAATAACAGGTGGATTTTGTGTAACTACGTATTCTCTGTTATCAACATCGAAGTTAAGTCATATTTTAGATGAGTGTCAACAGTTAAAAAATCGGTCATTTCAACAAGGAACACTGATTACATATAAGGGACGAAAATATACATGGCTTACGTTAAAAGAAAATGGGAGTATTCAACTCACACCGCAATTACTAAAACAGCTAAATCTTGATGTAGGAAACGAATTGTTGTGTATTAGAAGTAGCGATATTGCGTTTACAATGGGAGCAAAAGGACCACTCCTTGAAAAAGCACATAACTACAAAGGGAATATTAAACGATATTAATGGAGGAAAATATGATGAAAAATAGTTTTTTGCTCATTTTACCATTTGCATTAATAGCTGATATTGTTATTCCATTTTTATTAGCTTTACCCTATAAAGAATATAGCCATGCTTTTCAGGTTATGAGCGTCTTGGGTAATAATAAATCTCCACTACATATAGTTTATAATTGTTGGTTGATATTATTAGGAGTAGTAATTTTAATTAGCAGTTTTGCAATCTATGATAAATTATCACAGCATTCTAAAATATTAGCAACATTACTTTTAATAGTTATGATTATTTATGCAATAGGTGGATGTATCTTATCTGGTATTTTTCAAGTTGGTGAAACAAAAAGCCTGGAAACAATATCTGAAAA